>Ga0070754_10003400_pt1 | contig 11246 bp, 9 predicted proteins | sample VirMetDEL_Sep_01_FD_75181 | JGI IMG/M metagenome (GOLD analysis project Ga0070754, IMG submission 75181) | Aqueous microbial communities from the Delaware River and Bay under freshwater to marine salinity gradient to study organic matter... | ecosystem: Environmental > Aquatic > Marine > Coastal... | reverse complement strand
TTGCAATAAGAATTTCTAATGATAGTACTTCAGAAAAATGTGATACATCGTTTGTATCTTACATGTCTAAGATTATGATGATTCCTATCATAGAAGTAGAACGCGCTCAGATTGAATCGTGCAAAGAAAGTACCGTTGTGTGCGATTTGAAGACAGATAATTTTGTTTCCTGTATTGAGTTCAAGTTTACGAATACGCAAAAAATGGACATGTTCTCGTCTGGCTATCAACAAATGAGAAATTATTTTGAACCTAAAGAGGAAGAGAAAAACGAAAAGAAAGAGGAAGAGAAAAGCGAAAAGGAAGAGAAAAGCGAAAAGAAAGAGGAAGAGAAAAGCGAAAAGGAATGTAAATAATTATAATTTCTAAAAACGATTTTTGTTATGAGTTATAGCTTCATAACAAAAATGTCATTGCATTTCAACGTTCATTCGCTTCCCGTAGAAACTCGAGAGTTAATATCATCAGAGTTAAAAGTTGACGTTAACGCGGATGCGGACAAAAGTAAGAAATATTTCAAAAAATCCTACAAGCCAAAGAAGTGGGTATACCCATATCGCGTGTGTAATGATATAGTTTATCTACCCTTAGCGTGGGCGTTGAAAAACATTCCTGGATCTCAGAGAAAATTACGAAAAACATACTGTCAAAGTTCTTATGATTATACAGCTAACCTGAGGCCGCATCAAAAAGAGATTCGTCGTGAAGCGTTGTCGTGTTTAAACAAACGAGGCACCGTAGTCATTTCTGCTTATCCTGGATTTGGTAAAACTGTGACGTCAATTGGTCTAGCTCACAAAATTGGGATGCGCACTTTAGTTTTGGTAAACAAAGTGATACTTAAAAATCAATGGGTAGAATCCGTGGTCCAGTTTACAAATCTGAAAAAAGGTGTTGGTGTGGTGAAGGCAGAACCTGCTACAAAATCCCAGAGAGAAAGTGCCACCAAATTGAAAAAGTGGGAAAAAAAGATCAAAGATGCATCGATTGTCGTTATGAATGCGTTGACGGTAAAAAAGATGCCCTCTAATTTTTTTTCGGATGTCGGGTGTTTAATAGTAGACGAATGTCACCAAATTATGTCTGAATGTCTATCAGAAGCATTGTTGTACGTCCATCCAAGGTATGTGATAGCGTTGAGTGCAACGCCGTATCGTTCAGATGGTTTAAATAATCTGCTTACCTTTTATTTCTCAGAAGAGCATCTCGTGCGCGAACTCAAAAGATCTCATACCGTGTACGAGATCCGCACAGGTTTCAAGCCAATCGCAGATATAACCGATAATGGTAGGTTGGATTGGAACGGATTATTGAATTCTCAAAGCGAAAACGAGGAAAGAAATAAGATGATACTTGACACAGTTTCAAGTTTGAGTGATAGTAGAACCATTCTAATTTTAACAAAACGTGTAGATCACGCGTCTTACCTGGAAAGTGAACTAAAAAAAATGGATGTAACGGTTTCGGGATTATATGGCACCAAAAAAAGCTTCGATAAAGCGGCATCCGTTTTAATCGGCACTTCTTCTAAAATAGGCGTGGGCTTCGATCATAAGCGACTGGATTGTCTTGTGTTAGCTTCTGATGTGGAGTCATATTTTATACAATTTTTGGGTCGAGTTTTCAGAAGAGAAGATGTAGAGCCTATCATTCTTGATTTTGTGGACACAAATCCGGTATTGAGAAAGCATTTTAGAACACGTAAATCTGTGTATGTTAAGCACGGTGGCAACGTAATTACGGTTAAAAAACCCAAGTCGGTGTTAAGTTTGATTAATAAACATAGTATTTAAACACTAAAAAAAATTGTTGATTGTAATAAAACTATGCCAGGAAACAAACATGTCTGTAACGATTGTCCCGCTGTTTATGATACTATCCACAACGTGGCTTTAACGGGTGGAAAGCAAATTGTGCCAGTGTGGGCACCGATCACGCCAGAGGCTTTAACGCACGGCAGTGCGGCGCTGAATGCTTCCAAGGGAGGCTATTTCAACATTATGGATGCCTATGGAAAAGATGCTGGATGCTGCGACCAAAAATACGCTGCAACTGGGTGCCGTAGCCCTCGTGCTAGGACCAACCGCTGGGGTTATTAAGTTTGTCTTTCAGTCTATTAAGAGACTTAAAGACATCTAAACTTAGTAAAAAATGACTCAAACTACTACTACCTCAAGAAAGGCCAAGCCTTCTAAGAAAACGAGTAAGGCATCTGCCAAGACTAAGAAGAAGTCTAGCAAGCCCAAGCTCACGGTTCAAACCGCCCCAGTCGAAGAGACCCCTGTTGAAGTCGTCAAGGAAGAACTTCCCAAGATGGAAGCAACCCGTGAATCTATCACTGCATGGTTTGATAGAGCTATTTCGGACGTAGAGGATCAGGTCAAGCTTCTTCGAAAGAACAAGTGCCAGGGAGGTAAATTTCTCAAGTCGCTAAACAAGACTATCAAAAATCTCAAGACCAAGTCTCTGCGCGTGATGGGGAAGAAGCCGAAGAAGCGCACCAACGTGAACTCTGGCTTTCTAAAGCAGGTTGCAATTTCGAAGGAGATGGCCAAGTTCATTGGATGTGCTCCGACCGAACTGAAGTCCAGAGTAGATGTAACGAAGCATATCTGCAACTATGTCAAGGAACACGGTCTTCAAAATCCCAATGATAAGAGAGAAATTATTCCTGACACAAAGCTGAAGAAGCTGCTTCGCGTGCAGAAGGGCGACCCCGCTCTAACTTACTACCGAGTTCAGAGCAAGCTTAAGCCGCATTTTTCTAACTGAATGCTGCGGTAAAAACAGAAATTTAATACTATACTTAGTATCAAATTATTTTCCTAGGCTTATTGTAAATGACAAACTTGTGCTTAATTTTTTTTGGAGATAAAAACGACAGTTTGAACGGTCTCAGACGATCCCTCGTATCATTCCTCGTTCTTTTACCCCTCGTTTGGTGGTGGTTTGGTACGGGCGTTTCGTCATCTAGATTTACTCGCTTAATGGCAACATTGGCATTGTCGTTAGTTATAGCATCTGCGTTGGGAGTATTTAAACCGGACCAAAATACGACAACTCAAGACGTTGTTTTATATAGCAGTCTAGTTGGTTTTGTTGTATTCACGTCGATCGTATCGGCGCTAATGGTTTGGGCCAATGCGTCTTGGCAATACGGCGCCAAAACGGTAGTTGGCGCCACAATAATTTGCGGCCTCCTTGGCTACATTAATTTTAAACACTTTTCGAAAATCGACTTTAAGTTTAAATAATAGGCCATAAAAAAATGACAACTCGCTCTAATAAACTTATTGTTCTGGATTTGGATGCCACTTTGATTTCGGCTCAATCGTTGGATAAATACGAAAACAACAAAAAAAACGCCAAAAAAGCAGAAAAATTTACAAAGCAGTACAGAATGGAAAATTACTATCACGTTTTTGGCAGACCGCATCTAGATGCATTTTTAGACTTTCTTTTTTCAAACTTTAAAGTCGCGGTGTGGACTGCAGCAAGTCAAATGTATGCTCTTTCTATCATTGAAAATTTTATCCTTACAAAGCCGGAAAGAAAACTCGAGTTTATTTTGTTTGACTATCACAACGAACATTCGATAAAAAATGCTCGCGGTACTAAAGATTTAAAATTTTTGGAGACTTTCTACGATATAACGCAGTTCGATGATATGCTAATTCTTGACGATTTCGAAGATGTTGTAAATGTTAACAAGGGAAGAGCCATAAAAGCGCCATTTTTCGAATTTAAGAAAAGAAACAGTCAAAACGATTCGTGGTTTTTGAGACTAATGCCAAGGTTAACGAGATGGAAGAATTCAAAGGTAAAAAAGAAGACACAAGGCGACAATGCGAAGAAGAAATGAGATTAAAGACTAAAACCTGTATTATAAATGTTACGAAAGTATTACCCTTGTTATCAAACCGAGAAAAATGCTCAACACATTTGTAAAGAATATCCAGGCTCAGATTTATGCAAAGAATCCAGGAAAAAATTTATAAAGTGTATGGAACGTCAATCTTTTTTGAAATATTCCTCGGTCTATCTTCCGGACGACTGTTGTAAAAATGATCGTTTTAGAGCTGCATCGTTAACATACAACAAAAATGAATAACACTACACTAGCAATGGGAGATCCGAACATTCAGGTTAGCAGTATGCAAGAATTCAAAAAATTTCTTAAAAAATTGTTAGAATATGTGGATACAAAAAAGGACTACAATAGGATTATTGTTTTAGGAGACGTTCTTCACGATCACGAACGAGTTCACTCAACCGCGTTAAATGTTGCGGTTGAATTTTTAGAAGAATTGTCTCGTCGAGCGCCAACGTACTGCTTAGTTGGAAATCACGATCTAATCAATAATTCCCAATTTTTAACAAGCAATCACTGGATGAATGCGTTGAAACATCGGGCTGGCATAACCATAGTAGACAAGGTTATCATCGAAAGGTGGGGCAATGAAAAGGTGGTCTTAGCGCCCTTCGTTCCTCCAGGAAGATTAAAGGAAGCTTTGGATACAGCCCCTGAGTCCTGGACTGATGCCGCTATAGTGTTTGCTCATCAAGAAATCAAGGGGTGTAAAATGGGTGCTATTATTTCCGAAATAGGAGATGAGTGGGACGAAGACAACGACCCTTTCCTAGTTTCTGGACACATCCATCAAAACCAAACGCCTCAGTCAAATGTGTATTATCCAGGAAGTGCTATTCAAGTTGCGTTTGGAGAATCTGAAAAAAATATCATTGCAAAAGTTCCGATTAGGTCCGATATAGGACGAGATCAAATAGAGGAAATAGAATTGGGACTTCAGAGGAAAAAAATCGTGTATTCCGATACGAACAATATTTCTGATATTTTAAAGTCCTTAGAAAAGGGTGGAAAACACGAAGGATATAAGCTAAAAGTCTGCCTTGATGGTACGTCGGAAGAATTCAAATCCGTGAAAAAAACGGCGGCCTTCAAAAAGTTGAAAAAGAAAGGAATTAAGATTGTTCACAAAAGAACAAAAAGTGCAATCAGAATCGACAACGAGAAAATTTCACAAGAAATTAAGCAGGCGAAAAACGGAACATTCAAAGAAATCCTGCACAAAATTGTCCAAGAACACGAGAGCAAAGAAATCAAGAAGGCTTATACAACTATTATAGACATATAAATGATACCTCGTCTTTCAAAAATAAAAAGCCAATTAGTTGAATCCAAAACTAGAATTTTAAAAAATGTAGTTTTAAAAAACCATTACAACAAAAGCTGGGAAAGTCTTGTTTTCTTGTCTAAAAGAAATGGAAGAGACGGAAACAAAAACAGTAGAAACTCCGCATCTTCGAAGCGAACTTGATACGGAGTGTCCAATATGCTACGAATGTTTACCCTTAATCTCATTTTCGTGTTCTCACAAAGTTTGTAATGAGTGTGCTAAAAAATTAAAACAGCCGATTTGTCCGATCTGTAGATCTCCTCTGACGTGCAACTCGCCACCTCCCTTGCCTGCCTACACAGATACGTTGATTCCGCCGACATCTCCAATATTTATTGATCGTCGCAGAAGACGGAGAAGACGGAGAAGATGGGATAATAGAGTTAGAAATACTACCCCGCAGATTCAACCCCAGGAACCACAAGTTGCTACAGTCAGAAACGACTCAAACAAACAACGACGCAGAGCGATGTGGGGTCATAGCAAGCAAAAAATGCACTGTAGATAAGCATTTAAACACATTTAATACGGTATAGAAAATGAAAATCCAGACGGACGCTCTATTGGAATCCTTAATTTCTATACAGATTAATCTTGATGTTGAAAAAATGCGCGAATGCTTCGGTAGAAGGATGGGTGACCATCTTTGGGACAAATTTAAAAGATTTGACAAAAATATCGTATTTTTTTATTCCTCTTTGGACAAGCAGAACAGAGCAATTTTTATACGGTTAGTAGAAAAAATGTCTCTGGATTGACCACATAAGTTCTTCTTACTATAGGTTTAGAGACGACTGTTTTGTCGTCGCGTCGCTTATCAATTAAGTATCCGTCTTTGTCTAATTTTGGTTCGAAATCATCTCCCCAACAAAATAAAGGTATATTTCCCATTTATTATTTTATTTTCAAAATAATAATTTAACATGGCGATGAAACGTTGATTTGTTCATTGCAGCAACTAATTCCTTCTTTATTGCAAGGCTGGCCGTTGGTATTTCTTGGCTGACCATCACCACCACCTTTTCCGCCGGCGCACGCATCAGCTACATCGGTCGTGTCGTCGGGACACACACAAATGTATCGATCTCCGAACCAGCAAGCGCTCGTTGATTTCGCCGACACACAGCCAGTCTTGCATTTACCAACACCACTACCATCGGTCCCAATTGTACAATCGTTACATGTCCACCAAGTTTGAGGCATAGAGTTCCGATCCTGTTTGCAGTTCGTCCACGAGCGAACTGGATTATTTACTCCCGATGCAGTTTCCCAACTAGAATCCGTCGAGTTCCAAGTGTCAAAATCGCCTGAGCTACATTCATTGCATACATAAGTTCCGTCGCCTGGAAGCGAGCCGCCTGGATGACGAGCGAATTCTTGACCTTCGCTGGGCGGTCGATTAGATCCCGTATTAAACGCGATGCGGCCGCCTGTGCCAGTACCTTGGCCTGCACACATAGTCGCTCCGCATGGAGCTCTACCGCATTCACTATTTCCTTTATCTGGCAGCGCAAGCCATGCCGCTTTATCGTTCGTATGACCGTACGTTAGCTGAACTGTGTCGTTTAATCTATTAATGCAGCTAGAAATTGTAGGATTGTCTCCCTGATTCTCACCTTTAATCCATCGCCGGAAGGGAGAGTCGGGATTCGTGGCAGGATCATCCAGCCGTCCGTTGCAATATACAAGTGGGTAAACAGTGTCTACATTTCCCACTCCCTCTTTAAATTCGGTAAATCTCTGAACTTCACAAGTTCCAGTATGTTCGTCCATGCTTGAGGAGTCAGGACCCCAAGTTCTTCCCGTCTTCATATTTTTAGAGAAAAACGCAGCATCTGCCCAATCAGGTTTAGTTCCTTGTCGCCACTTTGTTTCGTCCTGTAAACGTTCCTTCACGTGTGGTGGCAAATCTGCGGCATGGCAAATATCGTAGGTTTTCGCACAATTTGCGCCATATGTTCCCCAAGAGCACTGTAAGTCGCATTGTCCACTGTCCGGATCATACATATAACCTTCTTCGCAATGACACGTTGCGGCATCGCCTCTCGTGACGCAGACCCCGTGTTCACCGCACACTTTACTGCCATCGTCGTAATCAGTGCACGGGTCGACGGTGCAGTATCCGTCATCGTCTTGGCGCCACTGTCCGCGACATTCACATCTGGGCATCTCCGGATTGCTGGGGTCGTATTGACACGTGCCGTTCGCACAGGCTAATTGTGCGGCACGGGTGCACAGATCCGTAATTACATTGCCCTGGTCATCACGGCGTTCGCACGGTTTTTTAGGATCGTCGTCCTGATTGTGGCACACACCATCCATACACTGGCATTCATAATCGTTAGGTCCAATAGATCCATCGGCGGCTGCCACAGGACGACATATTCCACACGCTCCACAATTTCTTCCAATTTGTCCGCCAGGAGCACTATCGTCCTCAATAATACAGGGATTAATCGTATCACATTTTTCACCTGTCCAAGGCGGATCGCAGGTACATCCACATTCTTTAGATCCGTCGGATGCTATTATTAAAGTCGGCGTTCCGTGTCCATTACAAGTTTCTTGTGCTATTTCGCATTTATTCAAAGTGTGGTCGCATTTCTGAGCACCTGAATTATACGAGTTTCCGCAGCCGTATAAAAATGTTTTTGGTGTTGACCCATCTATACCGTCCACGGATGTGCACAAGTCGCTGTCCTTATCGACGACGCCCGGCGCACAGTCGCATCCCAAGAAATTGCCATCATTTTGATGACATTCCTCGACGTCTGTCGACGTTTCTTGACAACCAGCGGGTCCGGGATCGCACGCAGAAGGAGATACATCGCACAGGCCGCTAACAGGGTTCATAGTGTATCCACCAGTGCACACGCAGACTGGTTGACCATTTGAAACACTGCAAGTGCTGTTAGGGCCACAGTTTACATTTAAGCATACGTTCGGGGGCGTTTCGCATTCGGTTCCGGTCCATCCGTCTAAACAGTTGCATTTGCCTTCGTGGCAAGATCCGTGTCCATTACAATCCTTGATGTAATTATTGGCTGGTGCATCTGGATCATAACAAAACGATGGTGCAACAGTGCAATGTCCCTGATAATCGTGAACATAACCATCTGTGCATAAACACCTACCCTTCGTGCATCTAACGTGGTCTCCTATACAATCCGCATCCACGCTGCACGTGGGTATAGTTGGGCCAAGCGTACAGGCGGCGGACGATGGTTGTTCGTGATCTTGACCTTGAGATCCGTCTGGTTTTCTGTATCCGCCAACACACTTGCAGTTTGCTACAGGATTTCCGCGAGCATCCGTGCGTTCTTCACAATATCCAGACGGGTGTCCCGTTTCATCAAGACCACAGTGTCTATCGGCCCCCTGAACATCACAAGAATTGACAGCGTTCAAACATCTGAGTCCCTGAGCATCTGAGTCACAAGCACATCCTACTGCACTGTTAAATTCGGCGGCCGGCGTCCACACACCGCCGCCAGCGGCACAAGCCGTTTCTGTTAATAGCCATGGTAAATATGCGTGTTCTGGGTCCATGTCAGCAGGTACGGTTTGCAACTTGCATAGAGGCACTGGTCCGCTCTTGTCAAGACATTGGCCTTTTCCGGAACAGTAATCATCGGCGGCACGTGTGCAGTTAGATGTTAGTGTTTGACACATATTTCCTCTCCAAGCTGGAGCCGATGTAGTAGAAGAGCCATCGGTTGACACAAATTCTACGTTTTTACACACGCAACGTCCCTCTACGCATTCACCGTGCGAATGCCAAGTTCCGCCTGCGCCAAGACATTGACCCTTATTTTCTATAAGAGGGTTCCACACACCGCCTATTTCGCAATCTCCGCCACAATCCACCCCATCGCAAAGATCTGGCGCATCAACGCATGCTTCCGATACTTTAGTACCATCCGGATAGTATTGATGATCAAATCCTTGTGTACATATACATCTGCCCTCCTCTGGGTTTAACGGATCAGACATACAATACCCTGTCGACGACCATGTGTGCCCCAGGGCTTCACATTGTTGCTGATTTGACGCCGCCACCATATTACCATCCGCATTCCGGCACACTCCCCCACAATCCAATCCACCGTCGCCACAAGGGTCTGGAGGATTTTCGCAGTGAGGCCCACTCCAACCACCTGTACATCTGCAATATGCGGACGATGTAGGGGCCTCGGCTGTTGGTATGGTAGCTACGCATTCACCGTGAGCACCACAGTCAAGCTGTTCTAAACCACACGCATTAACTCTTTCGTTGCACTGAGGTCCACGGAATCCCACGTTACATTCACACTGACCGGTATTTAAATTGCAAATACCAGTATTTGCGTATCCTGCATCAGCATTCGCAGAACATTGATCAACTCCACGTTCGTCTATGCCGCATTGATTTTCGCCACCTGGATTGCCTGGCATTAGAGTCCGAGGAGCAACATTAAAACGTCCAGAACTGTCTAGACGTCCTCCATTGACAGACACGCATACTTCCTTTTGCTGGCCCTCTATTGTGATTTCTTGTACATCTCCGTAGGATCCGCATTGCGCCCCTCTTCGTTCTCCGGCCTGAACTTCATTTGGATCAAAACGATGAACCATTTTAGGCGTTTGACACTGCGGGCCTATATATCCAACCAATTCAGGCTGGCCGGCCGCATTAAGTCTGTAATTTTCTGGTTGTGGTATTTCACAATTGCAATTACACGTACCGTAATCGTCCGAGTATTGCGGATTATTCATTGCATCGCGGGCTGTGGCACCGGCGCTTGTATTACATTCCGGTAAATCTCCAGTAGCGGCTGCCCTAGTGCACGCGTTTGCAGTGCCTCTACATATCCCAGACTCATTTAATTGATATCCTGCCTCCTCGTTGCAAACACAATCTCCGTCTCTACATTCTCCTACGTAATCTCCTCCTTTGGAGGTACAATCAGCTTTATCGACCGCCTCTATAGCCTCTTAAGTCTCTCTGTTCATACAATTGGTGGGAACCCAAGTATGTCCACCGGCATCTCCACGCTCGCACGCCTCTTTAGACGTTGTCAAACGCGCCGGCAGTGCAGTACCATCCTGCTTTTTACATATGCCAAGTCCGCTGCAATCTCTATCATCAGGATGTTCGCAAAGGTTTGGCGGTTCGCCACAAAACTCGCCAGTGTATCCATTTTTGCAAATGCACGCTATTCTTAATGGGCCTTCGGGGTTAAGTGGATCAATAGTGGCGCTGCACTCACCCGATTTTGTTCCGTCTGGTAGATCAACACCGCATCCAGTATACGGTGTTTGTCCATCCGCGCCCATACAAGGATTTGGAGCATCTTCACAATAATTTCCTGTATAACCATTTACACACGTACAGACCGCTTCTCCGCCGGGTCCTGGATTACAAATACCATCATTTTGGCACGGATTATCGACGCAGCCATTTGTTTGCCCTTGACAGTTAGCTCCGGTATTAGTGCCATAACAACGACACGTGCCTTGGATCGATCCATCGTCTTGTCTAACTGCTTCACAAATTCCCTTGGGAGGACTTTCATCTTGACCACAATCCAAATAATCACATTCGTTTGGACTATTCTCGCATCTTAACCCATAATAATTATCGTCGCACGCACACTGACCATTTATACAATGTCCGTGTTCGCCACATCCTGAATTAGCGCACAAATCTGGAGGATTTTGACACGTACTGCCTGTCCAACCTCCGACACATTCACACGTGCGACTTTGTCCATCTGCAGCTACTGGACCACATTTTCCTCTCGACGAGAAATATCCTTGTGCAGTATTACACTCATCAATAGTAGTAATTTCACTTCCATCAGCGTTAGTTAAGATACTTCCGTCTACATCATAACACTTTTGTTCTTCGCCGCACACAGGACACGCAGGATTCTCGCAAAGTTCTCCTGACCATCCTGTGTCGCATTGGCATACGCAAGCCCCATCCAAGGTACGTCTTCTACCGTGAACTCCACAGTTAGGCGCATTCGCAGCCTGGCAAGGCTGTTCAGCAATATCACAGTGCGG
>Ga0070754_10003398_pt1 | contig 11253 bp, 13 predicted proteins | sample VirMetDEL_Sep_01_FD_75181 | JGI IMG/M metagenome (GOLD analysis project Ga0070754, IMG submission 75181) | Aqueous microbial communities from the Delaware River and Bay under freshwater to marine salinity gradient to study organic matter... | ecosystem: Environmental > Aquatic > Marine >... | reverse complement strand
TGAGAACAAAAACTATTATCTATATTGTCATACATCATATCCAGATTTAGGTTGGGATATTCCTGAACTACTAAATGAATATGATATTGGTTCTAAGGTATTGTTTACTTATATTTGTCCTGAAACCAAAAAACCATTTGTGTCCGTGTTTAAGGGAGCTATGGCTCAGTCGCCTTACACTGGTAGATTTGGATCAACGTTATCCAACGTAAAAAATGGATTAAGTTATGAAGAACTTTCTAATGTGGTAAATTGCTTTGACCTTTATACTCAGTATGCTAACTGTGAAGGGTTTGGTTTGCCACAAGTAGAAGCTGCCGCCTGCGGAGTACCTGTGTGCGGAACGGACTATTCAGCTATGGAGAGTGTGTTAAGAAAGCTGGAAGGCTACCCAATTAAGCCCAAGGCTCTATACAAGGAATTAGAAACTGGATGTCTACGAGCCGTACCAGATAACGATGCGGCGGCAGAGTTTTTCTTAGACTTCTTTGAGAACAAAACAGAAGAAGAAAGAGTGGCGATTGGTGAAAATACTAGAAAGATGTTTGAGAAGTATTACCAGTGGCATTTAAGTGGCGCTCAGTGGGAAATGTATTTTGATAGTTTTGAACCTTTGCCGCTAGAGCAAACTTGGGGTTCACAGCCGCGAATACAAGAGCCTGCACAAAAGATGGACTTGTCAAAAGCTGGCCCCATATCAAACGTTCAGTTGGCTAAACACCTCATTGTAGATGTTCTTAGAGAGCCAGAAAAGTTAAACACGTTCTTTGAAGCAAGGCTTACAAGAGACCTAACATACAAACAAGCCACTGCTTCTACTGGAGGTATGTACTTTAACGAATCTTCTGCCGCTTTTGACGGAATGAATCGTAGACAACCGTTTGATTATGAGATTGCTTACAACCAAATGGCTGGCTTGTGCAACCGAAGAAATCAATGGGAAAAGAAGCGAGTAGAAATGATTAGGCAAAGGCAAGAGGCAAATGTTTAACGCGCAAGTAAAACAGGATGTATTTGTAAATAAAATTTTACAGAAGAACGAGGGTTTCTTTTTAGATATAGGTGCTGGAACTGGCGGCCTTACAGGATACCCAGTAGAATTTTACAGTAATACTTATTTCTTTGAAAGATATAGAGGGTGGAAAGGTATAGCAATTGATTATGATGAAACATGGTATAATCATGTAAAAAATAAAAGAAGCTGTACTGTATCTTGTGTAGATTTACTTAAAACCAATATTAACAATCATTTAGATATATTAAACTGTCCAGAAAATATAGATTATATATCTCTAGATGTTGACGACGCTCAGTGGAAAGTATTTAATGAATTTGACTGGTCTAAATATAAGTTTAAAGTACTAACTTTAGAGCATAATTTATTTCAGTCTTTTGATATTAAATTACAAAGTCATAGTCAAGAACATAAAGATAAAATTAAAAAAGAGTACGATCATTATAGAGAAGTATTAAGTGGGTATGGCTATAAAATTCTTTACGGAAATGTTACGCTAGATGGATACGGCCCAGTAGAAGATTGGTGGGTTAGTCAAGATCTATATGAAAAATATAAATCTTATAAATCAGAAAATATAAACTATAAAGAGGCTGACAATGTTGTTTTTAAATGAAATTAAACTTAAATATCCTAATCTTAAAAATATATTTGAGGTTGGCGCCCACCGAGGTCATGACATTAAACATATAGTAGAAACTTGGCCCGAAGCTAAGGTGTATGCTTTTGAAGCAGATCCATTTAACTACAACATATGCTTAGAAAACTGTAAAGAATTTGATAATGTTGAAGTATATAATATAGCTATATATGACCAAAATAAAAAAATGACATTCAATAGGTTTTGCGATATTGAAAGTATACCAGACAGCGAAACTTTTAAAGATAGTAACATGCAATTTACTGGGTGTGGATCACTTCATAAACCCGGAGATGGATTAAAAAATATATATAAAATTACAGAAGTAACAGAAGAGCTAGAAGTTGAAGCGATTACTTTAAGGTCTTTCTGTGAAGATAATGATATCAATTCTATTGACGCTATTTTTATGGATGTTCAAGGGGCAGAAATGAACGTAATTAATGGTTGCGAATCTTTAATAGATTCAACTAAGTCTTTAATTTTAGAATGGTCAACAAATCGCGTTCTTTATGAAAATGAGACAGATTTTTTATGGATAAAATCTTTTTTAGAATCAAAAGGTCTTAAAGAAACAAAAAGAGAATATCAACTTCAGGGAATTAATGGAGACTCATTATTTTTGAGATAAATATGAAAATACTATACATAGGACACTATAAAGAGTTTGGAGGTTGGGCGCAAGCTGCTACAGATAATATACTGGCACTTGATAGTGTTGGGGTTGATGTGGTGTGCAGAAATGTCACTCTTACACAAGATAAAGATGATGTAAACCCAAGACTATTAGAGTTAGAACAAAAAGACTCTAAAGGTTGTGATATTTGTATTCAACATGTCTTGCCACATCATTATGTGGGTTCTGATATGTTTAAGAAAACAATCGCCTTCATGGAAACCGAAACGTTAAATATTGACCATCTTAATTGGTTTTACATGATGGATCTAATGGATGAGGTTTGGGTGGCGAATCAAACATCAAAAGAAGCGTTAGAGGCTCACAATATTACACCGCCTGTAAAGCTGGTTCATCATACCTGCGATACCTCAAAATATAAAAAGCGGTATCCAGAACTATCTATGCCACAATCTCAAAACACCTTTAAGTTTTACTATATTGGTGACTTTAATGATAGAAAAAATTTAGAGTCTATAGTTACCTGTTTCCACTCTGAATTTGAAGAAGATGAAAACGTGTCACTTATTCTTAAATTTAATAAGTTTGGCGTAAGCCCACAAGAGCTACACGGAAAAGTTGTTGAATATCTGACAGACATAAAGAAAAGACTGAGGATAAGAGAAAGTTACAAACAAGAAGTGGTGATCACAGATAAAGTTAGTGAAGATAGCCTTCTAGCTCTTCATCAATACTGCGACTGTTTTGTTTGCCCGTCTCACGGAGAGGCTTGGAGTATTCCAACTTTGGAGGCTATGGCTTTTGGTAACACGCCAATCGCAAGCAACTTTGGTGGCCCGTGTGAATTTATTGATAAAGGCAACTGGAGAACTGGATCTCTGATAAACGGAGTGTACTCTTGCTGCAAGTCTAACCATGCGGCTTTCCCAGATCTGTTTAGCGCTAAAGAGTATTGGTTTCAGCCATGCGAAAAGCAAATTAGAGAGCAGATGAGAAAGTATTATGAATCGTGGCAGAAAGATCCAATCGCATACAGTCAAAGAAATAGAGTGGCTGGATTAAAGCAGGTAGAGAAATTCTCTTATCAAAACATAGGAAAAATTTTAAAGGATCAATTAAATGACGTATAGTACATTATCAATTATTCAGCGCGCTATAAAATCAAAGGATAAAGAAAAGTTAGACATCCTGTGCTTTGACACTCACGAGCGCTGTCAGTCGCAAATGGCAAAAACGGGTCACAATTTTTACTCGTTTAGATACAAAGACTGTAAAGTTTGGAATACGGCTTTCGCTGACATTCCAGAAAATTATTATCCAATAGATAATTTATATGAAAGTTTAGATTTTGACTTTATATTATCACAAAGTAAATTTGGACAACTGCAAATCTCCAAACAGATACAGCAGCAAACTGGTTTACCAATCATCCATCTAGAACATACAATACCAACTTCAAATTATACCCCAGAACAAATAGAAATGTTTAAAAGTATTTGGGGTGATTATAACGTATTCATTAGTGAGTATGCTAGAGAATCTTGGGGTTTTGGAGATACTGACTGCCCCGTTATTGTTAACTCTATTGATCACAACTTTTTCAAACCTGTAGAAGTTGAATCTGATGAGACCGTCTTTACGGTACAGAATGATTTTATTAATAGAGATTATTGCTTGAATTATCAAGGGTGGCAGCGTATAATTAGTGGATTCTCTGCTAAAGTTCTTGGTGACACTAAAGGTTTATCTCAACCCGCGAGATCGCTAGAGCATCTAAGAGATGAATATAATAAGTGTGCTGTATATATTAATACTACCACAGAAAGTCAAATGCCAACGGCTATTCTAGAGGCTATGGCGTGTGGTAAGCCCGTTGTTAGTACAGCTACGTGTTCTATACCAAGTTTTATCAAACACGGCGAGAATGGCTTTCTCACCAATGATGAAGAAGAATTTAAAGGATATATACAACAGCTACTTGACGATAAAGATCTCAGGACAAAAATCGGTCAAGCTGCCAGAGAAACTGTACTAGATGTATTCTCTGAACAAAAGTATATAGACAACTGGAATAACGTATTTAGAAAAGTATATGAGGACTTAAAATGAAAATAGACATAGTAGGAAACCCAAGTGACGCTATTGCTGGATACAAACCGGTCGTAATAAGCGAAGACGGCTTTATGGATTTGTTTGACATTTCTGACTCAGAGTGTACAGAAATTAGAGCCAATGGAATTATAGATAAATTTAAAGCTAGTCAACTTCAAGGCAATCTTGTGTCTTTATTGAAAAAAGTTAGACTTGGGGGTAAAGTTGTGCTAACCGGCCTTGATTGCAATATTTTATCTAGGCAGCTAATTTCTGGTAAACTTGATGAACTTTCATTTAGCGCGATAGTTGAAAGCAGTAATTCAATTTCGTCTTTAAAAACTGTAGCGCAAATCGTACAAAGTCAAGGGCTAAAAATAGAAACCCAAAAACTTTCTGGTTATACATACCAAATTGTTGCCACAAGAGGTTAATATGTTTGATTGTAAAGATTGCTGTTTTGCCAAGATGGATGATGGGAAACAGACTCAATGTTTATCAGACAAGTATAAATACGTTTCAGATGAACAAAAACTAAATGAAGATGGTGTTTTTAATTTAGATAGGCTATGTTTATATAAAAGAAAGTCTGACTGGGAAAAAGATAAGACTGATAAAGAAAGAGTTGAGATGGCTAGAGATCAGCTTTTTCCTAACATTGGTGTGTGTTTAGATGACGATAGTATAAACCCAGATGATCTAGAGAATTTGGTTAAGCAAATTGTAGATAGTGACTACCCAAAAAGTAGAATAGGTTTAGTAATTTACTCCAATTTCAACAAAGCTGGCGCAAGAATACCAAAAATACTTTCCAGTATTAGATCTAAAAAGATTATGTGTTCAGCTGTATTCATGGTGGAGGATAACCCTTTTGAAAATGAAACATCTATATTTAAAAAATTAGCAGATGCCACTTTCTTAACAAGGTTGTCCAGTAAATCAAAAGTAGATATTAATAAGTCATTTAATACAATAAATAAATTAACTAATGATGAATTAAAACAGCTACTTGTATTTAAAAATGAAGACGCACTGTTTATAAATAAAACCTATGTGTCTAGATCTTACTTAGAATTTCTAGATTATAAAAAAATGGAAGAGGCTATATATAAGAAAGTTGTTGACACGGAATTTTTACATATTATAACATGAGAAACGTAACAGACTTTATTACAAGCCCAAAAGAAGGCAAAATTACATTTGACTTAAACAAACACTATAATGTGCTTTTGTTTACAGAAAGTCATGGGTATAGGATGAAGAATCATGGCGCGGTTCAGTTAACAAAGATCAACGGATCGTGCCTGATAGACCATCAAATAAAAGCACTAAAGACAAGATTTAAAAACTTTAGCGTTGTACTTTCCTGCGGATTTGAGTCCAGTAGAATATGGAGGCATATAAAATCTAGGCATAGCAATCTTGATGTAAGGTTAATAGAAAATCCACTTTACAGAACTACAAATTCTTGCGAAAGCGTCAGGCTCGCCATAATGAATACCAACGCTAAGAATATGTTTATCTGTTCTTCCTCTAACATTTTTGAAAAACGTCATTTAGATCAGTTAAGTTTTAGTGATACGTCTATATTTTGTCAGCGGTCAGAAAACAATAAGACTGATCTCAAGGTATATAAAGGGAATGATAACTGTACTAAATTAGATTTTGGCATAGGTGATTTATGTTGGACAGAAATGCTGTACCTTGATGGAGAGAAAAGCGTAAACGACTTCTATTCTATAATAGACTGTGAAGAATATAAAAGCAAGTTTCTCTTTGAGGCTATAAATAAACTTGCTCTAAGACATAGAGTAAACATCTATGAAAATAAACATAAAGAAATACTTAAATTAGACTCAGCAGTAAAATTAAAGGGAATAACTCAATGAAATTATTGATACAAAATTACTCATCTTCATTTACAACAGAGCCGTTCTATTTAATGGAGTGCTTTAAAAGAGTTGGTGTTGATGCTCATTTGTGGGCAGATAATAATATATCTGCGTTTGATATGTTTGATACAGTTCAGCCAGATGTTTTCATTGGACATTTTGCCTATCTTACAGAAGATATTGTCAAATACCTTTCTCAAAATAAAAACATAAAGCCCGTCATCAATATCACAGGCACTAACGATCAACAATTAAAAGGTATTATAGAAACCTTTATGTCAATAGGGTTAGAAAGCCACATCCTATTTACAAATAATTTTGTTCATTCACATGGAGATGGTGTACACAAGATTCTACCAGCTTTTGATGTGTTTATTCAAGCTGCACAGCCGCAATTTAATATTCCGCTAGCGGTCGTTACAAATGATAAAAATGAGTCTGTAGATAATTTCGTAAAGGATAAAGAGGTTTATCATATTGTCTCCTATGGAGGAAAGGAAGATTGGGCAGATTATCCAACCGACATTAGAAACTTTTGGGGTATGTCAAGGTGTTACGACGAAGTAACATTGATGGACGATGGCCTGATTTCAACTTCACAGTTCTTTTTTCAGGCAACGATGCTTTGTAACAAATTTAATGTTACAAGTCAAACCGTAGAACAAAGAGAAGCTTTCCAGCAAGTCTTATCAATGTTATTTTCCGCAGAAGAAACAGAAGAAAATGTAGAAACTGTAATTAAAAAGCAGATTATCAAAAATCACACCTGTTTCAATAGAGCTTCACAGATTGCTGAAATATTAGGAATGAAAGAAGAAGCACAAAAACTATTGGAGATAGTTAAATGAAAATAGGACTTTTAGTTATAGCAACTAATAAGTATACAGATTTTTTACAACCTCTGATAGAATCAGCTGATGATCATTTTTGAGAAATCATGATGTAACCTACTTTGTCTTTACCAATAAGGGTTTAGAATTACAATGTGACCGTGAAGTTGTAGTTACCAATGTAGAGCATAAAGAATGGCCGTGGATGACACTTGGAAGATATGGTATATTTCATGATAAAAAAGATGTATTTAATGATATGGATTATTTATACTATTGCGATGCTGATATGCTTTTTGCTGGCGAGGTTGGCGACGAGATACTGTCTGACAGGGTAGCTACTATACATCCCGGCTATCGTGGCGCTAGAGGCACCCCAGAAACAAACCCTCAGTCACTAGCTTGTGTTTATCCATACGAAAGAATGACATACTTTGCCGGTGGATTTAATGGTGGCTCAAAAGATGAATACCTAAAAATGGCAGGTGTTTTAAATAGCAATATTATTGAAGACCACAGGAAAGGCATTATTGCAGTATGGCACGACGAAAGCCACATGAATAGATATTTTATTAATAATCCTCCAACAAAAGTTTTAGATCCAAGCTACTGTTATCCAGAGTCTTGGAATTTACCATATAAAAAAAGACTATTAGCATTAGATAAAAATCACGGAGAAATAAGAAAATGATATCTGTCATATGTACAACATTCAATCAACCAGACTTTTTAGAGTATCAATATAAATTATCAAAAAAATTTATAGAAGACGAATTTGAATTTTTTGTATATGATAATTCTACCAATTCTAATTTAGAAAATCAATTTAAGAATATATGCCAATGTAATAATATAAGATACTTCAAAGTTCCTTCTAATGGCGGGAATCCTTCACAAAGGGCTGGATTTAGCCTTAATTATGCGCTTGATCATAATTACGATCATTATGGCAACAATATTGCAGTACTAGATTCTGACCTATTTCCAATTTCAAAAATAAAATTTTCTAAACATTTAAAAAACGTTGATATTTATGGAAGAGGTCAAATAAGACCACTGCCATTAGAAACCGGCTCTGATTATACAATTCATAAAAGTCTATTTAATGAAGTAAGAAAAATTTACAATGGTTTATGCATAGGTATAAATAATTCTGAATACAAACATATTTATTATTTTTCTAATCAATATATAGTATTGAACATGAAAAAGTTAAAAGATTTTAATAGCAATAATAGATTTTTACCGGGAAATGTCAATGGTATAACTGGAGACTGCGGCGCTTATTTACACGATTACATACTTCAAAACAACACAACTCACCAGTCAGTAAACGTAGAATATATGCCAGAAATAAAAGAAAATAATAATATTTATCAGTATGCTAAAAAGGAATTATCTATATTAGAAAACGGATACTCAGAACTTATTGATGAAAGTCTATTACATTTTAGATCTGGAAGTAATTGGCAGGGACACACTAACCAGATACAATCAGAAAGATTAGAAAATTTATATTCCTTATTAGAGGGGTTTTTAAATGAAAGTAATTAGTTATAGCCTGTATGGATCTAATCCAAAATACAATGTTAACGCTATTGTAAACTGTCATCTAGCAGAAAAAATTTATCCCGACTGGAATTTATTTTTTTATTTAGACAACCGAGTTCCACAAAGTGTTGTTAATGCACTTGAATCATTTAAAAATGTTACCACCATCTATGGTGATAATCATAGAGAAGATAAAGTAAAGATGATGGATAGATTTTTAGCTGCTGATAATAATCAAATAGAAGTTTTTATTTCTAGAGATTGCGATTCTTGGCTTAGTTACAGGGAAAAGGTTTGCGTTGATGAATTTCTGTCTAGTGAAAAAACATTTCATATAATAAGAGACCACTGCTATCATAGTCAAAAAATTATGGGTGGCATGTGGGGCATGAAAAATGGCGCTTTTAGCAATATGAAAGAATCAATTTCTAATTTCATAAAATCACCAACTTCAACTGAAGGTCGCGGTTTTGATCAGGCATTTTTAGCTGATTTTGTTTATCCAAAGTGTGTAAAAAATTCTTTAATTCATATAGGAAATCAATACAACATAAATAGACAAATTGCAAACTATTTTAACGACGGTGGCGTTCCAATACCACAGCATGACGTTACAGATTTTGAACACTTCCCATACATGGAGGCGCACAAAATAAACGCTTTCCATTGTATCCACTGTGGAAAAATTCATCAAGAATATATTGGATCAATGATGAATAATATACCGCAAGAAACTTTAAGATTTTTAGGAGAAACACATGGAGCGCTATAATTGGTGGCAAGAGAATCTCAATCTAGATGTTAATCAAGGTCAGTTTAAAGAATGGTTAGAAGAGTCAGATTTTTCTAGTCGTCAAAAAACATTTGACTTAGTGTTACAAAAAAGCGCAAAGTCCGTATTGGAAATTGGACCGGGAACATTCATAGACTACAAACATTTTTATAAGAATTATGAAAACGTTGAATATCAAGCTATTGACTTTACCCAAAAGGTTGTAGATTACGGAAAAACATTAGGTGCCGAATGTAAGATAGGATCTATTGAAGATATTCCATGCGAAGACAATTCATTTGATTTTGTTTATTGTAGGCATGTTTTAGAGCATCTTTCAGATTATAAAAAAGCAATTGAAGAAATGATTAGAGTGTCTAAAAATTATGTATGTTTAGTGTTTTGGATGATGGAAGATAAAAACCCGAATTTAAAATTTGACGGAAGGTTACACCATAATTCTTACGTTCAATCAGAAGTTGAAGAATTTGTAAGAGGTAAAAATAAAAATGTAAAGTTTTTTCAGGTAGATAACGACAAGATAATTTTTGCAGAAAACTTATGATAAATATAACAGTAATGGGTGGATTGGGCAATCAGCTTTTTCAGTGGGCTTGCGCAAGAAATCTACAAGAAAAATATGGGCATTGTATACAATACGATCTTGGATTTTACGGCGGTCAGAATTTAAGAAGGCCACAATTAAATGAATTTAAATATTTAGTATTCAATAATATAGAAGCAAATTATACATTGGGACAAGCCACAATAGGCGACTCTTTTAAATACAGTGATTTTATAAGATATGACCTTTCACAAACCCAAAGATGCTATAACCTACAGGGGTATTGGCAGTCAGAAAAATATTTTGAAGAAAATGAACAAGTAATAAGAAACAATCTTGAGATTGATCCACGTATAGACTATCATATTAAAGATAATTATCCATTTATAGGTAATGAAAAAACAGCGTCTATACATATTAGAAGAACAGATTATGTTTCCTCTAATGGTTATCACCCAGTCCAGCCAGTGTCTTATTACGAACAAGCGCTTGAACAAATAGATTACGATAAGCTTGTTGTATTTTCTGATGACGTACATTGGTGTAGAGGAAATCTAAAATTTGACAATATGGTATTCGCAGATAATAATACGGATCTAGAAGATTTATATTTAATGAGCGTCTGTGACGACAATGTTATTGCCAATAGTAGTTTTAGTTGGTGGGCGGCTTGGCTAAACAAGAATCCCAACAAAAAGATTATAGCTCCAGAAAAATGGTTTGGTCCACAGGGTCCAAGTTACGACGATATAGTTCCAGAGGGTTGGATTAAGATATGAAGCAAGATAAAATATCAGTTCTACTACCTGTTTATAATACAAAGCCAACGTATTTAAAAACATGTTTACATAGTATATTTTCACAGACATTTGAAGATTTTGAGTTAGTTATTGCCGACAATGGATCTACAGATGAATCAACAATAACTGTAATCAATGAAGCAAAAAAAGATGGCAGAGTTAAAGTTATAGATGTGCCACAGCAAAGCGGCAAAAAGAATTTGTCCGTGGCGCTTAATAAAGGTCTTCTAGCGTGTAGTCATGAACTTGTTGCTAGGATGGATTCGGACGATGTTATGTTTCCAGAACGTCTTGAAAGACAGTTAGAATACTTTAACGAACACTGGGAAGACGTGGACATACTTGGAACTCAGTTGTTAACAAGTAGCGATCAAAAAAATATAGATCTGGCTTATGCAGCAAAATTAAATAACTCACTACATAGCAGTATTACTAATCGTTTTCATAAAGAAGTAATTCC
>Ga0070754_10003397_pt1 | contig 11257 bp, 6 predicted proteins | sample VirMetDEL_Sep_01_FD_75181 | JGI IMG/M metagenome (GOLD analysis project Ga0070754, IMG submission 75181) | Aqueous microbial communities from the Delaware River and Bay under freshwater to marine salinity gradient to study organic matter... | ecosystem: Environmental > Aquatic > Marine > Coastal... | reverse complement strand
TCGTACAGACGAGTTGTTGCTTTAACTCGTCTGTACGAGTACTTTTGCCTTCGGCGTGCTGCCAATGACTGCCCCCCAAATAAAAAAATCAAAGTGGAAACCAAGCATGAGCCACGACTATTCGAACATCGCCCGCGAAATTCTCGAGCACCTCGGGGGCCGCGATAATCTTAAGAAAGCCGCCCATTGCGTGACCCGCCTGCGCCTGGCGCTCAAGGACCCGAGCCTGGTCAACGGCAGCGCGTTGAACCAAGTCGACCTGGTCAAGGGCTCGTTCTTTACCGGTGGCCTGTTCCAGGTGGTGATCGGCCCCGGCGAAGTGGAAAAGGTCTACGCCGCCCTGCGCGAACAGACCGGCCTCGCCGCCGCCACCATCGCCGACGTCAAGAAGAAGGGCGCCGACAAGACCAACGCCATGCAGCGTCTGGTGCGGGTGTTCTCCGATGTGTTCATGCCGATCCTGCCCGCGTTGATCATCGCCGGCCTGTTGATGGGCGTGAACAACCTGATGGGCGCCAAGGGCATGTTCATCGAGGGCAAGACGCTGCTGGAGGCCTACCCGAACCTGGATGGCCTGTGGAGCCTGATCAACCTGATGGCCAACACCTCGTTCGTGTTCCTGCCGGCGCTGGTGGGCTGGTCGGCGGCCAAGCGTTTTGGCGGCAGTGAAATCCTCGGCATCGTGCTTGGCCTGATGCTGGTCCACCCGGACCTGCTCAACGCCTGGAACTACGGCAAGGCGGTGGCCGGCCTCGATGGCCAGAGCCTGCCGTACTTCGATATTTTCGGATGGTTCAAGATCGAGAAAGTCGGCTACCAGGGGCAGATCCTGCCGATCCTGATGGCGGCGTATGTGATGAGTGTCATCGAGAAATGGCTGCGCGCGCGGGTGCCAAATGCCATCCAACTGTTGGTCGTGCCGAACACCACCATCGTCGTCACCGGCGTGCTCGCGCTGGCGATCATCGGCCCGGTGACCCGTCACCTCGGCATCCTGATCACCCAGGGCGTGGTCACCCTGTTTGACCTGGCGCCGATGCTCGGCGGGGCGATTTTCGGCCTGTTGTATGCGCCGCTGGTGATCACCGGCATGCACCACATGTTCCTGGCGGTGGACCTGCAACTGATCTCCACCCAGGGCGGCACGTTTATCTGGCCGATGATCGTCATGTCCAACCTGGCCCAGGGCAGCGCCGCGCTGGCGGTGTTCTACATGGCGCGCAATGCGCGGGACAAAAGCATGGCCTCGACTTCCGCTGTCTCCGCGTATTTCGGCATCACTGAACCGGCGATGTTCGGCGTGAACCTGCGCTTCAAGTTCCCGTTTTATGCCGCGTTGCTGGGCTCGGCACTGGGCAGCATTTTCCTGTCGCTTAACAAGGTGCAGGCCTCGGCCATCGGGGTCGGCGGCTTGCCCGGGTTTATCTCGATCGTGCCGCATGCCATCCCGATGTTTGTGATCGGGATGGTCATCGCGATGGTCGTGCCGTTTGTTCTGACCTGTGCATTGAGCATGAAGATCGTGCGGCCTGGGTATCGGGTTGCCTGAATTACCGCGTTCGCGAGCAAGCCCGCCCCGCAGTTGAATGCGTTCCCCCTGTGGGAGGGGGCTTGCTCCCGATGAGGCCCGAGCGGCGGGTACACAATTTTACTGAAGGAACCCACCATGCAAAACTGGCAACACTCGGTGATCTACCAGATCTACCCCAAAAGCTTTCACAGCCACGCGGGTAACGCCACCGGTGACCTGCTGGGTATCGTGGACAAACTCGACTACCTGCAATGGCTGGGCGTCGACTGCCTGTGGATCACCCCGTTCCTGCGCTCGCCGCAGCGCGACAACGGCTACGACATCAGCGACTACTACGCCATCGACCCGAGCTACGGGACCATGGCCGATTGCGACCAACTGATCAGCGAAGCGGCCAAGCGCGGCATCAAGTTGATGCTCGACATCGTGGTCAACCACACCTCCATCGAGCACGAGTGGTTCCAGCAGGCGCGCAGCAGCCTCGACAACCCGTACCGCGACTTCTATATCTGGCGCGACCAGCCGAACAACTGGGAATCCAAATTCGGCGGCTCGGCCTGGGAATACGAAGCGCAAACCGGCCAGTACTTCCTGCACCTGTTCGATCACACCCAGGCCGACCTGAATTGGGACAACCCCAAGGTGCGCGCCGAGGTGTTCAAGCTGATGCGTTTCTGGCGCGACAAAGGCGTCGGCGGTTTCCGCCTGGATGTGATCAACCTGATCTCCAAGCCCGCCGACTTCCCCGAGGACGCCAGCGACGGTCGGCGTTTCTACACCGACGGTCCGAACGTACACGCGTACCTGCAGGAAATGTACCGCGAAGTCTTCGCAGGCCATGACCTGATCAACGTCGGCGAGATGTCATCCACCAGCCTGGAACACTGCATCCGCTACTCGCGGCCGGAGTCCAAAGAACTGTCGATGACCTTCAACTTCCACCACCTGAAAGTCGACTACCCGAACCTGCAGAAGTGGGTGAAGGCCGACTTCGATTTCCTGCAGCTCAAGCAGATCTTTTCCGACTGGCAACTGGGCATGCAGGCCGGCGGCGGTTGGAACGCGCTGTTCTGGTGTAACCACGACCAGCCACGGGTGGTCTCGCGCTTTGGGGATGACGGTGAGCATCGTGTGGTCTCGGCCAAGATGCTCGCCACGGCGCTGCACTTCCTGCAGGGCACGCCGTATGTGTACCAGGGCGAGGAGTTGGGCATGACCAATCCGGGCTTCGACACGATCGAGCAGTACCGCGATGTCGAAACCCTCAACATCTACCGCCTCAAGCGCGATGCCGGTGAGTCCGAGGCGTCGAGCATGGCGGCGATCATGCAGAAGTCGCGGGACAACGGGCGCACGCCGATGCAGTGGAATGCCCGCCAGCATGCCGGTTTCAGCAGCGGCGAACCGTGGATCGGCATCCCGGCCAACGCGGCGCAGATCAACGTCGACAGCCAACGGGATGACCCGGATTCGGTGCTGCATCACTACCGCAGCCTGATCGCCCTGCGTCGCCAGGAACCGCTGATTCAAGACGGCGTTTACCGCGAACTGTTGCTGGGCCACCTCCAGGTCTGGGCCTACCTGCGCGAAGGCCATGGCGAGCGCCTGCTGGTGCTGAACAACTTCTACGGCAAACCCTGCGAAACCCAGCTGCCCGACCACGTCCTCAACGCCGCTACCCGACAACGCCTGCTGATCAGCAACTACCCCGATTGCCAGGTCAGCACGGGCCCGCTGCTGTTGCGGCCTTACGAATCCTTTGTGCTGCACCTCAAGGATTGACGGCTGGAACGTCGTTGCAACTGCCCCGCGCGACGCGAAGCAGAAGGTCAATTCCCGGTGTGGGAGCACCGGGCTCTTCACACAAACATAATAAAAATATCGGAGTACTTCATGAAAACAACAATAAAGCTGGGCCTCGTTGCATCGTGTCTGAGCCTGCCGTTCGGCGCTCAGGCTCTGGAGTTTGCCGGTTACTTGCGTAGCGGCGCGGGGACGTCGACCGGCAGTGGCAAGCAGCAATGCTTCCAACTGCCGGGCGCGCAATCCAAATACCGGTTGGGCAACGAATGCGAACAGTACGCCGAACTGGAACTGCGCCAGGACCTGCTGACCCTCGACGACGGCTCCGTGCTCAGCGTCGACGCCATGGCTTCGCTCTACAACAAGTACGACCGCGCGCTTAAATTCCAGGGCGAAGACAACGGCTCGGCGCGCATGCCGCAGATGTATGCACAGTGGTCCAACCTGCCCAGCCTCAACGGCGGCTCGCTGTGGGCGGGGCGGCGTTACTACAAGCGTAACGACATCCATATCTCCGATTTCTACTACTGGAACCAGAGCGCCACGGGCGGCGGCATCGAGGATGTGCTGATTGGCGACCTGAAATACAGCTACGCGCTTTCGCGCAAGGACAACCTGTACCAGAAGGAATACGCCACGCGTCACGACTTCAACGTGGCCGGCTTCAAGACCAACCCCGGCGGCGAGCTGGAACTGGGCTTGAGCTACATCGAAAAAGCCGGTGGGCGTGATGCCAACAGCGGTTGGGCGCTGACCGCGCAACATGTGCAAAAACCTTTCCTCGGCGGCAAGAACAAGTTCGCCCTGCAGTATGGCGAAGGTCCCGGCACCGGCCTTGGCTACACCGGCAATACGGCCCTGGATAACAGCAGCAAAAGCTACCGCGCCGTGGAGTTTTTCGACTGGCAGGTGACCCCGCGTTTCGGTGGGCAGATCGAGGCCGTGTACCAGAAAGACATTCGCCCCGGCAGCCAGGACCAGACCTGGATGTCCATCGGTGTGCGCCCGGCCTATGCCATCAGTGAACAGTTCAAACTGGTCACCGAGCTTGGTCATGATCAGGTCGACGCCACCGGCGGTACGCGCAAACTGAGCAAATTCACCTTTGCCCCGACCTGGTCGCCCAAAGGCCCGGATTTCTGGGCGCGCCCGGAAGTGCGTCTGTACTACACCTATGCGAGCTGGAACGCAGCGGCCAAACGCGCGGCGAATGAGCTGGCGGCTGGGTCGGCGTTGTCTGACACCGGCGCCTACGGCACCGCGCGGCATGGCTCGAATATCGGTGTGCAAGTCGAGTACTGGTGGAAGTGAATCTTCGGATGTAGACAGGCTTAAATGTGGGAGGGGGCAAGCCCTTCCCACATTTGATCTTTGTCACCTCGGGATTTGTATCCACCCAATGATTTTTACAGAACAAAACAGCAGGTGAAGTCATGACCGCAACTCAACCCCTGGAATTGCTTGCGCCCTTGTCGGGCGTGCTGTTGGCACTGGACAAGGTCCCCGACCCGGTGTTCTCCAGCCGCCTGATCGGCGACGGCCTGTGCATCGACCCGACCTCGCAGACCCTCTGTGCACCGTTGGCCGGGGTGATCAGCAATATCCAGGACACTGGCCATGCGGTGAGCATCACGGCTGACAATGGCGTCCAGGTGCTGCTGCATATCGGCCTGGACACCGTGAACCTGGCGGGCAAGGGGTTCAGCCGTTTGGTCGGGGAAGGCCAGCGGGTGGAGGCCGGGCAGCCGTTGATCGAGTTCGACGCCGACTACGTAGCGCTCAATGCCCGGAGCCTGTTGACCTTGATGCTGGTGGTCAGCGGCGAGCCGTTTGCGCTGCTGGCGTCGGACAGCGGCCCGGTCACGCTGGGCCAGCCGCTGGTGCGCCTGTCGCCAGGCGAGGCGGCTGAAACCGAGGACGAAGAGGAGGGCGACGCACTGTTCTCCAAACCGTTGACGTTGCCCAATGCCAACGGTTTGCACGCGCGCCCGGCGGCGGTGTTTGCCCAGGCAGCAAAGGGGTTCGACGCCAGTATTTACCTGCACAAGCAAACCCAGAGCGCCAACGCCAAGTCGCTGGTGGCGATCATGGCACTGCAAACCGTGCAGGGCGACACCTTGCAGGTGAGCGCGGCGGGAGAGGATGCCGCCGCAGCGATCAAGGCGTTGGTGGCGCTGTTGGCCGAGGGGTGCGGCGAGAGCGTCGCGGCGCCGGTCGAGGGCGTCGAACCGCGTGTGTCGCTGGCGCCCACGAGCCTGCTGCGGGGCGTGTGTGCGTCGCCGGGCTCGGCGTTTGGCCAGGTGGTCCAGGTGGCAGCGCCGGCGCTGAGCATTCCCGAAACGGGCGGCGGCGAAGCACTCGAACGCGCGGCGTTGGACCGTGGCCTGCACGCCGCTACCGAGGCCTTGCAGAGCTTGCAGGCCAAGGCGGTCGGCAGTGCCCAGGCGCAGATCTTCCGCGCCCATCAGGAACTGCTCGAAGACCCGACCCTGCTGGAGCAAGCCCACGACCTGCTGGCCGTCGGCAAAAGCGCCGCCTTTGCCTGGAACAGCGCCACGCTCGCCACCGCCCAACTGTTCCAGGGCCTGGGCAATGCCCTGCTCGCCGAACGTGCGGCGGACCTGGCAGACGTCGGCCAGCGCGTGCTGAAACTGATCCTCGGCATTCACGACCGCGCCTGGGAACTGCCCGAGCGCGCGATCCTGATCGCCGAGCAACTGACGCCGTCGCAGACCGCCAGCCTCGACACGCACAAGGTGCTCGGGTTCGTCACCGTCGGCGGCGGGGCGACCAGCCACGTCGCGATCCTCGCCCGGGCGCTGGGGCTGCCGGCGATTTGCGGGGTGCCGCCGCAGGTGCTGGCGTTGGCTGACGGTCGGCAGGTGTTGCTGGACGCCGACAAGGGCGAGTTGCACCTGGACCCGGACCTGGCCGAGATCGAGCAATTGAAGGCCTCCCACCGGGAGCAAATAGTGCGGCGCCAACGCGACGTCGCGCAGGCACGCCTGGCGGCCATCACCCGCGATGGTCATCACGTCGAAGTCACGGCCAACGTCGCGTCGCTTCAGGAGGTCGAGCAATCCCTGAGCCTGGGCGGCGAAGGCGTGGGGCTGCTGCGATCAGAGTTTCTGTACCTGGACCGCCATCGCGCACCGAGCCCCGAGGAGCAAGCCGGCACCTACAACGCCATCGCTCGCGCCCTGGGCCCGGAGCGCAACCTGGTGGTACGCACGTTGGATGTCGGCGGCGATAAGCCGTTGGCCTATGTGCCGATGGATGCCGAGACCAACCCGTTCCTGGGCTTGCGCGGTATTCGTTTGTGCCTGGAGCGCCCCGAGTTGTTGCGCGAACAGTTCCGCGCGATCCTCGCGAGTGCCGGGTTGACGCGGCTGCACATCATGCTGCCGATGGTCAGCCTGCTCTCGGAGCTGCGCCTGGCGCGCACGATGCTTGAAGAGGAAGCGTTGGCGCTGGGGCTCGCCGAGCTGCCGAAGCTGGGCATCATGATCGAAGTGCCGTCCGCGGCCTTGATGGCGGACGTGTTCGCGCCCCATGTGGACTTTTTCTCCATCGGCACCAACGACCTGACCCAGTACACCCTGGCGATGGACCGCGATCACCCACGCCTGGCCAGTCAGGCCGACAGCTTTCACCCTGCGGTGCTGCGTCTGATCGCCACCACCGTCAAGGCCGCCCATGCCCACGGCAAGTGGGTTGGCGTGTGCGGGGCGCTGGCGTCTGAAGCGTCGGCGGTGCCGGTGTTGATCGGGCTGGGGGTGGACGAGCTGTCGGTCAGCGTACCGCTGATCCCGACCATCAAGGCCACCGTGCGCGAGCTGGACCTGGCGGATTGCCAGATCATCGCCCATCAGGTGCTCGGCCTTGAAGAAGCCGCGCAGGTGCGCGAGGCCTTGCGCCTGTACCACGCGGCCACCGTTGAAACCTCACCTGTCGTGGAGCACTGAGCATGTTCGAGAAATTGCAGCGGGCGTTCTGGAAAGCCCTGACCCCGGACTTGATCGCCGAAACCGTCGCGGCGCCTGTGCCGGCGGCGGAGAACCTGTTGTCCGCCGATGTGCTGAATGCCCTCGGTGGCGCGGGTAACCTCCAATCGCAACAACGCGTGGCGCTGACGCGGGTGCGTGTGCAACTGCGGGATGCGGCGCGGGTGGATGCGGCGGCGTTAAAGGCAGCGGGAGTGTCGGGAGTGATGGTGCTGGCGGGTGGCGCGGTACATCTGCTCACCGGCCTCCAAGGCCAGTAGCGATTCAAATGTGGGAGGGGGCTTGCCCCCGATGGCGGTGGGTCAGTTATAAACAAGCTGACTGTCACACCGCTATCGGGGGCAAGCCCCCTCCCACATTGGGCGGTGGTGTTTGGGGGCTTCGGGTTTACAGCTGCGGGTTCTCTTCCGGCGGCTTGGTCTTGTTGACCCCTGGCACATGCAGGTTGCCTTCGACTACCTGGTTGCCTTCCAGCTGTGGCTGGGTCACCCAGGTGAGGATGTCGTAGTAGCGCCGGATGTTCGCCACGAAGTGTACCGGCTCGCCGCCCCGTGCATAGCCGTAGCGGGTCTTGCTGTACCACTGCTTCTGCGACAGGCGCGGCAGCATTTTCTTCACGTCCAGCCACTTGTTCGGGTTCAGGCCGTCCTTCTGCGCCAGCTTGCGTGCGTCGTCCAGATGCCCGGTGCCCACGTTGTAGGCGGCCAGGGCAAACCAGGTGCGGTCCGGCTCGGCGATATCGTCGTCCAGCTCGTCCTTGATCTTCGCCAGGTACTTGGCGCCGCCCATGATGCTTTGCTTGGCGTCCAGGCGGTTGGACACGCCCATCGCCTGGGCGGTGTTCTGGGTCAGCATCATCAGGCCGCGCACGCCGGTCTTGGAGGTGACCGCCGGTTGCCAGAGTGATTCCTGATAGCCGATGGCGGCCAACAGGCGCCAGTCGACCTTTTCTTCCTTGGCGAAGGTCTTGAAGTGTTTCTCGTACTTGGGCAGGCGCTGCTGCAAGTGCTGGGCGAAGGTGTAGGCGCCCATGTAGCCGAGTACATCGACGTGCCCGTAATAGCGATCTTTCAGGCGCTGCAAGGTGCCGTTCTTGCCGACCTTGTCCAGGTAGCTGTTGACCTCGTTGAGCAGGCTGTTGTCTTCGCCGGCGGCCACGGCACAGCTTTGGTTGCTGGCATCGCCGAGGTCGAACGCCACGCGCACGTTGGGAAAGTAAACCTGGTTCATCGCCACTTCGTTGGAGTCCACCAGGGTCAGGTCGATCTGGCCCTCGTCGACCATGCGCAGCAGGTCGACCACTTCAACGGCGTCGGATTCTTCGTATTCGATCGCAGGGTTCTGCTTTTTAAGCTCGGCCAGTTGTTCGGCGTGGGTGCTGCCCTTGAGCACGATGATCTTCTTGCCCGCCAGGTCTGCCGCGTTGGTGGGGCGCGACTGGCCGTTGCGGTAGATGATCTGCGGGGTGACTTCCAGGTAAGGGTGGGAAAAGCGCACCTGCTGCTTGCGTCGCTCGCTGCTGACCAAGCCGGCGGCGGCGAGGACCGGGCCGTTAGGTTTGCCCAACTGGCCGAACAGGTCGTCGAGGTTGTCGGCGGTCTCGATTTCCAGCTTCACCCCCAGGTCGTCGGCAAAGCGCTTGACCAGTTCGTATTCGAAACCGGTTTCACCGTTGCGGTCCTGGAAATACGTGGCCGGGCTGTTCCGGGTAATCACCCGCAATACGCCATCCTCCTTGATTCGCTCGAGCGTGCTGGGTTTATCAACACAGGCGCTGAGCATCAGGAAGAGTCCGGTGGCGATGAGCCATTTGGCGCATCGCGGGCGCAAAGCAGTTGGGGAGAACATCTGCGCAGTATACGCAAACGGCCCACGGCGCCATATCTCGACAGCGGGGGACTTGTCTGCTAGCCGCCTTGAAACTGTGCTGCAGCCCGCAGAAACGTGGCTTGGAGAGCGATTGTGACGGTTAAAATAACTGTGCCCGCCGCCCCGGATAACGCCCCGGCACCGTGCAAACCCAGCCAACTGACGTTCGGCAGCGGCCAGCGTTAGTGTTTCGGGTGCCGTTGACGACGGTTTACGTTAGAATGCACGGCCTCAAAGCACACCCCTTCCCGAGGCTGTCCCGAAGATGTTGATCCTGCGCGGCGCTCCTGCCCTTTCTGCCTTTCGCCACAGCAAACTCCTTGAGCAACTGAGCCAGAAGGTTCCAGCTGTTACAGGCCTGTATGCTGAATTTGCTCATTTCGCCGACGTGACCGGCGTCTTGACCGCCGACGAACAGCAAGTGCTGGCACGCCTTCTGAAGTACGGCCCAAGCGTTCCCGTTCAAGAGCCGACTGGCCGCTTGTTCCTGGTTCTGCCGCGGTTCGGCACCATCTCGCCCTGGTCGAGCAAGGCCAGCGATATCGCCCGCAACTGCGGCCTGGAAAAAATCCAGCGCCTGGAACGCGGTATTGCCTTCTATGTCGCGGGCCAGTTCAGCGAGGCCGAAGCCGAGCTGATCGCCGGCAGCCTGCACGACCGCGTGACCCAGATCATCGTCAGCCAGTTGGAACAGGCCGGTGCTCTGTTCAGCCACGCCGAGCCCAAGCCGCTGACCGCGATTGACGTGCTCGGCGGTGGCCGCGCCGCCCTCGCGAAGGCCAACACCGAGCTGGGCCTGGCCCTGGCCGAAGACGAGATCGATTATCTGGTCAACGCCTTCAACGGCTTGAAGCGCAACCCGCACGACATCGAACTGATGATGTTCGCCCAGGCCAACTCCGAGCACTGCCGTCACAAGATCTTCAACGCCAGTTGGGACATTGACGGCGAAAGCCAGGAAAAAAGCCTGTTCGGCATGATCAAGAACACCTACGTGATGCACAGCGAAGGCGTTCTGTCGGCTTATAAGGACAACGCTTCGGTCATCGTCGGCAGCGTCGCCGGCCGTTTCTTCCCGGACCCTGAAACCCGCCAGTACGGCGCGGTGCAGGAGCCGGTACACATCCTGATGAAAGTCGAGACCCACAACCACCCGACCGCAATTGCCCCGTTCCCGGGCGCAGCCACCGGTTCCGGCGGCGAGATCCGCGACGAAGGTGCCACCGGCCGTGGCGCCAAGCCCAAGGCCGGGCTGACCGGTTTTACCGTGTCCAACCTGCAGATCCCGGGCTTCGAACAGCCGTGGGAAGTGCCCTACGGCAAGCCGGAGCGCATCGTCACCGCGCTGGACATCATGATCGAAGGCCCTCTGGGCGGCGCCGCGTTCAACAACGAATTCGGCCGTCCGGCGCTGACTGGTTATTTCCGTACCTTCGAACAGTCCATCACCACCCCGCGTGGCGACGAAGTGCGCGGTTACCACAAGCCGATCATGTTGGCAGGCGGCATGGGCAACATCCGTGAAGAACACGTCAAGAAAGGCGAGATTCTGGTCGGCTCCAAGCTGATCGTGCTCGGCGGCCCGGCGATGCTGATCGGCCTGGGCGGCGGCGCGGCTTCCTCCATGGCCACCGGCACCAGCTCGGCAGACCTGGACTTCGCTTCGGTACAGCGCGAAAACCCAGAGATGGAGCGTCGCTGCCAGGAAGTCATCGACCGTTGCTGGCAGTTGGGTGACAAGAACCCGATCAGCTTCATCCACGACGTCGGCGCCGGCGGTTTGTCCAACGCCTTCCCGGAACTGGTCAACGATGGCGAGCGTGGCGGCCGTTTCGAACTGCGCAACATTCCAAACGACGAGCCGGGCATGGCCCCGCACGAAATCTGGAGCAACGAGTCCCAGGAACGCTACGTCCTGGCCGTCGGTCCTGAAGACTTCGCGCGCTTCCAGGCCATCTGCGAACGCGAGCGTTGCCCGTTTGCCGTGGTCGGCGAAGCCACTGCCGAGCCGCAACTGACGGTCACCGACAGCCACTTCGGCAACAGCCCG
>Ga0070754_10003394_pt1 | contig 11259 bp, 10 predicted proteins | sample VirMetDEL_Sep_01_FD_75181 | JGI IMG/M metagenome (GOLD analysis project Ga0070754, IMG submission 75181) | Aqueous microbial communities from the Delaware River and Bay under freshwater to marine salinity gradient to study organic matter... | ecosystem: Environmental > Aquatic > Marine >... | reverse complement strand
TTACAAGACAGCTGCTCTACCACTGAGCTACAAGGGCAAATTGCCATATACTTCGCAGTATATGGCGGGGGAGGGGATCCCGACCAGGGCGCTTTTAAAGTCATCCCGAGACTATAGGACGAGCGGGACTTGAACCCGCACGATCTTTACAATCAACAGATTTTAAGTCTGGTGTGTCTACCAATTCCACCACCGTCCCAAAAAACTTAGAACAAACTAAGTTGATCTTCTAAATCAGTGGTATAAGTAGGAGGATGAAAATTACAATATTCATTGAATGTAATTTTCATTTCCTTATAACTTAAACCACAATATTCTGCGGCTTTAGGGAGATTCCACTTAGCAGTGAATAACATCTCCATTGACTCACGGGTTTTTGGCCTCATTTTTTTCTTCTTTTGACCTTTTAACGTAAAGTTTGTAGTAACGTTTTTTAATCTCATCAATAGTATTCATATCTTCCTCAAATCCCATGTACTTGAGAAGTTGATATGAACCCTCCAATTCACTTATAAGTCTTAAGAGGTTTACTGATGTGACTGAAAATCCACCAAAACGATATGAATAGAAATTTTGAGATTCTTTCATAAGCGGGCGACGGGATTCGAACCCGTAAGAGCAGCTTGGAAGGCTGGCATGTTACCGTTACATCACGCCCGCATGTGAAACGAGAGGAGATGCATAAGAGACATCAACACCAAATTCATACGCAGCGTCAATAACAGACTGGACTTGGTAAAACTCTTCGATCGTATCACAAAGAACTTCACGTTCGTCACCAAGGTTACTGGTGATATAAAAAGCACGACGAGAAAGGTCAATAACGACTTTAGTTACAAACTCTTCTTCGATCATTGGGTGTCCCCCTCGATTACCTATGTATAATACCAGGACCAGGGGGGCTCTGTCAAGGGCTACAGGAGATCCCAGTTTGGATCCTTAATGGTTTGTAAAACATTGTTGTTGGTAGAGATTTTACTTGCCACATCGTTCTTTGCTTGAAGATAGGCCCACGCAGATAGTTGATCTGTAGATCTACCATCACCAATGATGTTTCTAGGACCAATATACTTATTAATCAAAGGAATATTTGAACTGATTATATTTGTTCTATCAGTTAGAGCGTTTGAAACGTTTGTGGCTAACGTTGCGCACCCAGATGCAGCAGGGGGAGTAGATGTTGTTGATGGAGTAAACCCAGATGTTCCAATACCAACATCACCTTCTTGAGCATAACCTCCAGTGAATGGCAAAGTAGGCCAAGTAGTAGTTCCTACTCTATAAGATGCAAATCCATTTCCAACGGCAGGTTTTGATTCTCCTCTTACTTCAGAATAAGACTGAACCGTGTTACTATTTCCATTATTAACTAATTCTAGAGTTTCTCCAGTACCAGAAGATCCATTAACACCAATGATACCAACCACAACTGGGTCAATGGGACTTTTATCAATCGAAAAACTTGTATAAAGATTCGTGCTTCGAATAAAACTAAAATTACCTCCAGTAAGAATTCCTGTGGGAGCACTACTCATAACAATAGTAGGCACAGCAGTTCCAACACCAACTAGGAATGAAACTGTAGAAACTCCAGCAAGAATATTATTTGATATTCTTACAGCTTGAGTAACAATTGTTGATGTGGCAGCACCAACGTCTTCTGTATATACGTTGATCTCAACTGAAGTGGTTGCAAATCCAACAATCGTTGTTGATGAATATTCTTTTGCAGATTCGATACTAGTAACATTTTGTCTGTAGATATGATCTCCAATACTCAATCCCATCTCATCAATGGTAGAAGACTGAATGGCAATCAAATCTTGACCAAGAACCGCACTACCAGTGAAAGATGTTTTAATACCAGCACTAAACGCATTTACAGCACTAGAGAAACCAACAATAGTTGGCAAAGCACCAGAAGTAAAAACAGTTGGTTCAGAAACATCGTCAGTTATAAAGTCTCCAACTTTGAGATCAGAAAGTTCATCAAAACTTAGGATGTCTGAATTTCCTTCTTCATCTGGAGAAAGAACACTATAATTCAAAGTATCGATAAAAAGTTCTGTCTTTCCAGTAGAAACTGTACCACTATATTCTCCAACTATGTTTAAGTTATAGTCTCTGTTATATGGTTTCTTTTGATATTGAAGACCATACTTATTGAAAGTTGTATTTTCAATACGAACAACAGTCCAAGTAGATTGAAAAAATACAGTGCTTCCAACACCGACAGAACTAATACCAGTCTTAACCCACTTTAAACCACTCTTACATCCAGCAGTGATTTCAGCTTCATATGCATTTGCAACGTCTTGAATTTTTTCATTGATTTCATCAACGTAACCCTTCATTTTGTTATCAAGAGCTACAATCATATCATCGTATTCTTCAATGTCGGCTTGTTTTTCCAAAACCAAATTGTCAAGATCAATCAACTCTTGATTTTGTCGTCTAACTTCTCTTGAAATTTTTGCAATAATTTTATCGGCAGTTCCTGAAGACATTATTCTTTCTCCTCCTTGTATTCAACAACATGATCTCCCCAATCTTTTCTTTTAGCCCAAATTTGATAACTGCAATTGATTGGACCACCATCAGAATTTTTAATAATCACATACTTTTGCCACTCCAATTTCTCAAAGTAAAGTGACTGCCAAGTTCCAATCGGTGTAAGGTGAACAGAAACTGTTTCAATGTCTACAAGACCTCTCCAATAGTCTGGAAGTTCAATCTTTCCAGACTTAGTTGTTCCTCGAATATAAACTTCTGGATCTGGAGCTTCAGGACAGATATGGGATAATCTCCAACCTTTCTTCGTTGGGTGTTCGATGTTGAAGTGTTTCCAACCCTGAACATTGATTGTTCCCGTTACAGCAACAGCGTTACAAGTAAATGTTCCATTTACACGAACATTACCATTAAAAACAGTATTTGAATTTCCAATATTTACAGCATTCTTGATATCCGCACCGTTCTTATTAGATACAGACTGTTCATTCGCAACACCAGTCGTATTCCTAAATCCCTGTATGTTGACACCACCAGTGAAATTGGCTGCGATCGGCGCAATTACATTCATGCCAACCGCTGTATGGGCAACATGAATACCAGCGACAGATAGTGGGCCAGATGTTGGAGACATTGGGCCCACATGAAGTGTTCCCAATGGAGCAGGAGACAGTGGAGCAACCCCCATCTGTACTGGGCCATTCAAAATACTTAAACCACCAAGTAAAGACAGGTCAAATGGTTTAGTTTGAACTTTAGTAACACCAGAAGAAGCTTCAGAACCAACAACTAATCTTGATCCGTAAATTACAGGAATATTCATTAGAATGCGGCCAAACTATTTTTGATACTGTTAAGTTTAGTTATAAGAGATGATGCACCGAAATCAGATCCAGCAACGGCATTTACAACACCACCAGTAAATTCACCATAGACTTTACCAATCAAACTCAAATCTTTAATACCATTTATTCGAACATTAGTTCCTTTGATCTTAACGTCTGCAGCTTGTACACTAACACCTTTGTTAGCATACATTTGAATGTCGCCGTCACTATCATTACGAAGACCATCTGCATACATTAAAATGTTGTCACCGATTAAAACAATGTCACCATCCATGGCGTGCAAAACAATATCACCATGTTTTGCCTGAATTAATTTTGCAGGATTGATTGGATCAGAATTACTAGTCTTTGGTTTGTTTATATTTTCACCAAGGGCTTCAACAGATCTACCAGTAGCGACCATCTGGTGATCTTCTACCTTTCCAGCCTGATACCAACCAGCACCAGATCCAAGGTTTGTTAAAACACGATAACTAACCTTACCGTATGGAGAGTTTTGACCAGCCTCCACACGGTAATGACGTTTGTCATCAATATCAAAATCACCTACTTTAGAGTTTGGCATTATTTACTTATACAGTTGACTACTTGAACAACCTTGGCAGGATCAAGAGGTTGAGAGAGTTCATTTACATCAGTAAACTTGAGAACTGCACTCAATTCAGCACCAATACCAGTAGGACTATTTATTGTGATATCTGGAATTGAAGTAAATCCAGTGCCTCTACCAAACTCACCATTACAGATAGTCACATCAACAATTCTACCGCCAACAATAACAGGAGTTAAACAAGATCCATTACCAGCATCTAAAGTTGTATCATCTGCATTGTATCCAAATCCAGGATTGAGAACTTCAACATCATCAATCTGTCCAGTTACTGACTTACTATCGGAGTTGGCAGCTTCAGAATCTGCACCACCAGGAAGAGTTCCATAGATTGTCTTAACTTCACCAAAGGTATTGCGATATCCATAACCACCATAGTCAATTACAATTCGATCAATACCACCATCATCACCGATGATAGCCCGACCTCTTGCACCAGCACCATCTCCACATGCATCTCTAAAGGTTACATACGGTGGTTTATTTGCGGAATATCCAAGTCCTCTTTCAATTACATCCGCACCGATAATCTCACCAAGATTATTGACAACTGCATTTGCAAATCCACCAATACCATCACCACCAAAGATCTCAACTTGTGGTGGGCCACATCTTAATATACCTGTTTGACATCCACCAACAAGACCTGCAACATAATCGGCAGTTCTCTTCTGTTCGTCTGTTGGTTCTCCAAAGATACTATCAGCGTTTCCTGCAGCTTCAGATAGGAAACCACCAACAGTCTGGTTTACATTTCCATCCTTATCTGTTGATGTTGGAATATTCAGTAATGAGATCTTACTCCTGATCTTCTTGGCATTATCTCTTTCTTGTTGTGATGGCCCATACGCATTATCAAATCTTGATGGTAAAGGACACTTAAGTTCATCACAACCAATAAACTTAAAGATCAAACCAACAATCTCTAATGCCTTACCAATGATCTCATTTACCTTACCAAGAGCACCACCAAGAGTCTCGGATAGAGTATCAAGGATAGGAGAAATTGCATCTCGTATCGAATTAGAAAGACTATTCAACAATGCACCAACAAATTCTTCAGCGGCACAAATTGGTGCGTTGATGATTTTACCAACTAAGGACAGTAAGAAATCAGTAATAGTCTTCAGGAGAGCGGCAATCAAATTCTCAAAGATACAATAGATGATATCCATGATCTCTTTGATGCTTTCACCAAAGATGGGTTTGATTTCCTCTGGTAAAATACTATTCACAAACTTTTGAATTTTTTCACCAACAAGAATATAAATCTGTTCACGAACTGCATTAAACAGTCCAGTCATAATAGAGGCGATTTGTTTTGCAATGAAATCAATTTCACCAGCAAGGTCTGTAATCGTCCCAAGAGCTTCATTTACATAAAAATTTGCATAACCTTGAATGGTCAACAAATATTCAGTGAAATCACCAAGGAATCCAGTGATTTGTGCAATCGCATTATCTCTCTTACACGTTGGTCTATTTGTCTTTCTCTTTAGGAAATAATGATGTGCTTCTGCAGCTTGGGTCATTCCAGTTGACCCTGGTTCATTTGTAGAAGATGGATACTTTGTTTTTGTATTGATAATATCCCCAGTTACTATATCAAAATATGGTTTATAAGAGAACTTTACTTCTGGTTTTGTCTCACCAGTTGCGGGACTTTTAGTTGCAGTTCCTCCAGTTGGAGTTTCTTCAAGACCAGACTTGGTAGTTGGTTTGCCAGCAGATCCAGCCAGGGCTCTTACAGATGGATCATCAGATTTTTTGTGTCTGTAAAAGACACCAACGATACAAGGTTTCTGTTCCTCTTCACCATCCATCCAGAAACCAAATACACTCTCCCCACCTTCAAGATAGTGTGTATGATCTTTACCACCATAACCAGAGGCCAACATTGGAGTTGCCAAAACGTTAGCCCATGGCAAATCATATGGATCTTTGATTTGATCGTGATATCCTACTACTCTTACCTTTACACGATTATAATATACATCTACTTCACCTTTGTTTTTCTTTACACCAACTTCTTTATCATTGATCAAAGTTCCACCACCAGCCCACGAAGATCGGGGTGCAACGACCCCGATCCAGAACTTTAGATTTTTACCAAAACTCTCAGAGCCTTCAAGTAGATCTACCATTTATGATCTATATTTTGAGTTATTTATTTCAGTCGTCATAGACTAAACACTCAGGGGCACTTGGGTTCGCATCACAGTACAACTCAAGTGAGGTGGGATCGTGATGATCCTCTGGATGGTTCTCTGCGTATGCTTCCAGTGCAGCAAGTTCCTGTTCCGTATGTCTACGGGCTTGAGGAGATGTTTGAGGATCATCAAGGATCTTCTTGTCTGCCTCAATATGTGCTTCGATGTTTTCCATTTTCGTATGTAATGTATTGAACTATTTAACTAAGAAAATACATTTGTTGTGACGCGATTGTCCTTTCCATATGTATCACTTAACAGTCTAAGATGCGTAAATCCCTTAATTCCATCTTCAGTTGTTTCAATACTATGTCTCAAATCTTTAATGATGTAAACACCAGACAAGTGTTTTGAAGTTCCAGAATTGCTTTCAATAAGATTAAGTTCTATAGGCAATCCAGCTTGAAGTTCAAAATTGAGAGGAACTGTGACTCTCAAACTTCTAGACAACATAGATGCATATCTCATTCTAGCCTGAGATTTAATTTTGTGAATATTATCCTCTTTAATTGTTGCAGCAGCAACACCATCTTTGATAATAACACTACCATCTCTTCTCATGTGGAAATTTGAGTTGATTTGAACAGTGTCAAATGTTGGGGTATCTAGGAGATTGAAATTATAATTTGGTAATTTTGATTCCTTACCAAAATGTGATTGGCTTGGAAACACTTTATCACCATAATTTACATTTTGACCAAGTGAGGTAGAACCTGACTTACTTAGATTGGGGTTTGAGTGGGGATTAAAGTATCTTGCTTCATCACTATACATCCCATTTGAAATTTGGTCAAGTATATCTTGATCTTTCTCAAACCTAACATTAAAAATATCAAAATTATTTCCGTTAACTTCATCTACAATTTCACTTTGATCAAATCTTTGAATAACATTTTGTTTTGAAGAGGAAGCAATAGTATCAATACTCTTAAAGTTATATCCACTCTTTGTTTCCCAAAATAAAAATCCCACTCTCTCTGTTCCAGAACCATCTTCGCTACTGGTAGAGGACATTGATCTCTTAGCTAACCAATACAAAGCTTTAAATGGTGTCCAACCATTACCAAAAAACCCATAGGAATTTGCAGTGTCTTCAATATCATATGATCTCTCAGTTCCAAGAGTTTTCAATATACTTTCAACATGAGTACTAATCTTAACTTCTGGATCATATCGTTGTGATAACTTATTTCTATAATTAGCAATGCTGTCGGGATTATTGAACAAAATACTGTAAACATTACTTGTTGACCCAGTGTCATTTTGTACCATCATTTGAACATAAAGATCATCAAAACTTAATGTTCCACTGGGATGTTGTATTTCAAATGAAAGAGTTTCTGTGCCTTTCATTTGAAACTTAGAAAATAACTGTTCCAACCCAACAAGAGTTGTAGTGACAGTTACTGTGGGAGAGAAAATACTTTCAAAATAATCAAAATTGGTGAGAGTTGTAATTTCTCCACCAAGATCTGCTGGTTGACCCTCCAGGTTTGTAATCCTAAAGTTTTTGAAAAGTATGTCCTTGATGTATGACATTAGGTTATAGTGCCTGTGAGAACGATTACAACGTCGGTGTTATCTATTTGACTATTTAATGAAGCAATATCCATAGAAAGTGGTCTACCTCTAAAGGACTGTTCACCAACTGGAGTTCTTGATCCTGGCGTTTGTTTTTTTATTTTTATTCCCGGCTCAGTTAAATTATTAAGATCCCCAAAAATACTTCTAGTAGAGTTAGATGCATCTTCACGAATTCTAACTCTATATTGATTTTGAGTAACCACATCAATTAATTGATTATTTCTCAATTGATCAAACAGTGGTGTGGGGTCAATCTTGTTTTGTTTTTGAAAATTCAAAATAAATCGATAAGTATCATTATCAATCTGTGTTGGTGGATTTCCACTTAATCCAGTCGCTCTAAAAATTTTGTCAATGAATTTTACATTCATTTCTTGACCTTTTGCTGGATTCGCACTAATCAAATATTGCATGAAACCAGCTCTGATTTTTGGATTATTGAGACCCATTAGATAACCAACTGTTCCTTCTGAAGCAACGTTGCTGACAAATTGGGAGTCACTATAAACAGCAACAAGATCTTTCAGAAAAACTTCTCTTGATCTAAATTTATTAAAATCCAATACATTTGGATCCGTTGACCGTGAAGTTTCATCATCTATGGCTTTTTGTGACAAAACATCTCTCAAACCTTCAAGTGCTTTTCTCTCTCTTAATCTTAGAGCCCTTGCTCTTGTTTGAGCTCTTGATGCAAATGCACCACGTTCACCCACACTAGGAGTAAGTGGTCTTGTGGGTTTGGTAACGTCCGTAACAACTCCAGCTTGTTCCAAAGCTAATTGTTTTTGACCAGGAGAGAGTCGCGTTCTGTCAGGCAGTTTTACTTTAGGTCGAGCAGGAGCTCCTTTAAGAGCTACAGCTGCTCCAGCAGTGTCAAGTAATAATTGAGTTATGAAAAATGGAGCAAATGCATCTATTGTTTTTTGAGCCGCAGCTGCTTTTGCAATCGTAGATTCGGCAGTAAGAACTCTTGTAAAGTAAAATTTTGGATCTACCTTTCCAAACGTTCTATATCCAGGATCCCCAATTACAGGTCTACTCATAACAACAGTATCGCCCAAAGAAGTTGTTTTAGACAATCTAGAAGGACTAGATGCAAGAATTTCTTTTTCAAATCCCTTTTTAACATCCTCAATTAAACTTTGTCGAATATCTAAATTGGATCCAAATGTATTTTTATCAAACTTTATCGGGGATGTTACAGGGGGTGCGGCCGCAATTCCTGGTGTTTCAAATATAAGATCTTTGAATAAGAGTGGAAATAGTTTTAAAATATCTAGAAAAGAAGGAATTTGAACAGGTTCATCATCTCTTTTTGGTACTCCTGGTATATCAGGAGTTTCTACTACTGGAGGTGGTTCAGGAGCTGGCGCAGGTTCAGGAGCTGGCGCAGGTGCTGGTGCAGGAGCTGGTGCGGGAGCAGGTACTGGTGGGGCCGGTGGAAGTATAGGACCCTTGGGAAGTCTTGGAGGAATTCCAGGCATCGATGGCCCCTCACCAGGGCCACCACTTTGACCAAATCTTGCACCAGCCACTCCAGTCATACCAGGAATGATTGGTATAACTCTCTTGATTCTTCTATCTAATGTGTTGATCTGTTCAAGATCAGTTTTAAATAATGCATTCTTTCTTCGAATTACTTCAAGTAATTGTGATGTAAGTCTTGTAGTGGTTTTTAATCTATCACCAATAACTGTTATTTCATCTTGAGTTGCACCACCAAGTTGTTTGATGGATTGGTCTCTATTTACTTTTGATAAGTCTCTAATTGGATTAAAAGCCATGTTCTTATCCCACATCCTTTCCTAACATATATTTTTCATATAAACCACCGCCACCAGGATCTTTCTCAGGAACAGAAACACCTTTGTTTACTGTATTTGATTCTGGTAGATTTACTTTTTTTCTTAAATCAATTGTTGTGATACTAGGCGTCTTTTGAAGGCTGAGAGGAGCCATTGCAATTTCTTCACTTGCAGGTCTAACATTTAATGAGGCTCTCTCTTGTGGGCCTCTTGGATCTTCAGGTTTTGGTTTTGGTGGTGGTAAAATCGTACTAGTATCAGCAGGTTCTGCAATTTTAGGATCATTTGGTCCAGTTAAAAACTGATTTCCTCTTTGACCTCGATACATGGAATCTGGTATTCTACCAGTGGTTCCTACTTCTTCTATATCATTATCTGGATCAGTATCGGTATTAACCTGTCTCACAAGATCGGGATTACCTCTAAATTCTAAAGCCCCTCCAACATCTCTTCTGGAAGCTTCTAAAAGTCTTTGGTTTCTAAGATTACCAAGAGTTCTTTTGATTCTTTTTTCCGCTTCTGCTTCACTTACACCCAAAAATTTAGCAGCATCTTCTATTGTTTTAATTGACTTAAACTCTTCTATAGCTTGATTTTCCTTTCCAGCCCCACGTCTACCAAAGACACCCTGAAATTGTCCAGGAGATGCAAGAACCTCTGTAGCAGATTTATTATCTTTTTTCATTCTATTAGCAACAACCTGAAAAATATCAGCTTGATCTTGATCTCCAGATCCTTCAGTTAAAATACCAGTAGCAAGTCTAATTTCTTCTGCGGAACCTGGCTCGACAGGTTTTGTTTCACCTTGAGATATGAACTTTTTAAAAGCATTTGCAAGAAATGCACCAATTTCAAGTCCAGCACCAAGAAGAAATCCTTCTCCTGTTTGTTTGAGTGCTCCTCCAACTCTTCTCCTAGCACTTCTCACTGGAGAAAAGACGTTTCTCATCAATCTAGCTCTTCTACCAGTTCTCCTTCTAGATCTCGCCTTTCCTCTCTGCGCAAGAAGTTCTCTTCTATCTTTTATCATCTCATCACGATATCTCTTTTCTAACAATGCACTCTCAGACATTGCTCTAGTGATTGCAGAAATATTCGTATTAATTCTCTCAATTTCCAAAACAATATTACCTAAACCTCTAACAACAGTTCCTCTTGGAGCTTCAATAATTTGAGGAACGATCGTTTGTTGAGGTAAAATCGACGAAGTTGATGTTTGTTGAATAAGGGGTGCAGGCATGACGATGTTTGGTGCATCGTCAGTTGGATCTTGGTAATAATCTGGGCCCGCGGCACCAACAAACTCTAGAGCTCTTTGTCTTCTTTCTTCTTCGGATAATTCAATAACTTCATCGGTGCTACGTCTCTGTGACCCAAACATTTTTTGGGCCATAGAACCCAGTGAAGCCTGAGCCCCTTTTTGGCCACCAAGCTTCAATAAATTTTGGAATAATGCACCTAGTCCTAATGCCATTAACCGAGACCGTGTTCTTGTTGTTGTTTGAGTTTCTCAGCTTCAAGATAGTTTCTCAACAAGGAAACGTAGATATCACGTTCCCACGGCATCATGTTTTCAATCTCTGTCAAAGAGTATTTATGGTACTGCATCAACGAAAAGTTAAGTTCATAGTATGACTCAGCACTCATTTGAGCCATACTCAAGCGAAAAAACTTGAGAGACCTTCCAAAGT
>Ga0070754_10003392_pt1 | contig 11259 bp, 5 predicted proteins | sample VirMetDEL_Sep_01_FD_75181 | JGI IMG/M metagenome (GOLD analysis project Ga0070754, IMG submission 75181) | Aqueous microbial communities from the Delaware River and Bay under freshwater to marine salinity gradient to study organic matter... | ecosystem: Environmental > Aquatic > Marine > Coastal... | reverse complement strand
TGGGCACGGCCTTGAAGGTGACCACCCCGGTGCTGGCGTTGATGTTGAAGAGGTCGTTGTCGCCGCCGGCGGCCAGGGTGTAGCCGGTCACGGCCACGTCGTCGGTGGCGTCGGCGTCGTACACGCCGGTGCTGGTGGCCACGCCTTCGATCACCACCGCGGTGCTGCCGCTGCTGAAGACGGGGCGCACGTCCTCGACATTGGTCACCGTGATGGCCACGGCCTTATCGAGGGTCGCGCCGGTGCTGGTGGTGCCACGAACGGTGATGTCGTAGACGTTGTTGCCGCCTGCGTCCACCGGGCTTCAAAGTTGGGGCTTGCCACAAAGCGCACTTCGCCGTCGTCCGCATCGATGCTGAAGCGGTCTGCGTCGGTGCCGAGCAGACTCCAGGTGAGGGTGCCGTTGCCCAGTACGCTGAAGCCTTCGGCGTCGTACACCACACAGCTGGGCAGGGTGTTCTCTGCGACGGTTGCGGTGCCGGCGCTGGTGATTTGGGACAGCACTTGCAGCGCCACGGCACCGGTTGAAAGGCCCCCGTGGCTTTGGAGGAAGTTCCTCTCGTCGCTGTCGTACAGCTGGCCATTACCAAGCTTCACACGGACTTGATAAATGGGCCCGGGCGTGGCCGACCAGTAGTCCCAGGCGAGCCAACCGGACGGCACCCCAGCCACGCCTGTTCCCGTGCCCGACCCGTTGTGCGCATCCCAGATCGCCAGCAAGTCGTCGTAGGTGGGGTTGTCATCCCTGCCGTTGCTCACAGCAGTGCCATTCTTCCATTCACTCACCTGCCTGAATCCTGGTGGAAGGCATACCACCTCCAGCCCCTCCACCATGGGGCACTCGGTCGGGTCGGGAGCGGGAAGGATCAGGCGGGAATCCGAGCCGTCGGTGGGCAGCGCCACTTGCACGCCGTTGAGATTGACGTTGTTGAGCATCTGACGGAGTTCTCCCCAAGAGAAGATGTCCCCATGGGGATCGTCGAGCCAATAGACGTCATGAATACCATTGGCATTGCGGTCCCAGGCGTAGTAGGCCTTGCCTTCAACCACCACCGGAGCGATCAGGTTGCCCAATGAGCCCAGGCTGATCGTAGGGGCGAGGTCTCGCACGGTGATGGCCACGGCCTGCAGGTCGCTGCCTGCCGCGTTGGTGGCCGTGACGTCGATGTGGTAGACCGTGTCGGCCGTGACGCTGGGGTTGTCCCGAAAGGTGACGGCGCCGGTGCTGGCGTTGATGTTGAAGCGCGCTGCGTCGGCTCCGCCCAGGGTGTAGGTGACGCCCTCGCCAGTGCCTTCCTCGTTGGTTTGCGCGTCGTACACGGCCAAGGTTGTGCCGATGTTTTCGAACACGCTGACGCTACCGGTGGCGCTGATGAATTCAGGCACGTCGATCACGCCAATGGTGACGGCCTGCTCGCTGGCGTTGCCTGCTGCGTCCACCGCCCGCACGACGACGGTGTAGGTGTTGTCGGCACCGTCGTCTGCGGGGGCTTCATGGTTGGGCGCGGCCTGGAAAATGAGCTCGCCGGTGGTGGCGTCGATGCTGAAATGGGCAACATCGGCGCCGCCGTTCAGGCTCCAGGTGACGGCTTCGCTGGCGGTGAAGGTGTGAACGGCGGTGGTGTTTTCCGCCACGCTGCCGGTGCTGGTGGCAGAGCCTGCGGCACCAGAGGGGCCTGTGATCTGGGGCGCGGCGACGTCTGGCGCTGGCGCTGGCGGCGCCGAAGACCCGCCAGAAGCAACGGCAATGCCCGCGCCGGCGACGCCAGCGACCACCGCCCAGGGGTTCCAGCCCGGTTCGGCGGCAAGCCCAGTACCTGAACCGCTGCCAGGCACTGGCCCGGTGGGGTCCGAAGAGGCCTGGGCCAGGTTCTCTCGGTACTCGACAGAAGTGGCCTCCTCCGGCATCACCTCAGGATCAAGCGAGCCGCCCGTGCCAACCGATGCGATCAGCAAATCATCGGCCAGCGGCATCGACTCGTCTGCGGCTCCGGCGGTGGCAGCAACAGATTCGCCTTCCGCGTTGCTGGCGTCAACGTCTGCCTTCTCATCCTCCTCCGGGTCGTGGCCTGGAACAGCCTTGTTCTTGAGCGTCACCGGCTGGCGCGGCGCATCAACTTGCTCGACCTGAGCCGCACGAACAGGGAGTTGGCGTGGCGAACTGCCACGCACCGTGTTGGTGGAAGCAGCCACTTGAACATCCGTGCGCTGCGGCGCCGGCGGGGAGCTGCGGGCGTCTTGTGCGAGATTGGCGGCTGAATTCATTGGACGTCCTTGTGGGCTTGATGGTGTTCGTGGGGGCGGGTGCTAGAAGGCGATGCTCTGGCGCGTTCGGCCAAGGAGATTGTGGGCAGGCAATTGCACGCTCGGGCTGGCAGGGCGCTGCACAGCAGAAGTTCATGATTCGTCATACCGACTTATTCATAAAGGTCCAGAAATCAATCGCCCGACGAAGGCGTCGAAAGAACTTAAAACCGACACCAAAATCTGGCGAGCCGCCAAGCGGTCGATTGAAATGAACTGGATAGACCCCTCAAGTTGAGGGATCGAGGGCCGATAGTTGAGGCATGTCCAAGTTCATGCGCCGCGCGAAGCGCCTGCCAGCCGCCCTGCTGTCAGTGGGTTTGCTGCTCACGCCCCTGGCGGGCATGGGCGAGAGCAGCCTGGCCAGCCAGGCGCGCGGCACCGGGGCGTCGCTCGATTTCCGCATCGTCATTCCGCCCGTGATGCAACTGCTGGAGAACAGCCATCCCGCGCTGCTCTACCTGCCCGCAAGCGGCGCCCTCAGCGCCCAGCAGAAGCTGGTGGTGGCCTCCAACATGAAGCGCGGCTTCTGCGTGTCCATGCGCGTGGACGCGAACGAGGTGGATGGCTGGCGCCTGCAGGCCGTGCAGCAGGGCGGCATCACGTTGCTGGAAGTGACCGATGGCTACAGGCTGTGCACCGCGCGGCCGGGCCGGTACACCCTGCTGTTGCAGCACGAATTCGTCGCCGCGCCCGGTGCAACGCACAAGGCTATGGCCTGGCCGGTGCAGACCGACATTACCGCACTCTGACGACTACCGCACCAGCTCAGCGCGGCAGCAGCGCCCACATCTGCAACGGCTGCTTGAGCGCGGCGGCCACGGTGTAGGCCTCGTCGTTCCAGCTGCCCCAGCCGGTGAACAGATCGGCGCGCACGGCACCCACGATGGCGCCGCCCGTGTCCTGCGCCATCACCAGCTTCTGCTGGTTCAGCGTGACGCCCTGCGTGGCCAGCCACACCGGCGTGCCGTAGGGAATGCTCTGCGGATCGACTGCGATGGAGCGCCCCGGCGTGAGTGGCACGCCCTGTGCGCCGCGCGGGCCGAAACGCGCATCGAGATCGCTCAGCGCCTCTTCGCGGAAGAACACCGTGCGCGGGTTGCTCCACAGATAGTCGTTGACCTTTGCAGGATTCTGCTTTGCCCAGACCTTTACGGAATCCCAAGAGGCGTCGCGAATAGCACCTTGATCAAGTAGCCAGCGATTCGCACTTTTATAAGGGTGGCCGTTGTGGGCCGCGTAGGCCACGCGCACCTGGCGCATCTGGCCGTTGCCCTCCACCAGGTTGAGCCGGCCCGATCCCTGGATCTGCAGGATCAGCGCGTCGATGGGATCGGCCAGCCAGGCAATGGCGCGGCCCTGCAGCGCGGCCTGTGCGGCGGGCAGGGTGTCGATGTCCTGCCGGCTGTACCACGGCTGGCCCGTTGGCACGCCGGGCGGCGGTCCATACAGCGGCGTGCGGTGCTGCTCGGTGCGCACGCGGCTGGCGTTCATGATGGGTTCGTAATAACCCGTGAGCAGGCCGGGCGGTTCGCTGCCATCGGCCTCGGTGACGCGGTAGGGCAGGAAACGGCGCATCACCCAGGCCTGCTGTTCGGCCGGGGTGGCGATGGCGAGCTGGCGCAACTCGCGGCAGGGTGTGGCCTGGCCCGGCGCGGGGCGCTCGCAGCCGCGCACCCAGGCGTTCCACGCCTCGTGCAGGCTGTCCTGCCCCCAGCCGGGCAGTTCGCTCCAGCGCACCGGCGTCCAGCGGCTCTTGGGGCGCTGGATCGGCGCGGGCAGGATGCTGTCGTCGGGCGCGGTGACCACGGGGAGCGGGGAAGGCGCGGGCATGGGCTGGGCATCGGGCCGCACGCCGACCGCGCAAGAGACCAGGCTTCCTACAATGAGCGTTCCCAGGCCCAGGCGTGCAACCCACCTTCCGGCCCGGCGGCCGTGCCATTCTTGATGATCTCGATCCATGACCTTGTTGTTGCTTGAAGCGCTGGGCGCGCTGGTGTTGCTGGTGTTCATCGTGTGGTGGACCATGTTTTCCGGGCGCAAGAAAGGCGAGCTGCCCGACGCGGCCGAATCTGACCAGCAGGACAAGACGGCGCCTGCCCCTGACCGGCGCGACTGATTCGAAGGCGCCTCATGAAGGGCGCAGCACGTTGGCGAGTTCAACCGCAGACTTCACAGCCATCTTGTCGAACACGCGCGAGCGGTGCACCTCCACCGTGCGCACGCTGATGTGAAGCTGGTCGGCCACCAGCTTGTTCGGCAGGCCGGCTATCACCAGGTCCATCACATCGCGTTCGCGCTCGGTCAGGCTCTCCAGCCGCTGCTGCAATTCGGTCTGTGCGCGCCGCTGGGCCAGCACCTGCGCCGACCGGTCCAGCGCCTGCTCCACCCGATCCACCAGCGCGTTGTCGGAGAACGGCTTCTCGCAAAAATCGAAAGCGCCCCGCTTGACCGCGTCCACCGCCGTGGGCACATCGGCATGACCCGAGAGAAAGATCACCGGCGCGCAGGCCTGCCAGGGCAGGGCCAGCAAGCGCTCGAACAACGCCAGCCCACTCATGCCGGACATGCGCACGTCCAGCAACACACAACTGGGGGCCTTGGGCGCTTCGCGCCAGACCGCAGCCGATTCCACGAAGGCCTCGGCGCTGTCGTAACCCTCGCTCAGCAGCCGCCGCGTGCGCAGCAACCAGGCCAGCGCCTCGCGCACGCCCACATCGTCGTCGACGAGGTAGATCTTGGCGTCGGGGTGCTGGGTCATGGGGCGGATGATAAGTGGGCCGCTGCCAGCGGCCCCGAATACCCGCCCAGACCCTTACACCACCAGCACCCCCACCCCCTGCTGCACCAGCAGCTCCCGCTCCAGCGCCCCGCTGTGCGCGTACACGGCGTAGTCCAGCCCCTGCCAGTTCTGCACGCCCTGGCTGCTCCAGCTCCCCGAGCCGCCCACCAGCTCCACCGAGTCCCCCGCATCCCCCAGAACGATCAGCCGCTCTTCGCCCGCATCGGGCATGTGCAGCAACTGGTCGATGGTCAGCTTTGCGGTGTTGTTGCCACCGCCGGTGAGGTCGATCTGCTCGATGCCCGTGAACGTGCTCTGTCCGTAGGCCGTGAGGTCCAGCAGCACGCCGCTCTGGTCGTTCTTCAGCGCCAGCGTGTCCATACCCGCCCCGCCGTCGTAGCTGGAGTGGGCCAGGCTGGCCAGCTCGGCGGTGCCGATCAGCACCACGTCGTCGCCATCGCCGGTGACCTGGGTCGCTGTCACCGCGCCCTGACTCTGGGCCGTCTGGCTGGCCACGCGCAGCTGGATGGTGCTGCCTTCGCTCAGTGTCGGGTCGCTGATCGTCACCGTGGTGCCGCTGACGAAGGCGGTGGCGTCCTGCCAGGTGGCGCCGCCGTCTGTGGAATATTCCAGCCGCTCGGTGTGAATGGGTGTGCCGCCCGGGCTGAGCCACTCGGCCTGGATGGCCATGAAGGTGTCCGTGGCTTCGTGGTAGAGCCGGGTGTCGGTGAGGGCGTTGAAGACGATGTGGCCGTCGGCAAACCAGAGTTCGTCGTTCTGGCCCATGCTGGTGATTTTGACCACTTCGGTGGGCCGGGTCTTGTGGGTGAAGGTGTAGACACCGGCGTCCAGATCGATCGTCTGGGTGTAGTCGCTGAACTCGCCGGTGAAGTAGATGCGGTCGGCGCCCAGGCTGAGCACACGGGCATCGATGGCGGTGCCCGGGGTGACGTAGACGGTGTCGACTCCAGACCCGCCCCTCACGGTCATGGCCTGCCCGCTGCGCTGCAGGGGCGCGATGTCCTGGCCATGGACGCCGATGACGTAGACCAGCATCGGGTTGCCCGCAGCCACCGAACCCTGCGCCTGTGCGTCGCTCAGCACGGTGGCCAGCGGGCGCGAGAGGGTGGCGTTCAGCGTGGTGCCGGCGATGCCCTGAATGGCCAGGGTGGCATCGGGTGCATTCACCGGGGTGCCGCCGGGAAGGAGGTAGCTGGCCTGGATGGGCTTGAAGACACCGGTGTTCTCGTCGTAGAGACGGGCGTCGGTCAGCGCGTTGAAGACGATGTGGCCGTCGGCGAAGTGCAGCACGTCGTCCTCTCCCATGCTGGTGAACTGGATCACTTCGCTGGTTCGGGTGCGGTGCGCCAGGGTGTAGATGCCGGAGTCCTGGTCGATGGCCTGGAGGTAGTCGTCCAGTCGGCCGGTGAAATAGATCGAGTCGGCGCCCAAACCCAGCCTGAGGGCGTCTACCTGCATGCCGGCACCAATGTGCAGCGTGTCGGCCCAGGAGGAACCGTAGATGATGTGAATGGCGGGTGCGCTGGTCTGCCCCAGGCCGATCACAGGGTGAGCCAGATCCAGTTCGTCGCCACCGATGCGCCTGAGGTTGTACTTGACCTTGGTGGCGGGTGCATCCACGCTGGCCATCCAGCCCATCACGTTGTGGAAGTTCCACTGCCTGCCGTTGGCAAAGGCAATGGTCTCCACCGTGCCGCCGTCCACATCGAAGTAGCCGGGCATGCGCACCTGGTCGGAGGTGCCTGCGGCGCCGAAGCTCAGGATGAGGTCGCTGCCTTCGCGGCTGGTGCGGATGCTGCCGGGTGTGGGGCTGATGCCTTCGCCCAGGCGCAGGGTGTCGTGGCCTTCGCCGCCCAGTTCGATGAGGGTGTCGGCGCCGCCGCCGAGGTGGTAGACGTAGGTGTCGTCGCCGCTGCCGCCCGAGAGCACGTTGGCCGCGCTGTTGCCGGTGAGCTGGTTGGCCTCACCATTGCCGGTGCCGTCGATGGCGGCGTTGCCGGTGAGGATGAGGTTGAGGTAGTGCTCGGCGAGGGTGTGGGTGGTGGGGGAGAGCACCGGCGAGGCGTAGTCGGGCTCGATGTTCAAGGTGAACAAGCTGCTGGCCGAAGCGCCTGCGGGGTCGGTGGCGGTGATGCGGATGGACAGGGCGGCGTCGGTGCCGGGGGGGGGTGTGCCGCTCAGGGTGCGGGTGGCTGCATCGAAGCTCAGCCAGGCGGGCAGGGGTGTGCTGTCTGCCAAGTGGGCGGTGTAGGTGAGCACATCGCCTGCGTCTGCGTCAGTGAATGCGCCGGTGGGGATGGTGTGGCTCAGGAAGGTGCCTCCCAGCACGGTCTGCTCTTCCAACGTCTGGGCAGCCTCAGGGGCCTCGTTCGGGAGCAGGTACCGGCCACCGTTGGCGAGGACGCTCAGCATGGATGCAATGTCCCAACTGCTGCCATCGGCGAAGTGCACCTGCTGCACAGGGTTGAGGGCAGGGTTGGATCCGTCGAAGAATGCATTGACCGTGACAGAGTCGTTCGTACCGTCGATGCGGAACACGAGCACATCACCCACCCGGGTCAGGATCAGGTCGGTCGGATGGATGCCTTCCTTGAAACGCAAAACGTTGAGCTGGCTGGGCTGGTTGCCGGTTTCGGCCAGGATGGTGTCGGCTCCGTCGCCGCGCCCAAACAAATAGGTGTCGTGGTCCCCGGCGCCTGAAAGCATGTCGTTTCCTGCGCCGCCTTCAAGTACATTGGCCCCGCTGTTGCCGAATAGCTGGTTGGCCAGTGCGTTGCCGGTGCCGTTGATGGCGGCGCTGCCGATGAGTATGAGGTTGAGGTAGTTGTCGGCCAGGGTGTGGGTGGTGGGGGATACGACAGGAAGGGTGTAGTCGGGGGCGGGAGGTGGAGGGGGGGTGCTCTGGGCCAGAAGGGCCTGCAGGGTCAGCACGCTGCCGTCGGCAAACTCCAGCTCTTCAATGACATCAGGGCCATATCCGATTGTCATGATGTCAATCATGTCTCCTGGCGCGACGAACAGCGTCACCATGACCACGCTCAACTCCGAAAAAACGCTCACCTGACTTGCGTGTATTCCAGCGCCAAACACGATTCGGTCTTGGCCACCCGTGTCGCTGATCGTGTCATGTCCGTCTCCGAGATTGAAGATGTATCGGTCGTCGCCTTCTCCTCCTTCAAGAAAATCATCGCCGGCGCCGCCGCTCAGGACGTCGTTGAAGCGCGCTCCTAAGATCGAGTCAGAGCCAGCGAGACCAAAGATCCGGTTGTCCACGTCAGACAGCCCCAACAGCAAGTCATGATCGACGGAGCCCGAGTAGTTCAGACGACTGGTCACCGCCGCATAGTCCCAGTTCGTGCCATCGGCAAATGCAATTGAATTCAGGCGAAAATCCTCCAGGAAGTAATCTTTCAACGTAACCTGGTCCCCCGCACCAAAGACCAGCGTCAGATCTCTACTGTCATGCTCCAGCCCACGCGACAGCATGGTCGTCGCTGGATAGAGGCTTGCGCCCAGCTGCAGCACATCCTCGTTGGTGCGGCTGGTCTTCATCTCACGCACATATTCGTGGACAACGTCGCTGCCATCACCCCGGTTGAAGACAAATGTGTTGACACCCTGGCCTGCACGCAAGATGTCGTTGCCAGGCCCTCCGATCAAGGTGTCGTTCTCTGCGCCTGCGGTCAGCGTGTCGCCGCCTTCCTCACCCAACAGTTGTCCCGCAAGGTCCTCCACGCCCCACAAGCTGTCGGCACCACTACCCCCTTGGTTCAGCCGGGAGACCACGTCGGCGTAGCCCCAGTCGCCCTCAGCAAATCGCAAGAAAGGACGGTGCAGGGAGTTCTTGGTGAAATAGCCACTAACCGTGATCTCTCCACCACCGTTCCCTTTCACAGAAAGCACCAGTGATGAGCCACTGGGCAGCCCGGTGAGCGAGTCGGAACTGCGCCCAAAATGCACCTCGCTGCTGCCAAGGCCGATTTGCAGCGTGGTCTGTCCCAGGGCATGGACCACGTCGTCACCGTCGCCTCGGTTGTAGACGATGGTGTTATTTCTAAGTGTCGTGGCGGTCAGGACGTCGTTCCCAGGGCCACCGTCCAGGGTGTTGCCGGTACCGAAATCAACAAAGAGCCAATCGTCGCCCATCCCACCTTCGAGGGTGTTGAAATCGCCCTTTGCAACCATGTGGTCATTCCCCGCGTCGCCCCACAGCTCGCTACGCGTGTAGTTACCACTAAACACGTCGTCACCTTCCCCGCCGATCAAGGTGTTGTCTTCACCGCCGCCCCCAAACGTGTCATTGCCGGGCCCGCCAATAAAATGGTTGTCGTTTCCACCAAACGCAAACGAGTCATGGCCCGAGCCGCCCAACAGCACGCTGTTGTTCCCACCACCGGTCAGGGAATCGTTGCCCGAGGTGCCTGAGAGCACTTCGCCGTCTTCATAGGGAAAGCTGCTCGTCACATGTTTGCCTTCCCCTCCTTCTGGTGGTGGCGCTTCCGGCGTTTCTTCCCCAAGGGTGATGCCAAGGTTGTCGGTCGTGCTCCAGTTGCGGATGGTGATCGTGGCCGAACTGGGTTGGGCCCTGTGAGCAATGACAAGGTCGGCATGGTCTGCGCCCCGAGGCAACTTGATCAGTCGGTAGGTCTCCGTCCCATCCAGCCAGACGCCGCCAGAATAAGACGAGTAGTCGAAGTGGGACATGGCAAAGCCACCGAGTTCAATCGAACCCCTGCCATCGGCATCCACAATGACGTCGTGACCCCAGTTGTCGAAACTGAAGCGGTAGGTGTCATGGCCCGCTCCGCCAACAAGCATGTCATTGCCCTCCCCTCCCAGCAGCGTGTCGTCACCATCGCCACCATGCAGTTCGTCGTGGTCCGCATCACCTTCCAGCGTGTCCATGCCTTCGCCACCGTAAAGCGTGTCATCACCCGCTCCACCCTTTAACGTGTTGGTGCCCGCGCCGCCGTAAAGCCTGTCGTTGCCGGCCCCGCCGTCCAGCAGGTCGCTGCCTGCGCCACCCACCAGAATGTCGTTTCCACCTCCCCCAGCCATCACGTCCGAACTCTGGTAGCCCAGCAACACGTCCACCCTGCCGTCGTTCGGCGCGGTGTAGTTCACCGCGCCCAGACCGGTCTGCACCACCCAGCGCGCATCGTTGGGCACCACCAGGGCCTGGTTGGGATTGCCGTCGGTGCTGGTGAGGTAGGCCAGGAGTTTCTTCAAGCCGTCCGTACCCTTCTCGACTTCGCCGGCCGTCAACAATGCGCCATCAAACACAATGGCATTGCCTTCAAGTTGCAAGCCGCTCTGCGTGGCCCCTCCCTGGTCGCGGCGCGAATAAATGGCGGCCAGCTCCGCATCCACCAGCGCAGCCGCCACATTCACCACCCGCGCCAGATCGTCGGTTCCGTTGGGCAAAGTGACCGTGGTGAAGAAATCCTGGGCCGTCAGTCCCGCATGCAGGTCGATCTTGTTGACGTCGGCCGCCAGCACATCGAGCGTGCCCTTGTTCTGGTATTGGCCTTTGACCAGGACTTCGAGGAGGTTTTCAACGAGTGTTGGCTTTGGGTCGTTCGGGTAATGCTCGCTCTTGAACAAACGCGCCATCAATTCAGGATGCTCCCGCAAGGTCGCGTAGAAGTCGGGTGAGAGCAGCAAGCCGGTCAAGAGGCTGATCGAATGCAGGTCCACCGCGTTGCCGACGATGCCGCTGGACTCCAGGCCCCAACCCCAACCGAGGTTCGTTGTGGCGTTCAGGTCGAACTCGGTGCCCTGGCCATTGTTGATCTTCCCCACCCCAATGCCGGCCAACAGCGCCACGGCGCCCGCCACCAGCCCCAGCGGCCCCAGAAAACCCGTGGCCACGATCAGGGGCAACCCGGCCAGCCCGGCCTGGCTCAACACGGAGTCCGACAACACCGAAAGCACTTCACCCTTGACGGAAATTTGAGTCACCTGCGCTTGCCGCTCCAGGCGCGTCGGGCTGGGGTCCCACGTGTTCGTCACGTAGGACAAGGCGGAGTCGTCGGTCTGGTAGTTGACCAGTGCCGGCGGCAGGTTGCTGTACCCCGCATCCACCAGCGCAGTGCGCAGCGCGTTGAGCACCGCCGTCGAGTCGGCACTCTTCACAAAGAAGGCCTCGTCGA
>Ga0070754_10003390_pt1 | contig 11263 bp, 15 predicted proteins | sample VirMetDEL_Sep_01_FD_75181 | JGI IMG/M metagenome (GOLD analysis project Ga0070754, IMG submission 75181) | Aqueous microbial communities from the Delaware River and Bay under freshwater to marine salinity gradient to study organic matter... | ecosystem: Environmental > Aquatic > Marine >... | reverse complement strand
CCACTACCAGCAGTAGGGTCTAATATTGTATCACCTTCTTTACTCCAATATTTTAATAAAAACTCCATTAATTTAACTGGTTTAGAGGTTCGGTGATTTATTTTTTCATCTAATTTATATTTACACCAGCTACTTGGAATATCTAATACACTAGTAGGTAAAGGGTCTTTGTGGGTTTTACTATTAACACATTTTTGTCCTTTTTTTCCATATGTTTCTATTTTATGTTCTTTATTTCTTCCAGTTTCTTGTATAAATTCACTATGACTACTAACATCATATTCAGGTGTTTTCTTAGCAAAGCAATAGACTAATTCGTGATCTTCTTGAGGGGGTAATACACTAGTTGGTAGGGGGTCTTTATGTGTTTTTGCTTTACATTTATTTTCTATATCTTTACCATATCCATTACATCTATGAGTATATTCTTTTTGTTCTGTATATTCACTATGACTACTTACATCATAATCAGGTGATTTTTTAGCAAAGCAATAAATCATTTCGTGCTTTCTCATAGGTAATTTATAAGCATTAAGAAAACCTGCCGCCCTATTTTTTTCCCACACTAAATCCCATCTAAAAAATCCTTTTGGAGAGTTATTAAATAATTCAAATCCAAATTTAGTAGTACAACTAAAAAAGAATGGTGTTCTATCATTTTTAGCAATTCTTTTTAATTCAATCCATAATGCTTTAAGGTCAAGTTTCTTATCCCAATCACAAGCAGTTTGTCCGTAGGGTAGGTCTAAATAAACAAAATCAATAGATTTATCTTTTATATTTTTTAATTCAATTAGACAATCACCATTTATTAATTGCATTTAATATAGTTATATTTTTAATTTAATATGTATATAACGCAATAATTATACTTAAAAAAAATACTTTGAAATGTTTTATACAATATGATATTAAAAATTTTACTATTAATATATTCAATTTATAATCCAACATTTTCTATATCATATATTAATGAAACAGACTGGTTAAGTCATAGGAGAAGATTAACAAACACTACAAAAGAATGCTACTATTTAAATTTATTTTGTTAATCTTTATCAAACTCTTCAATACTATCCATTTTACATTCAACTGCTAATGCTTCCTTCAACTCATCTTCTATAATACAAAAATAACTACATCCTGTTGTTCTACCTTCTATTTTAATTCTTTTTACATACACACCCTTTATTGCCTCTAAATTATTGTTAAATTGTGAAGATTTAAGAGGAACACCCTCACAATCATTTAAATAGAAATCATATAATTCTCTACATTGGATTACTTTATACTTCCTTTTCCTAATACTATGATTTTCCCAATCTTCCTCAAAATTTTGATTTTGTAAAAATATATGTAAAGGATTAATAGTTCTTTTTCTCATTAAACTTTTTTCATAGGTTTGAGGAATTTTCTTTGGTTTGAATTTACTAATATCAATATCCATAAAATATTTATAAATACTATAAAGATAATCATCATCATCTAATTTTTCATAAAAATCATTCCAAAATTCGTGCTTTCCAATATATTTATTAGTAGTTTCTACAATAAAATATCTTCTATCGGTTTGTTCTACTATAACAGGAACATTATTATTAGAAAATACAAAATATCTAATATAATTAGTTTGAAAACTTACAGATTGGAATTTTTTATTAATTACATTAGTTTCTTTTGTAATACTATCTTTTAACCAATCTTGAAATTTATAACCATCTTTACCACTTACTTCATTAAATTGAACTACTAATTTATCACTTAACACTTCATTAAAATTACCAGTTGCTGAATTTAAACCCTCTAATTTTACTAAATAATTATTTTTCATACCAAATATTTTATTGATTATAGTAGTTAATGTATCTTTACCTGAACCTTGCGTACCCTTAATTACAACACATACATTAGGATTAATATGAGGTTGTTGAAATAATTGGGCTATATGATTACATAAATAATTGAAATTTTCTCGTCTATTTCCACATATATTAAGTAAAATATCAAGAAACATAGATATATCTTGTATATTTTCAGTTTCCAGTTTATGAATTGCAAATGGTTTAAATGTATTATATGTTTTTTCATCATTAAAATTAGGATTAGGATTAAAATCACAATAATGATATTCTCTTCTGTTTTCATCCATCATCCAACGACCCATAATAGGAACATACACACCCAAATGATTAGTATATGCGTATATTTTATTTCTATCTTCAAAATCTACTTTTGTTTGAAGTTCATATGGAGTATTTTCATTAATTCTACTAAATCTTTGGAATGGTTGTAAAACTACAAAATTATTTTTTTCCATTTTTATTTTTTCTTCTGTATATTCATCAGTTTCATTTTCTATATTTAATGTTTCAAATGGTTTAATAGCCCATTCATAACCAGTTAATTTTTTTAATTCTTCAAGGTCTAATTTTTCCCTACTTACAAATCCATCAAATATTAATCCACAATCTTTTAATTTATAATGATTTACAACTTTCATTAAAATCTCATCTTCAAAATAACCAATAATAGATGAAAATTCACTTGATTTTTTATTTTTTTTATCTTTTGTATTTACATTAATTTTATCATTATATTGATTAATTAATTGGGTTTTTATGTTTTCTAATTCTTTTGTAAATGCTTCTAAATAATTATTACCATAACATTCAGGCTTATCAATATATAACATAATACACATTTTATGTTTTGTAGAATTTAATCGTTTTAATACTTCTTCTCTATCATTTACATATTCTTTAATGTAATTATTAGGAATATTATGTTTTTCACATAATTTATTAATAATAGTAAAATGTGCGTTTTTAATATCATAATCAATATAACCAGTATCTTCTAATAAATAACCTCTTATTTCTTTTGGAAGCCTTTGTAAAGATAATTTTTTACTATATTTTCTACCAAATCCACCAATAGTTTTATAACTAACTCTATTAATTGCTGTCATTTTTTTAATATTTTTAATAATATAAGATACATCCCAATCTTGTCGGTCATCATCTTTAATTATATTTTCTAATGTTGATTTATCAAGATTTTGGAGTTTTTGTAAATTATCTTTATTGTAATATTCTGTATAATTCATTTTTGATTAATACAATAAAATTTTTTTTAAATCAAATTTTTTTCGCCGTTTTTTTATTTTAAATCACGATTTAAAATATTTAATATAATAATAATGAATTATACGATTTATGATTATCAAGGAGAACCTATAAAAATTATAATAGACCAAAAAAATGATTTAAATTTAATAGGTATTTTTATATCTTCATTATTATTATCATTATCAGGACTAATAGCAGTTTTATTTTCAGGTTTGCGTAATAGCAGATGTAATGAAATTAAATGTTTAGGAAGTTCTTGTACTCGTAATGTCGCCGAAGTATAAAAAAAAACCGCGAAAAAAATTTGAATACAATTATTTTTTTTATTTTGCTTTATTAAAAATATGGATTGTATCAGAGATATTTACACAAGCAAAGATTTATATGAGGATTTCTTTGATACTTATGGTTCAGACCAATATAGATTTTGGCAAACAATAGATATTTACAAGTATGATACTAATGAAGAGGAAGATTTATTTGATAAAATTTATGATGATTTAATAGATAGTTTGGAAGAAAGCTATTATAGATATCAATATTTTCAAAATAATAGAAAATTGAATATGCCCTATTTTGATTTATTATATGATTTTTATGAAGAAACAGGAGGAGAACTTTTAGATTTAACAAATAAAGAACTAACAGAAAATTGTTTATCCGAATGGGCTTATGATACAATTTTTAAAGAGGATTTATATGAATATATTGAAGAAATATGGGAATATACCAATGAAGATGCTAGTAAAATTCAAAAATGTTTTAGGAATTACAAGCAAAGAAAAGAAAATCAAGCAAGAAAATCATTAGAACAACATTTACCAAAAGAATTAGTTAGATTATCATTAGATTATTATTATTAGAAAAAATAGTGGGTTTAAATTTAGTTTTTTTTTTATATTATAATATAAAATGTTTAATGAAAAATCTTACGCATCAGAATATAGAAGATTAAATAGAGATTATTTTAATCAAATGTATAGATATAAAAGATATGGTGAAGAAAAACCAGTTCCAAAAGCAAAACCAAAAAAAAAACAATACAAAAAAGAGTTTAAAATCATTACTATCACTTTTGATTAAAAATAAAATGATTGGTTATTTTATTATGGGAATAAATTATAGTATATTTTTTTATGAAAAACCAAATGAAAGTTTAACTGAAAATGAAGGTAAAAATAAAGAATATTATGAAGGTAAAAGATTTTTTAAAATAAGTAGAAAGCATTACAGAGAATATACACGAGGGTTTCTTTTTGGATATTATCACGATGATGAATATTGGGATAGAATGGAATTACAAGAAACAAGGGAATTAGCATATAAATTTTTAAAAGGCCATCATCAAGATAATCTAATTAATATTAAATGAAAAAAATTCAAAATTCACACAAATATCCAAAAATAGAAAAAGTTAAATTATTACTAATAGATACGATAGAAACACTTAAAGGAAATTTTAAAAAATTAAAAGATATATTAAAATGTAAAAAGCAAGATTTAAATCATAATTTAATTTAAAATATATCCCAAATAAACTTTATACCTTGCTAAATAATCTATTTTAGGTTTAACTGGTTCTTTTTTAGTTTCCTTTTCTTTTTTTTCTTCTTTTTTTTCTTCTTTTAAATCTAATATGTCAAGCATTTAATAATAATATTAAAATAAATTTAAAATCAAATTTTTTTTAAATATTACCAATTCACTCGCCTGCTCCAATAATTAGCAGAATTCTTATCATTTGCTGTTAATTTACCTTCTTTATTTCTTATACCAGCACTTCTTGCTAAATAACTTTTTCGTCTTTTTTTATCTTTATGTTGAGTATAATCACTCATAGAACTCATACCAAAATGTATAAGTTTTTTTTTACCATCTTTCATAACATAAACCATTCCTTTTTTTCCAGCTCTTGTAGATTTCATAGGTTTATATAGTGGTTTATCCATTTATAATAATTGAGAAAAAAATTTGATTTTAAATAGATTTTTGTATATAATCAAATGTCTAACCTAAATAATTTTGATACTAAAAAATATACTAATTTAGCAGATTATCTTAAATTAGATTATGAAATAAATATAAATAATGTTGATGAAGTTTTATCTAATTTTGTAGTTGAACCACATTTTTATAAAAATGATGATTATTGTGCTTTATGCTTTTGCGGACATAAATTAAAAAACTATTATTATATTTATAATATTAATAATGGTGATAGATTATTCTGTGGTAATAATTGTGTTTGTATTTTTGATAAATGTAAAAGATTAGAAAATGGTAAAGTTAATAAAAAATTACAACAATCTATTATAAATAAATTAGAAAGTGGTTCATTTGAAGAAATTACAAATTGGAGTGAATACTTAGAATTTTGCTTAATGAGTTATATTAATGATATTGAAAAATATGAATTTAATAGATTATTAGATATTAATAAAAATAATCCTACTTTATTAATTTTATTAAATAAATTTTGGAAACGAAAAGTTAAAAATGAATATGTAGAAAAACAAAGATTAATTAAACTTCAAGAAGATAAACAGAAACAAATAGAATTAGAAAAACAACGATTAATAGCATATGAATTAGAACAAAAAAAAGAACGAGAAAGATTAATAAGAGAAGAGAAAGAACAACTTTTAAAACAACAACTATTAAATGAAAAACGAAATTCATATCAAAATAATTTAGAAAAGATATGGTTAGAATTTATTAAAACACCCCAATATTTAAGTGTTAAAAATATTGTAAAACATACTAAAAGTGATTGGTTTGCTACTACTATGTTTAAAGAATTTAAAGACCATATAAATGCTAAAATTGAATATTATAGAAAGTTAGAAGAAAAAAAAATGAATTAAACATATATTTTGTATAATATCATAATATGAATAAAGGAGGATATCATTGTTTTAAACAATTTTGTAAGGTAATTATTCCATTGAGTGAAAGTAATAGAGCAATGGACGCATTTGAAGAATGGGAAATGGATGATGAATATTATATAGAAAGAGATACTAATTGTATATGTGGAATAGATATTAAAAAAAATTATAGAATTGTTAATAAATTAAATGGTAATTATATTCCATCAGCATATACAAAAGATTTACCTATCGGAAGCACTTGTATAAAAAGATTTTTACCTAAGTCCGAAGGTAAAAGATGTCAAGAATTAGAAAATAAAATAAAAGTTAAAAAAGAAAAAAAAAGAGTACAACGTGAAAACCCTGAAAAATTATGTTGTTTTTGTGGAGATTATCATAAACGTAGAACTGATGTTAAATTAGGTAGAATTTGTAAGAAATGTGAAAATAAAATTAAGGGTTATAAATTATACTTTAAAATTCTTCCAAAAGATAAAGAACAAGCAAGAAAATTAAGTTTATATTATGATAATGAAAAAAAAATGAATTATTCATATGATTTTAATAGAATTCAAAATGCTTGCTTTAATGTTGAATTACTCCAAGATTTACCTTTGGTTGCCTACGAGGGGAAACTGGTTTCTTTGAGACGGTTCTTAAAACAGCGACAAAATCCCATTTCTTAGATTTATTATTCCTACTTAACCAATTAGAAACAATATGTCTTGATGTTAAATTAGATTGTAATTTACCTTCTATAATTTCTTTATTAATTCTATCACTAATTGCTTTGTGGCTGTTTTCAATAAAACTCTTATTATTAATAAAAACTTTATACATTAATTGTATAAGGCAAGTTTTTTTTAAATTTGAATAAATATTTTGATTTTTATTTTTGAAATGACATTAAAAAAAGTTTATAAAAAATTAAGGACAGCAATTATTTATGAAATTGTTTGTTTAACTACTGGTGAAAGATATATAGGAAGCACTGTTAAACCACTAGAAAAAAGATTAAAACATCACGAATATTATTCTTTTAAACATCCAACAAAACAATGTGAAAGTAAAAAAATTTTATTAAGAAAAAATTATAAATGTAATGAATTAGAAAGATTTAAGACAAGATTTAAATTACCAGTTTTATTAAAGGAACAATATTATATTGATAAAACAGAAAATATTAATAAAATGAGAGCATTAGATTTATATAAAAAATTTAGTAAAAAATATCAAAAAAAATGGAGTAAAGAAAATAGAGAACATTTATATAAATATCATAAAAATTGGAGTATCAACAATGAAGATAAAATAAAAAAACATAGAAAAAAATATAAAACAAGTCTTGGTAAAATTAATTGTGATTGTGGAGGACGTTATAGAAATGATAATTATTCAAAAAATAGACATTTCCAATCAATCAAACATAAAAAATATCTTAATAGTTTATAATGGAATACTTATCCAAACAACGTTTAGGGTGGAATGATAATAGTGGCTTATATTTTACACGAAAAAACGGAAAAGCACAGGTTGAAGGTAATAAATTAATTTTTCCAATGAATAAAGCACCGCAAGCTGAATATATAAATCCTCAAAATGAAAAAATGCTATTGAAAGGATTAAATGATAAATATGATAAAACATTAGAAAAATTTGAAGATAGGGGTAAAGTAAAACTCGTTCCAAAAAATATGATAATAACAGATCCGTGCAACGAAACACCCACATTACCGGTTAATGCAGTTGCTATGGAACAAAAAGGATTAGCGAGAATAGACAATTCATTGCCTCCTCTATTAAAATAATTTTCTTTTTATTAATTATATGATTACTAATCAAAATATTTATAATTCTGTTGCTATGAAGTCTGTTATGGGTTTCCGGACACCAAAAAAAGAAATATATGATGATACTAAGTTATTAACTAAAAAACAAAGGACAATTTTAGAAGGGGAAAAAATGAGTGTTGAAGAGTATATCACTATGTTAGAATATGCTAAATATCTTCCTCGCGGAAAGAGAATGATGAAGTTAAATTATCCTGAATTACGAGATATGTTGGTTTCTAATGAATTAATGAAAAATCCATTAGACGTAACCAGTGGATTAAGGAAAGGAGGACGTGTTGCATTTGAAGGAACTAAAGCATTATCACAGAAAGAACATATGTTAAATATATTAAATAAGAATAAACCAAAGAATTCTATGTATAAAAAAGCAAAACTTGCCCCTGAATTTAAAAATGGTAATTATTCGTATTTTAAAAATAATTTTGTTATGTAATTATATATGAGTAAAGATGAAAGATTACGAAAACTTTTTTTATTTACAGAAGAATTACCTTTTTCTTATTGGAGAAATATAAGAGATAAAGAGGAAGATGCTAAAGTCCCTGTTTTAAGTCAAAAAGAAAGAAGAGAATTAAAAAAAGAAGGAATGCCTTCTACACCTTATTGGCGTTCTAGTGATGAATTATTTGAAGAAATTAATGCAAAAATAAAAGAAACAAAAAAAAAATTAGGTATTGATAGTTTAAATAAACTTGTTAAGGGTCTTAAAACAAGTAAAATAGGTTTTAAAAATGATACACCTTCTAAAAATCGACAATTGCAATTATTTATAGATTATGATAATCCAAAAGATGAAAGATATGAAACAGAGAAAGAAAAACAAAAACAAGCAATTGATTATTACATTAGAAATAATTATTTTTATTTAGGTGATGAAGACAAATTATTTTTAGATGAAAGAGGAAGATATACAACTGCTAGTTTTGAAGAATTTAAAAGAATTAATGAAGTTAGAAAAAAATACAAAGATGAAGAAATAGCAAAAGGAATAGAATTTCCTCCGACATCAGATGAAGAGGAAGAATTTTATAACTTAAAAGAACTTTCAAAAACACCAACTCAAACTAAAACTGATGTTGGTGGTGGTGCTCTATTAGTTGCAGCACCAGCACCAGAGACAAACCCAAGTTTAAGAGGAGCAGGAAAAGCAACCACTGAAATACCAGCTGGAATTGTTAGTGAAAAAGTAGCTACTATTGAAGAAACCCTACCATCACCAGCTGAATTGACAAGACAAAAATCAGCAGAAAAAAGATTAGGAGTTTTAATGGGACAAACAACACCAAGAGGAACAGGAGGAGAGGATATTAATCAAAATAATGACGCTAATAATTTCGCACAACAAACAACTGCTCCAAGTGATACAACACCTCCTCCACCAACTCCTCCACCAACTCCATCAGGAATACCAGCCGAAACAATACAACTATTAAGAGATGCTGATGAATTAATTGGAAGAGGTTTAGGGGAGGATGAAGGAAGTGGTTTAGAAGGTGAAGCAAATAAAAAACCAGCTGTTTCTATGGAAATAACAAAAGACCGAATTAACATAGGTCAAAAAATTGATGATATACCAACTGAAACTATTTTAGATAAAATCCCTGAAAGTAGATTTTCATCACAATTTAAAACTATAAAACAACTAAAAGATGATATTAAATATTTTATTAAAAACTTTGGCAATGTTGTTGGAAAGGATTTAATAAAACAATACAACGAAGCAGATAAAACTAATCTTCTATTAATAAGGAGATTACACGGATTAATTGGAGGAAAACTAAAAACTGATAAACAAAAGGAAAAAAAAGTAGGTATTATAATTGATGCTGATGAATATATAAATCAAAAAATAAATGATGCTTTACTTAATAGGGGTGTTTCTATGAATGTTCCTGATGGTGTAAGAACTAATTTAGAAAGTCAAAGTGATAAACAAGATAAATCAATTGGTAATTTTGATGTTAGAAAAGCAAGAGAAGGAGGATTATTAGCAGTTAGAAGAGAACCAGTATATAGGTATATTCCATCTAATAATGAAAAAATGAATAAACCTATTGATAGTAGAAAACAAATTAAAAATGGTGGTTTAAGAATGCTTCCAACACAACGAAGAGATTTAGCAACAACCGCAAGAAAACAAGTAAGAGATGACCCATTTGCTAGAAAACATAATCCTCGTAAAATAATATGTTTATATTAATAAATGGATATTCCAAAAGAATTACGTTTAAACGCACAAACATTAATTTTGGGTAATCTTTCATTAGATAGTGGTACAGAACAAGTTAATATTACATCATCTAATGGAACAAATGTTAAAATTAACGGAGTAGTACCTGGGTCAGGCTCAGGTGGTGGATTACCAATAACAGGTACTGGTGATATATCTATTACAGGTGATATTACTACTACTGGGAATATTAGGGCAAATGGAGATGGTACAACCACTGGGAAATTAGAGGCAAAGATAATCAAAAGTGAAGGGAATGTAGTATGTGAAGGTAATTTAGAAATTCCAACTGGAAATATCAACCTAACTTCAGGTGGTCTTCAAATACCTTCTACAAGTACAAATGGAGTAAATATAGCAGGAAGCGGTGATTTATCTATAAATAGTGGTGGTATTTTAATGAATGGTGGTAATTTAACTCAAAGTGGTGCTGGTAAAATTGTTAGCGGGTCAGGTGGTTTAGAAAGTCACGGTGATATAATTACTATAGGAGCTAAAGATTTAGTCATAGGTAATAAAATTTACTTTGAGGGCGACGATATTTATAAGCGAACTCTAAATCCACAAGTAGATACTAGTTATAAAATTTTTAAAGGATTAGTTGCTAGAAACGATAGCACTATATGGACTGGAACTAATGATTTTGCTGATACTGTTAGATTAGGTACAGAAAGTGGTGGAACTTTTACGCCATCAGGTCTAACACTTAATACTACTGGAACACTTCAAAGTGTTAATATTAATAATACTACTTTACTACAATGTGGTAATATTAACTGCGGAAATGGAGGAACAAATGAAGTTAGATGTAAAAAAATTATTACTAGAACAAACGAAGATGATGTTAATAATCCTGATGGCTGGTCTATTACACAACAAGCACCAAGTAATCCTGTAGATGGATTTGATAAAGTGTTAGATATTCAAGCATCTGAAACAGGAGGATTTTGTGTAATTAGAAGTCTTGATAGTCAAACAGCTCCTAATATAACATTAGACCCACGCACGGACGCTTTAGGTGGTAGAGTAGTATGTAATGAAGTAGCATTAGGTAATGGTGGAGCTAGTAGTTTTACTATGGGACAACCAAAATCAGGAGCAGATGTAGCAAATGCTCTATTAAAATTAGGAACTAGTAGTAGTGTATTGAAATTTCAAGATAGTACTGGAAATGTGGATTTG
>Ga0070754_10003389_pt1 | contig 11265 bp, 15 predicted proteins | sample VirMetDEL_Sep_01_FD_75181 | JGI IMG/M metagenome (GOLD analysis project Ga0070754, IMG submission 75181) | Aqueous microbial communities from the Delaware River and Bay under freshwater to marine salinity gradient to study organic matter... | ecosystem: Environmental > Aquatic > Marine >... | reverse complement strand
GTCTAGTAGCCGATCAGATCAATGACGAGATGATGAGGCTGTACCCTGTCTCGTGGGAAGCACTGAGGATGTATGAAGAATGAATACTGACGCAGGAATAATCGGAGTAGAGACCGTAGAGGAACACGAAGACGGTTCAGCTACCTACTCCTTTCACATGGACGCACACGCCCGTGGTCTACTCGCAGAGGAAGGCCTTAGGCTAGTACTCTACTGTGCCGCAGCCAAGCTCGACATGCAGGTGGTGTATGACTTCATCGAAGACCACATAAACTATGAGAAGGATGAGCCTTCAACAGAAATCAGACCTATGGATTCGGAAGAACGTGGACGTGCTAAAGAAAGAAGCCAAAAAAATGCGGAATGACACCACTAAAACCCACTCCACCCCATTGGTAGGCATAAAGCCTAATGAGTTCAGTCACTTGGTTGCGGGAGTAGGATTTGAACCTACGACCTTCAGGTTATGCGATCTAATAACAAAACCAATGGCTTACAGGAAACGGGAGTGGCTGGGCCGTTACCAAAGTGCTAATTTAAGCACTAGACAAATGTTTTTTTAGCGATATAAGTGAGGGGCCGTTTGGCCCCGAACTATCCCCTATAGAGGTTTAGTATGCATTATTCGTACAGGGATCAAATCGACATCTTATCCTCGATTAAGATCAAAGATGGAGAGAAGAGATCATTAGACTGTCCATTCTGTGGCGGACGAAAGAAGTTTGGGATCTTAAAGCAAGACGGTAAGCTCTTGTGGAATTGCTTTAGAGCCTCATGCGGAGTCAAAGGCTCATACAGAGTCGGTAGAAGTATCACTGGAGTTAAAGACTACATCCATAGGCGTGAGACTAAGGCTGTATACTACAACTCATTACCATCGATTGTCAGTTCAGTAGATCATCACCCAGAGGTTATGGCATATCTCGAATCAGTGAATAGCCTAGAGGCTTACAATCGAGGTCTTATCAAGATTAAGTACGCCCCAAGAGATAATAGAGTCCTATTCTATACCGAAGACGGTCAGGGGGCTGTAGGCCGAGCCTTAGACAACCGCACACCTAAATGGTTTACCTACGGCAATACGGCTGAAGGTATATTAGTAGGTAAAGGTATCCCCGTATTAGTAGAGGACACTCCTAGTGCATGTTCTGTGTCTCGGATAGACGGCTATTCTGGATTCGCATTACTAGGCACACGAATGACGCCCCGTATTAAGGCTAGGTTACGCCATTTTACTCATGTGTTGATAGTCCTTGACAAAGATGCGAGTTCCAAGGCACTGTCTCTCGTTAAGAGTGTGCAGTCAGTGTGTAATGCTACTGTAAGATTTACGGAGACCGATCTTAAATGCCTTACTGGCGAACAGATACAAAGTATACTACGGTAAACAGCATCTTCACTTGGGAGTTCATCTCGGGCGGCAGTAGCAATGCTAGAGTTAACCGTATGCGGTCACGTACTAAAGCCGCAGAGCTTCCTATAAATATGATGGTTTATACGGCCTCATTACAGAATCCCCCTAGCGGTCCCCCCGCCTTTTCCTTATAGCCGCCAATCATACGCAGTCGATCTTCTGCATTAACAAATATCCGTCGAAGCTAACCTAGTACCGACGTAAAACTAAAGGAAAGGGTGTATAACCATGAAAGCCAGAGGGATCTTGGTCATCGATTTTGAGTTCGAAGGGTTTAAGGAAGCAGCCGAAGAGCAAGAGAAGCTCGAAGCAGCCTTGAAGAATATCGTGACGGGCAATCGTAGAGTTGTCCATTATCAGATGGATCTAAAAGAGCGTCGGGGTGATGCTCCACTAGACATCAAACGGATGAAGTTCCGCAACAACTAGACCTTCCCCATACTAGGGGTACTTAGAGGCCTCGCCATTTCGGCGGGGCTTTTTTTATGCCGACTATTGACAGATCGGTGCGTGTCGTGCCACTTAATAAATCCTAACTAACTTGAAGAGGAGAGTGCCGATTGGACCACGCAGTATTAAGGAACCTACTATCGAGCCAATTTTACCGAGAGAATAAGAGCCGACTGAAGGCCGATTTTTTCGGAGACGATGCCCAAGATCTCTACAAAGTATTGATTGCGGCACATGATAAGTATGACCATGACATCACAGCCAAGGAACTGATGGCCTTGTATGAGATGCAAAACCCAGTAGCTACCGCATCAGACAAAGCAATCATTCAGGATCTGGTTAACGTCATCTCGAAGACCGACCCAATGTCCGACGACATTGCGGCTGATGTGATTACTAATATGTGGCGTCAGGCCCGTGGACTAGACATTGCCAACTTAGGCGTGGCGATTAACCAAGGGAATTACGACGCACTACAACAGCTACGCAAGCTAATCGAGGAGAGTTCCGATGGCTTCAAACCCGATGATTTTGGTACTCCGACTACGAAAGACATCTTTGAGCTTATGGCTCAAACCGGAGATGATTCCCGTTGGGCGTTTAACATCTCAACGATCAAAGAAGTCTGCTATGGTATTGGTCCCGCAGAATTCGGGATTATCTTCGCCACACCCAACACAGGCAAGACGGCATTTGTCATTAGTCTATGCTGCGCCCCGGGTGGTTTCTGTGAGCAAGGAGCCAAAGTCCTATACCTAGGCAACGAGGAACAGACTAGCCGTACTATGTACCGTGCAATGCAAGCATGGTCTGGCATGGACAAGTACCAGATTGCTGATGCCCCTACCCTATGCCGTAAGAAGTTCGAAGACATCGAAGACAACATCGAGATGTTCGACATACAGGATTGGACGCTGGCCCAGATCGAGGCCAAGTGTGAATCCGAGGCGGTAGACGTACTGATCATCGATCAGGCGGACAAGGTGCAAATTGAAGGCAACTACAACGCATCACACGAGCGGCTGCGGGAACTCTATCGCCGCCTTCGTGAGGTAGCCAAGAGGCAGCAATGTGCAGTCTTAGCCGTGTCTCAGGCTTCTGCGGATGCAGAGAAGAAGACCCGACTATCCTTCACGATGATGGAAGGCTCCAAGATTGGTAAGGCGGCAGAGTCTGACCTGATCCTTGGTGTAGGCCGACATAACGCTGAAGTGGAGAGCAATGAGCCAGACCACACACGCTTTGTCACGATCTCTAAGAACAAACTCAGCGGATGGCATGGAACGATCATCTGCAACATTCAACCAGAGGTAAGCCGTTATGTTGAATGAGACTGATCTCCAAGAATTTTATGAACTAATCGATAAGAAAAAAGCCGAGCAGAAAAAAGAACCAAATCATCTTGTGGCAAAGCAGCTACAGATCCTTGACCACTTCCTGATGCTCGAAAAGATGCTGAAGGGAATGTACTACAAATGAATGTTTTGTTTTTGGACGGTGAAACAACCGTATGCAAGCTCGGAGATAAAACAGACAACTCGCCTAAGAACCCAAACAACAAAGCGGTAGCCTTCTACTGGGCTAAGAGCGATCCTGTGTTCTTAGATGTAGAGTTTTCTGTCTTCTATCACAACGAACAGCCAGTACCTGATAGTCGTGATGCATTACAAGAAGCCCTAGACTGGGCCGACGTAATGGTATGCCACAATGCTAAGTTCGACGCCTTCTGGCTACTAGAGATGGGCTTCCGTATACCAGAACGTATATACTGCACGATGGTGGCAGAATATATACTGGCACGAGGCCAGCGCACCGAGTTGTCGCTTAAAGCTACAGCCGAGCGTAGGAACGTCACTCGTAAGAAGTCAGACCTAGTCGATGAGATGTTCAAGTCTGGCACTGGTTTCGAGGCTATGCCTCTGAACATTGTACACGAGTACGCAGAGGCCGACGTAATCTCATGCGCCGAGATCTATTATCAACAACAAGACGACTTTGCGACAGACGAGCTAAAGCCGTTGGTCAAGGTCATGGATCTGATGATGGACATGATGGATTTCTTGTTAGAGATCGAAGGCAACGGCATCAAGATTGACCTCGACGTATTGAACGAAGTCGGCAGCAACTATCAGCGTGAGAAGGACGCACTAGAGAAACGTCTCGACGAGATCGTGACCGAAGTCATGGGCGATACACCCATCAACCTAAACTCTGGTGCGGATCTATCGAAGGTAATCTACAGCCGTCAGGTGATGGACAAAGAAGTACATCGTACAACATGGAACATCGGCGTCGATCACAGAGGGAAGAAGCTACGTCCGCCTCGGATGAATGCAGCGGCCTTCTCTCGTGCAGTACGTGAGACGACCCAGAAGATATATCGGACGGTGGCTCAGTCTTGCATCGAGTGTGAAGGCGTAGGTAAGATTCGAAAGATGCGCAAAGACGGTACGCCGTTTAAGCAGCTAAACAAATGCCCAGTCTGTCATGGCGAAGGTGCGTTATACATACCACACGGTAAGGTAGCGGGACTGAAGCTAAACCCTACGTCGGCAGACGATGCGTCGATTAATGGGTTTAAGACTGACAAGATCACAATCAAGAAGCTGATCAGTCAGGCCAAGTTCAAGGACAACCTGATTGCGGTAGAGTTTCTAGAGAAGATCAGCCGCCTGAATGCTATCAGTACCTACCTCGACAGTTTCGTTAAAGGCATCCAGACATGGACTAGACCGTCTGGTCTATTGCACTCGTCCTTTAATCAGACTGTGACTGCGACGGGCCGCCTGAGTTCTACTAACCCCAACTTCCAGAACTTACCCAAGGGATCAAAGTTCGAGGTTCGTAAGGCGATTGTCAGTCGGTTCGAGAACGGTCTCATCGGAGAATGGGACTTCAGTGGTTTGGAATTTAGAGTCGCTGGGGAACTATCCAGAGACGAACAGATCATCGAAGACATTCTGAACGGCAAGGATGTACACAGCCAGACTGCGTCAATCATCCACCAAATACCACCAGAACAGGTAACCAAGGACCAACGCTCCGCAGCAAAATCTGTGACGTTCAGCCCCCTCTACGGCGGCATGGGCGCAGGTGAGCCGGATCATGTAAAAACATATTTTCAGGAGTACTATAATGTCTACAAAGGCCTCAAGAAATGGCACGGCGAACTCGCAGACCAAGTTCTCAAGCGAGGATTTATACAAACACCGAGTGGCAGACAGTTTGCGTTCCCCGGAGCTAAACGGCTTCGGTCAGGAAGAATTACCAACCACACGCAAGTGGTTAACTTCCCAGTTCAGAGCTTTGCTACAGCGGATCAAGTCCCTCTGGCGTGTATCCGTGCGCTGACCATCTTCAAGTCACTTAACCTGAAGTCAAAGATCATCCTGACGGTGCATGACTCCATCGTCGTAGACATCCATCCAGACGAACTGGAAAAGGTCAATGGTGCGCTCAAGTGGGCCATGACTGGCGTCACAGACGAGCTAGAGGGACGCTTCGGGTACCGCTGCGTTTTGCCTTTAGACATCGAGGGATCTTATGGCCCAAATTGGATGGAACAGACGGAACTAAGTGTTGACTGACGCACTTAGTTATTCTAATCTGAAATTCCTAACAAAGAGGAGATCACAATGGGTGATTTAGCAGTAGCAAATCCAGCAAAAATGGCTGAACTCAATGCCATCTTGGGTATCAACGATGCACCAGAAGGTGGAAGCAACACAGGACCATCGAACCGTTTACCAGAGTTGAAGATTAACTATCAACGCAAAGATAAGTCGGGGCGATCAATCAAGGACAAGATTGGTTGGTTCTATGTGAAAGGCCTCGACAAAGAGGTCTACGCAGAAGAAGTGAAGATCCGTGTACTGTCTCAGGTGTTCCAGTGGATCGACTTCGACGAAGAGGAAATGAGACCTCGAAACAAGACCGTGATGATCCCACGGTTCTCAATGGAGCCTATCGATGAGCTAGGCACTATTCGCTGCGGTAAGCCTACCTCTAAGGAGATGGCGGACTGGACAAAGGAAGAAAAGTCTCGATTCAAAAGCATAGATCTGTTTCGCCAGCTACGTGGGCTTGTGACCTACAAAGGCGTGACGGCGGACGGTGAAGAGGTTGAGATCGAGAACCAGCCGATGATCCTGATGAACAAGCGTGGTAACTATATGACCTTCGAGGATCAGGTTATCCGAAATATCAAAGGACGAGACTTTAAAGACTTCTGGGTGACAGTTCGTGCCATTGAACAAGAGATGGGATCTGTGGTATACTATACGTTCGACTATGAGCCTGACCTACTAAATCCTGTGGCTCTAGACGACGACACATACCAGACCATGTTACACTTTGCCGAGATGATCTCCTCTGAGAATGAGAAGATTAAGACGAAGTACAACGCCTCGTTGGGTGGTCTGGACGCCATTGATGTGGCGGCTATGGAAGCTCTGGACTCTGATCTGGAAGACGATCACGAGTAATGGAACATCCATACGAAATACGACTACACCGACTCCTAGAGCGTCTGTCGAATAATGAGAATGATGATCTTCTTGCTGATAAGAAGAACGTCTATCAGATAATCGACGACGCAGGGGAGATGTGGAAAGAGGCTATGGCAAAGCAGTTATTGCGTGAGCCAGAAGACAACTTCCGCATTCGGGGTTCTAATGCAGGGCGACCCCTCTGCCAACTCCAGATGGAGAAGATGGGGAAGCCTCGCAGTCGTATGCCTTACAATCATATTGTACGCATGATGCACGGTGATGCTATCGAGTGTATTATTGAGGTGTTGCTACGGGTAGCAGACTTCAACATCACTGGTGGCAAGGACAAGGTCTCTCTGAAGGTTAAGGATACCGAGATCAAAGGAGAGTCCGACATCGACATCGATGATGCGGTATGGGACACAAAGTCCGCCAGCCCTTGGGCCTTCTCTCACAAGTGGAGTGATGGGTTTGAGGGTTTAGCCGACAACGATGATTTTGGCTATGTAGATCAGTTGATGGTCTATTCTATGGCGCAAAAGAAAAAAGCAGGTGGCTGGATCGTTGTGGACAAATCGACAGGCCATGTGAAGTTTGTCGAGTGCCCCGATGACCCGAAGCGTAAGAAATCTACGCTGAAGGAAATCATCAATAAGATTGACAACATTGATGGCGAGTTCAAGCGTTGCTTTGAGCCTGAGGACGAGACGTTCAATCGTAAGCCTACAGGTTCAAAGCGACTGCCTGAACAATGTAGTTTCTGTTCTTACTTAGGCTCGTGTTGGCCTAAGGCGAAGCATCTACCGCAGACAATGTCTAAGGCTAAGAACCCTCGGTACTACTGGTACACCCAGTATGAGGGAGAAGAGCTTAATGGCGATCAAACCTAGTTCCGCCAAAGCCAAGGGACGCAAGCACCAACAGTGGGTCAGAGACAAGATCTACGAGATATTTCCTCAACTAGAGGAAGGTGATGTGCGCTCCACGAGTATGGGGGCTGGTGGTGAAGATCTACAGTTATCACCGGCCGCCCGAAAGCTCCTACCACTGTCCATCGAATGCAAGGCCTTCAAGTCCTTCGCCATCTACAAGGTAGTGGAACAAGCCGAGGCTAATGCCCCCAAGGGGGCCGAGCCAATAGCCATCATCAAGGGTGATCGAAAGCGGCCCTTGGCGGTGATCGACGCAGAATTCTTTTTAAAATTGATGAAGGACAGACATGGACCCCAAGGATCTTGAACCCGACACGCTACTACAACGGCTACGCATCTTAGACGATGGTGAAGTCGAGGTATTTGCTGGTCACAACATTACCGACGATGTCTCAGAAGAACAGGCACACTTCTACATCGATATGCTCAACGGCCTACAGACAATGATGGAGTCGGCGACAGAGCATGTCGTGATGATAGGCACTTTTCTGCGGACAATAAACAATTTGCAGCAATCCACTGAGATCGAGTTTGAGCCAGACGAAGAGCTACTCGAAGCTCTCAAAGACAAGAAGGTTATCCCCTTCAGCAAGAACAAACTCAACTGATGCATACGAGGAACAGAATGGACTTTGACGCCACAGAATACACGCTGACTCTCGATGAAGCCAATGACATGGTGAACCACCCACCACACTACAATACGAGTGGTATTGAATGCATCGAAGCGATCTATCACGCCTTAGGTGAAGACGGGTTCATCTCGTACTGCCAAGGCAATGCAATGAAGTACCTCTGGAGATTCAAGTACAAAGGCAAGGCCGTTGAGGATCTCAAGAAATCGAAGTGGTATATCAGTAAGATTGTCGAGGTACTGGGCGAAGATGAGTAAGGCGGACTACTCGGTTCGCTTGGTCAGCAAGACTGCTTGCGTACCGCTCCTACAAAGATACCACTATCTTTCCAACATATCGAAGGGATTCAAGTCTGGCTTTAATGTTGGGCTGCATCACAGAGACAATCTGGTGGGTGTGTGTATCTTTACTGGTTGGCCTGTGCCTGAGTTACTCAAGGGTTGCTTTGGCCTACCACGCACAGAACAGGATGGGTTCTGGGAGCTATCTCGATTGGTACTGCATCCCGAGCATCAATCGTCTGAGCATAACCTAGCCAGTTGGTTTGTTAGCCGATCAGTACGCAAGCTCAAAGCGTCTCAGTATGTACGCTCGATCTTATCCTACGCAGATAACGACTTCCATCAAGGCACCGTCTATGCCGCCTCGAATTTTAGATATTACGGACTGTCCGACGCCAAGAATGACTTCTGGATTAAGCAGCCCGATGGGACGTTCAAGAAGCACTCTAGAGGCAAGGTTAAAGGCCTCGACGGCGAGTGGCGTCCCAGAACCCGCAAGCATCGCTTTCTACTCACATACGACAAGAGTCTGTCCTGTCAGTGGGTGGAGCAAAAATGGAAACCCACAATTAAGGAAGTAGCAGTGAATTTTGAAGACTATCAAACTCAAGCGTCTAAGACGGCAGTCTACCCAGACGCAGACGTAATTACATACCCGACCTTCGGACTAGTCAGTGAAGCGGGTGAAGTAGCAGGTAAGGTCAAGAAGGTCTTACGTGACAAGAATGGACACTTCGATCCAACGGAACGAGAGAAGATCGCAGACGAAGTGGGTGACGTACTTTGGTACATCGCCGCCCTGTGTACCGACTTGGGCATCGGTATGGAAACAATCGCCCAACGAAATCTAGACAAATTGAATAGCAGAATGGCACGGGGCGTAATCCAAGGCTCTGGCGATAATCGGTGAGGTAATAATGAGCAATTTCAAATCTAACTTGAACCCAATGTTTCGGTCTAAGTTTAGCGAAGACATCTTCAATCATAAGTATAAGCACGAAGGCGCAGAGACATGGGACCAACTGTCTAAGACCCTTATCAAAGACGTGTGTGGTGAATATTTAACAAAGGAAGAACAGGACTTCCTGTACGAGACACACCGTGACATGAAGTGGGTAGCTGGCGGACGGTATCTGTATTATGCAGGGAGACCAAACAAATTCTTTAACAACTGCTACTTGCTGAAGGCAGAGGAAGATACCCGAGAAGATTGGGCCGATCTGTCGTGGAAGGCGGAGAGTGCCTTGATGACAGGCGGCGGTATCGGTGTAGACTACTCAGTCTATCGTGCAGCGGGATCTCCTATTGAGAAGACAGGCGGACAAGCGTCTGGCCCGATCCCTAAGATGAATATGATCAACGAAATTGGACGCCGTGTAATGCAAGGCGGCAGCCGTCGATCAGCCATCTATGCGTCATTAAACTGGCAGCACGGAGACATCAACGAGTTCTTATCCGCCAAAGACTGGGCCAATATGCCCGTAGGTAACACAGGCTCGACGCTGTGGGACATCAAGCAAGATGACTTCAACTTCCCTGCGCCGTTAGACATGACCAACATCTCGGTCAACTACGATACAGACTGGCTGCTACAGTACTACGAGACAGGAAAGCCGGGAGCCGTGTTCACTGAGAACGTGCGTCAGGCATTGAAGACAGCCGAGCCGGGTTTCTCATTCAACTTCTTCGACAAGGAGAAGGAGACACTACGGAACGCCTGTACAGAGGTCACGTCAGCCGACGACAGTGATGTGTGTAACCTATCGAGCATTAACATGGGCCGCATCGAAAGCATCCAAGAGATGTCTCAGATCGTAGAAGTTGTAACCAAGTTCTTAATCTGCGGCACATTGAAAGCCAAGCTGCCCTACGAAAAAGTCTACAAGACTAGAGAGAAAAACCGCCGCCTCGGACTTGGTCTCATGGGTATGCATGAATGGCTAATTAAACGAGGTTATCGTTATGAAGTTACACCCGAGCTACATGCTTGGTTGTCTGTCTACCGTGGGGTTTCAGATCGCACTAGCCGTGAGACTGCTGATCGTTTGTCTGTATCAGTTCCTGTTGCAAACAGGGCTATTGCACCTACTGGGTCCATTGGTATTCTTGCTGGCACTTCTACAGGTGTGGAGCCTATTTTTGCCGTAGCCTACAAGCGTCGGTATCTAAAAGGCCAGAACCGTTGGATGTACCAGTACGTGGTAGATAGCGCAGCCCAAGAACTTATTGATCGTTATGGAGCAGATCCAGAGAACGTGGAGTCCGCCTTGGATCTAGCGCAGGACTATGAGCGTCGAATGGCATTCCAAGCGGATGTACAGGACTACGTCGATATGTCCATCTCGTCTACGATCAATCTACCTTCATACGGAAGTAAGCTGAACAATGATGATACGGTTGAAGACTTTGCTAATACGTTGGCTAAGTATGCACCCCGACTACGTGGCTTCACTTGTTATCCTGATGGGTCTCGTGGCGGTCAGCCTCTGACCTCAGTGCCATACCAAGAGGCCGTCGATAAGCTCGGTGAAGAGTTCGAGGAACACATCGAGACGCACGACATCTGTGACATCTCAGGGTCAGGCGGATCGTGCGGGATATAAGCACACCATGCATCAAGGTCTGTCGCATCGAAGGTGATTATTGCACTGGGTGCGGCAGACACACAGACGACATTCGAATGTGGTTAGCCTACAGCGAAGAGAAGCGTCTAGAACTAATGACGGAGTTAAAACGTGGGACATACAAGGAGCTACTAGCCAAGAGGTAGGTTATGAGCAACCAAACACTTGAACACGCCTTTCGTAAAGGAATCGAAGCATTCCGCAAAGGTAACTTTAACTCTCCATTCTCTAGCGGGTCTCTGAACCACAAGGAATGGCAACGAGGCTTTAATTCAGCCTACGTTGAAAACCAAAAGGGGTACATGTCGAATGTACAAGGAATTCGAGCGGTCTGAGTTTAATCTATACGACGCACCAGCCCGTGAACGGGCCAAAACCTTTTGGAGTCACGCAGGATACTCCTGTTATGACCACGAAGACGAGTTTGGTGTGGATCTAG
>Ga0070754_10003386_pt1 | contig 11268 bp, 13 predicted proteins | sample VirMetDEL_Sep_01_FD_75181 | JGI IMG/M metagenome (GOLD analysis project Ga0070754, IMG submission 75181) | Aqueous microbial communities from the Delaware River and Bay under freshwater to marine salinity gradient to study organic matter... | ecosystem: Environmental > Aquatic > Marine >... | reverse complement strand
TTTCTTAGTCTTCAAAGACTTGATAAATGCAGACTTGATCTTTGCTTTAGTTGCACCTTCATCAACTTCAAAGTCAGAGTCTTGAGAAAGTGATGCTGCAGACATAGCGAAGTATGCATGATATCCAGAAGTCTTAATAGTGAAACTACGAAGTTTTTTCCAATCACTCTGCAACTTGCGGAACGTAGGGGAATTCTGATCATGATACAGTCTCAGGAATCCGTTTGCATCACGGCCTTCAAGAACACGAATACCTACAAAGTTTACAGTCGGGAAGTTATCACGAAGGTTCTGAAGCATCAGATCAGAAAATCCGTGCCAACCATAAGGAACTTGATAGGTATTGCCAGTCTTACGATCACGAAGGAAAGTGCAACCACCAGTCAACTGACGAGTTCCCATATAAGGTTCATTCTCCCAGTGACGTTTTACCTCAACGTGACGAGAGAGATGATTTGCCTCACCATCAGTCAGAATAATACACTGAACCTTCTGCAGTTTGTTCTCCTTCTGGAACTGAGGAAGAATCGGATGAAGACATACAAATGCTTCATTCAAAGGAGTGCCAGACAGACCCAGACGAGTAGGAACAGAGTAACAGGATCCGTAGAAGTTACCAAAGGCTTTCGCACACCTCCAGATGTTGATCATCTGATGTTCCAGTTGCTTACCATTTGTCTTGCTGGTCAGAAGATTCATCATAGAAAACTGTTCATGAACAGCAAGAAGATTCTCTTTCTTCTCATAAGAACAAGTCCAGTCTGCTGGTTTAGAAACTTCACCAGTTTCGTAGTTAATCTCAGGTTTCTTCCACTCATTTGTGAAAGCATACACCTCAAAAGGAATGGAGACTTTCTTACAGAACCAGATCAGATTATAGAGTTGTTTGATCGTGTCAAGCATTACACGGCTCATAGAACCACTCCAGTCAAGAACAAAGATAAGACCATGATTCTTACCATCAGGAATTACAGAGACTTTCTTGAATAGATCTTCGTTGTACTTGTAGGTGTGCAGTTTCGAAGTATCAAGAACTCCAGTACGAGCAGTGGTAGCACGGGCATAAGAATCTGCTGCCTTACGACACTCAAACTCCTTCACTAGATAGTTGACTTCTTTCTGTGCATTGCGTTTGAATTTGATAAACTCCTCATCAGTTTTAGAGAAGAGTTCTAGTGAAACATTATTCTTCTGATGATTGAACCACGAATCAATCTCTTTATGAATATCATCATTCTTGGCAATAATATACTTCAGATCAACCTTAGGGATCTCAACGTACACATTCTCCCATCCAGTATCATCCACAAGATCCTGCAGATTTGATTCCAAAGCATCAGCAGTCTGAACCTCTGGTTCATCGTTCAGTGTAGCACCATCCTCCCTACGTGCTGCTTCCTCAAGCATCTCCTCATGGGTCATGGACTCACCAGATCCCTCTCCAGGAGAGTCCTGCTGCTCCTCTAGTTCACTGGCAGGTTGATCAGACTCACCACCCATGTTAGGTGACATCTCAGTGTCATCAACCTTTTCCTCTTTCTCTTTCTTACAGAACAAGTAGAGCTCCTCTGCAACCTTCAATACATCATCGAAGGTCTCTACATCTGCAATCTTTTGAATGAGGACGTTCTCCTCTTCAGAAAAAGTCAGATCAATGAAGTTACCGATTTTAAAATATAGATTTGCACGGTCAGCAAGATTAAAATCAGCAACAGACTCGTCAGCAATAGAGAAGAAGTCTTCGTCATTTAGTTCTTGATATCCTTTGAAAAACGTTTTTGCAAGTCCCATGTACTTACGTTTCATCAATTTCTCAATACGAGCATCCTCAACCACATTGACAAACTGGGGAGGAACAGCAACCTTTTCCAACCAGTTCTCATCGGGGGTGAAAAGAGCATGTCCAACCTCATGACCCACCAGCAGATCATAGACGGTGTTACTTGCCTTCTCCCACATAGGAAGAGTCAGGACACGGGTGTGAACATTAAAGCAGGCAGTTTGAACCTGCTTGTGCTCCACGATCAAGTCCTCAGTGGCAAGCAGTTTGGCAAGTTGAGATTTGATTTCGTGTTTGACTGCCATGGGTTTCTCTCGGATGTCCCTATAATACTAAACCCACGGTTTCCCGTGGGCTCCTCAGTGACAGTTTCTTATGTGTCTATGGTTGGTTATGTAAGGATACTCCTACAAATTCGTTTACATGTTGCTTGATTTTCATCACATTCAATTAAACAGTTATAATAATCGTTAATCATGTCGGCTTCTTCCATTGTTCGATCCAATGTTTTTTCAAGCCTCAAAACACTTTGTTTCCATCCTGCTAATTGGTTATAAGAGATTAAATTGTGCATAATGTCCTCCATTATACTTTTCGGGGACATAACGACATAACAAAAATAATTTGGTTACATAATTCTGTCCTCTGTATCATTATACACTATCTAGTCAGCATATGCTAACTTAATGAAGTTTGCTTAACAATTAACATAAAAGACACACAACTTTAAGAAACTACACGAGAAAACCCTTTTATTTTTTCAAATCTTAATACATTATCAAACTTATCGTGCAATGATTCTTTGTGAGAGATAACAAAAATGTTAGCGTCTTTGATGACAAATCTAACAATTTTGAGGAAATCTTCTGTACCAAGACCATCAAGAGAACTATCAAACACCTCATCCATGATGAGCAGATTCGTGTTGACAGAGTTCTTCATCCTTGCTACCTCTCTCCAGGTAAACAAGAGTGCCAGGTCAATTCTCATTTTCTCTCCCTCGCTGAAAGAAGAATAAGAAAAGTTTTCGTGGATTGGGGACTGGACGGTTTCGTTAAATTCCTCATCAAGGGAGAAGTTAATGTAGAAGTCCATAAGTTGAAGATACTTATTGACTTGCTGATTTATCAGCGGTAGATACTTCTTAATGATTTTAGTCTTTACTCCACCGTCTTTAAGCAGACTATACGAAAAATCGTAATAGTTAATTGTGTCCTTACGTTGAGCGATTTCGTCGTATGTAGTTTTTAGATTATCCTTGAAAGAGGTTAACTTGTCATGCTCAATATTTCTGTTTGCAAGGTTATCGGTAATTCTTTGAATTTCCGATTCCAAATCTCTGATTTGTCTTTGACATCCAGCGATTTGAGTATTGTTTTTAGAAATGCCATGCGTTAGGGAAGTAATCTCCTTACTTAAGGTCAAAAATTGACGCTCTCGCTCTTCTTCCTTTTTAATTGCCTCCTCCAGTTCTTTATAACCAGATTGCAACTCCTTAGCTTTAGTTTGAGCGTCGTTAATCCTATTTATTCTGAAGGTCTCTTCAATCGCCTGATCACAGGTAGGACAAACCGTATTTTGTGTGAAAAATTTATGTTCCTTAGTAATAGTTGATACTTTGTTAGATATCTTACCCTTAAGATTACCAAGGGTACGAAGTTTTTCTGTAGCACCAGTATAGTCTTCAAGTTTACCTTGAAGTTCAATTAGTTCTTTATTTTTTTCTTCGTTGTCTCCCATCCAAGTATTTTCTTCTACAAGGAGTTCACCAATCTTAGATTCCTTATCTTCAATATTTTTCTTTCCACGATTCTCTAGTTCTTCGATAAAGTTCTCCTGCATCTGAACTTTATCGCTAAGAGATTCTTTTTTCAGTTCAAGAACTTTTACGTCTTCTTTCAGAGTACGGATTTTGTCCTTAATGATAGTATTCATCGATGAAAAGATACGAATATCCAAAAGATCTTCAATCACTTCTCTACGATTTGCAGCAGTCAATTGCATGAAAGGAACAAAGGTGCTGCTACCCAAAATTACAATCTGAGTAAAAGACTTATAGTTCATTTTCAGAACATTCTGCTCTAACCACTTCTGTTGATCCAGTGCTGCTGCAGATTGATTTAAAGGGTTACCATCACGATAAATTTCAAATACATTTGGTTTAATACCACGAATAATTTTCCACTCAGTATTCCCAATAGAAAATTCAACCTCAACTCTACAATCCTTCTCATTGACAGAGTTGACAAGTTGAGGTTTGTTGATCTTACGAAAAGGTTTTCCAAATAAAGAAAAGCAGAGAGCATCCAATACTGTACTCTTACCTGCTCCATTTGTACCAATAACAATATTGGTTGCTTTTTCTGTAAAAACTATTTCAGTTTCTTGATTTCCAGTAGACAGAAAGTTCTTCCAACGAACCTTTTCAAATAAAATCATGCTCTTCTTTAGGAGGAATTACGAGATCATTTTTGCTAATAATAGCATATTTGTAGTCATGCATTTTGCATGTTTTTATCATTATTTCATCTTCAATTTCTATGACATGCATAGTAGGACTTCCGTCATCCTCTAACATCATAGCATATCTCATGGCATCATCTTCACCTTCAAACAAGTAAAGAATCTGATCACCATCGTCGTCGGTTACTGAATATGCTCCTTCAGTTTCTTTTCCATATATCGTTAGAATAAACATTATACAAGTTCACATGCCTCTTGATATGTTGTTCTCATTATATTCTGAACAACAGATTTATCAAGATCGATTACTGCCTCCTGAATATATCTATCTAAGATTGATAGAGTATCTTCAGACTCAAAGACCTCAAACTCTTCAGACTCTTCAATAACAAAACTCTCAACTACCTTCAGGTCTGCAACACCAGCAGCATAGATTTTATCAACAAATTTTTCAAAGTTTTTTGTATCTGTTTTCTTACGAACAATCACTTTTACAATTTTATTTTCATACTGACTTGCATCAAAAAGTTGATGTGGAGTATCTTCATAGTAAATATTGCAAAAAAGTTTATAAGGATTATCTACGTGAAAATGTTCAAGAGTTTTTGTGTCAAAGATGGTGAATCCTCTCCGATCACCGGCATCGTTCCAGAACATTTCGTACGGATTTCCCAGGTAGTAGATCCTTCCATCATCCGATCTAGTGTGATAGTGACCGCTGAAGACCTTGGTGTACTCCGAATATAGTTCGCTCGCATGACCATGATCCATGATGCAGCCTCGATGAGCTCTAAATCCGTTGAGCTCAAGGTGCCCCATCGCGACCTTGCAATTTGAACTTTTAATAAGTTTGAAAGTGCTTTCCTCATTTTCTTTATTAATCCATGGAATAAACATTACGTTTAGTTTATCCAATTTAACTTCAGTTGCCTCAGAGTAAACCTTTACATTATCATATTCACGAAGAAGTAAGTCTACTGCATTTACTTCGTTCGTATTCTTATAGTATGCTGTATGATTTCCCACAATCGTATGGACTTGGATTCCCATATCCTTGAGACGATCATAATAATTATCTTTTGCCCAAGCAAGAGAGGAAAAGTCAATACCTTTACGACTGTCAAAGGTATCTCCCATATCAACCACCACAGATATACCATTCTCCTTCAGATAAGGAAAAAAGATATCATTGTAAAACTTCAGAAAGTAGTCATGAAACAACTTAGAGTTTTTACGAGCACCAAAGTGCTGGTCAGTGATGATTGCTACTTTCATTAATTATAGCGAAGTTTGGAGTGAACAGCATCTTTGATGCTATTGTAGTCGGAATAGTTCGATCCGTCAAGGGTGTTGTTATCGTCAAACACCTCACTGTAACCAGATCGTTCGATAATCTTGTTCTTAATTTCTAGTTGACGCTTCTCTCTTTGGATCCTGCGGAGAAACGCATAATGAATGATCTGCGTAAAGTAAGCAAAAGGATTTTGGGATTTCTCAGGATTAAAATTATGTATGTACTGAACGCAATTTTCGATTCCATCAGAAATCATGTCCTCCTTGAACATGTAGTTAACAAAGTTGGGCTTGAAGGACAAGTGATTTGCGATCTTCAAGAAACACTCACCAATATAACGTGGAATGGGAGGTTTGGGAAGACCCTTTGCCAATGCAATTTCTTTGTCTTCACGGTACTTGATAAGAGCAGCGAGAAACTCTTTGTTGTTTACGTAATGTTCTGATCTTTTTCTTTTCGCCATAGGTCTTATCATAAGTTTATATCATAATTATCTATCAATTATATCATTTCCACAAACACTTGACAAGTACCGGAAACACAGTAGAATACCTTTGTGGAGGTTGATAAGGAAGGCTTAGATATTAATTACTACTCTTAAAGATCTTTTCTAGAATTTCTTTTACGTCATTGACGTTACCAATTCTACCCATTCTACGATTGATTTTAGATTCATTACGGGTGGTTTTATCAGAAGATCTTACGTAATCTTGATACATCATAATCATTTCTATATCTGATGATTCTGACAAAGTAAGAATATCTTCTAAATTAATTATGAACATATCTTCTGTAGTTGTTTTTAACCAAGGTTCTACCTTGTAACCAGCAACACCATTCTTCGTCCTAATTTCATCAACAATAATTGGATTAGAAACTATTAACATAGTTCTATCATCTTCTTCTGAAGCAGCAACTCTAGCAAAGAGTTCTTCTCCCGTTTTTAATTTTAGTGTTGCATAAAAATCGTCTTCTATCATGCCTTTAATTGGATAGTGATTATCTCATAGTTAAAATTTTCTTCATTGTAAGTTTTGATTCTTTCTATGAAATGATTAAGGGTGTAATTTTTTCTTGACTTAGTTGAACAATCATCAGAGATATCGTAAAGGGTTGCCTTTACTTTGTCTTTTCCTTTTCTAAGAACTCGTCCAATACTCTGAAGATTGCGGATTCTGGACTTACTTGGAGAGGCAAAGATGACATTATGGAGATTTTTAATATTGATACCTGTAGAAAAAGTTCCATATGAGGCAACAATAACGGCGTTGTTCTCTTTCTCTGTGATTTCTCTTACTTGCTCCCGTTCTTCTGCATCTATACCGCCATGTACAAAAAATACCTTACGGTCATCTCGCTTGTGATTATTTATCTGATCGTAGAGAACCTGTCCATGTGCTTCGACTCTTGCGAAAAGAACAAGAGTGTTACCTTTAAGATCTAATGCAAGGTTTTTAATGAAACGGTTTCTTTGTTCATGTGAGATAAGATATTCTATTTCATCGTTGTAAGTTTCAAATTTCTGAGGTGGATGTTTAAGAACAAGACATTGAATATCAAGTTTAGATAAATGTCCTTGTCTCATCAACTCATCAGTTCTAGTAACTTTATATGATGGACCAAACAATCCCTCTAGAACCCACTTATGAGTTTGAGTTCCATCTAAAGTTCCAGTAAATCCAAATCTATACTTAGCATGATGAAGTTTAGTCATGATATTAATCAATGACTTGGACTTGAATAAATGTGCTTCATCGCCTATAATACAACCATAGTCTTCAAAGAAAGACCGTTCTAGTTTGTATACTGACTGCCAGGTTGTAATCGTTACTGGAGCATTATTACTTTTCTCTTTACCAGAATAGATACGGTGACAATATGAGTCAGCATCCCAACCATAATCAAGAAAATCCTTGTACATCTGTTCTACAAGAGATGTCGTTGGAACAACTAAAAGAATTTTTTCTCCTCGGTCTACATAATATCTTACGAGAGAATAGATCATCAATGATTTGCCAGAAGCAGTGGGGCTTATCAATAGTTTTCTATTGTGCTTTAGAGCGCCGTATACTCCCTCAATTTGGTATTTCCTGGGAGTGTGAGAACAAATAGAATTCATATAATCTTTGACACCTTCCATAGAGATTTGTTCATTCTCTTCGTATGGAGTGCCATAGAATTTATTATTTTCAAATTGATAACTATATCCGTACTGCTTACAGAAATTAACAATTTTATCTAACAGACCAACATAGATCTGTTTAGACCTCATATCGTATAGGTGAATCTCTCCGTTCCAATTCCTACCACGATACTGCGGCATAAATTTTGCATTAGGAACCTCAAACTTAAAGTGATCTCTAAGTTCATACTCAATATGAGGTTCTGTATTAATCTTTAAAAATACTTCGTTTGATTTAGAAATAACGAGGTCTGTTTTATTCACGATGATTCATTCATCTGTGAATATTTATGTCCATTGCTATAGAATATCTTTTTATCCAATGAAAAGGATACGAAGGAGTTCCATGTATCAAGTGACCTGGAAATATTAAAATACTATTTTGTTTACACCTAACAAATTTATCTTGAAATAAAGTACCACTATTAATCAATGGAATTGTTTTAAGATAATATACCGCTGCTAGATCAAACGAATGATTATGCCAATAAACATCTCGCTTGTACCCTCTATCTTCATTTACCCATACCTTTTGAATGTAAATTTGTTTACTCAATCTATCTGAAATTTTTTGATTGAAGATATTAATATATTTTCTTACGTTTGGATTTAAATGCAGAAATTCGTCAGATTGTTTTGCAGGATATCCTGGTGTGTCTTTAACTAATGGTCTACATAAATTTAATAATTTTTTCCGTTCTTTTTGAGAAAGGACATCATTAATTTTTAACATTACTATTCCATTTCAAACTTATATTCTAATATAATTCTGTAGAGAAAATCTTTCATGTATGAAAGTCTTTTTTGTTCTTCTATATCCCCACCTGGCCATTTTTCATAATGAACACAAACAGACTTGTAGATAAGTCTTACGTCTTCAATATCCAAATCCATTTCAACGTAAGGTGTTTCTTCCATTATCCTAAACCTGAGTTGAATCTCATAAACTCTATCGCATTTTTAATTTGATATGTGCGATTTGAAATCTGCTTGAGAATGCTCTCAATGTATACTAACATCGTGTCGTAATAGTCAATTTTTAGACATACTGTAGACAGTTTTTCGTCAGCATCAAGATACTTTTGCATCGTATCTTTGTCGCGGATTTTCTTTGGAAAAGGATTTTCTACGTATACATCAGGGTCAGCTTTACCACTGAAATATTCATATCGTTCATGTCGAATATTTTTTCTCTGTTGCTCTGCCTTCTTCCTCATTAGAAAGATGGTGTTGTACATTTCAAAATACTTCGCATGGAGGGATGGAATATTTGTAGATTCTGTATGAAGATTGTCCATGTCAATCTTAGAGTCTTTTTCCCATGCCTCTTGAAGTTTATCAAGATCTATCATAAAGGACGATTTCTCATGTCAACTATATTGTACATAGTATACTTGAAAGTTACCTCTGCTGTAAAGTACTCGATATCTGTATCAGTTGCATCAAAAGTGACAGTTGAAAGGGAAGTTGGAAATACATCTTTAAACATCACTTGAAATTTAGGAACCAGATTGTTGCTTAAAATTTGAAGAGTCGCATCTGAATACAAATTTAATCCTTCATTATAATATCGAGATCCAACATCACCAGGTCCAAGTGTTTGAAGATCACGAATGTCTTTTTCAGATTCTGGATATCCTAATCCACGTATCCATTTCTGGATCTCCATATAGTTGCCGAGATCTTCATCAACTAAGAATCTAATAGTCAAATCCCCAAACTGAACTTTATCTCCAGGGATATCAAGATCTCTCAGATAAGTCGATTGAGTTGCTGTTCCCATATCCATTGATGGGATATTTGCTTGATTGCAAAAGAAAGCAACTTGAGGACTTCTCTTCAGGAGAAACTTAAATCCAGTTGGGGATAGAAAATTTCTATTCTCAATTTGTCTTGATGAAGTATCAGGCATTATTATTCACTAACGACAGTTGCGCCAGTCCAACCACCATTGGTTCCATCAGTATTAGTCATCTCTGATGAAGGATCGCTATCATAGACTTTTCTCGCAGAGTAGTCATCACTCCATCTTCTATTACCAGTATAGTACACGTCTACACTAGAGTTAATAAGACTTGGTTTCTTAATGTGATAAGGCATTGTTTTTAACAAACTTTCAATTATTTATCTAAGTCATTCCATCAAACCAGTTTTTAAAACTGTATGGTGGCCATTGTGCATAAAAAGTTTGTTTTGTTAATCCTCCATAAGTTTCTGGAATAATATCAAAATTATCACACTCCTTAGCGTAGTTTAAATATTGATCAAATTCATTATCCTCAAATAACAAACTCTGTGCATAGTCCCAAAAAGGTGTTTTGTATTTTGATCCAAATTGATAATGCCACAGAACAAAGTTTTGAGTTTTTGTTATGTAATCGAGAATCCTTTCTGAAGGATTTTTTCTTCCATCAAAAATATATTCCCAACATATTTTTGACCACTCAATATAAGTTTGAGTTGATGAAGACTCTAATGGTTCTAGAAAAAATAATCTATTTCCATTTTTAAAAATCCTATCATTTACTACTGGTTCTTTTGCCACATAATTGTTAAAGTGAACATGTTTCTTTATCTCCACATCAAACATATTTAAAAAATTATTTTCTGCTTCCTCTTCAGAAGTAATAGTATCATTATAACAATATCCAACACAATAATTATTTGAAGGTGATGATGGGTGAGTTGGAATTACAAAGGTCCATCCATCTGGAGTTGCTACATGACGACTCCATGGATTTGTAGAGGTATCCCAATTTGGTTTTGCTAATATTGCAGAATTGATTGGATTTTTTAATTTATAATATTCTGATAAGTCGGAAGGTTTTCCTCTACAATCAAAAACGTAATCTGCATCAACATCTTCTGGATCTACTTCATCTTCAATTACTTTAAAGTGTCCAGAATCTAAAATTGATTTTTGCATCTCCCATGGACAATAATGCATTGCCATACGATCTGGTGGAAATTCATGAAAGTGCTTATCACGTTTTTCTCCCCACCCCTCATATAAAATGCCACTTTTAAATGTGGCATGAATATTGTTGTTATACCAATTAAATCCAGTTGCACTCCACAGTAGAGACGGAGCATCCAATAGAGTTGCTTGTCCAACTCTTTCTGGTTCTGTTTTTGGATTATAAATTAACTCTACTTCTATTTCTGGATTAGACTTGGTGTGCCATGCATAGTGGAGTGCTGTAAAACACCCACCATTACCAGCACCTACCACAGAAAATTTCATAATATACTTTTTCAATATTTATTGGCATAAAAAAGAGGGTCCCGAAGGACCCTCCAGTTAACTCTTGTGAGTATAGATCACATGAGGTTCTTAACAGTAACTCTTCTGTAGTAGCGGTTGCTGTTAACGCGGAGTCTTCCGAGACCCTGATCCAGTCCTTCTGCGAAGGGGTTAGCGACCAGACCATAACGGGTCTTGAAGCCAATCTTGGGCTGGAAGGAGTTCTCTCCAACGGCACGAACCATCTGGAGGGGAACATATGGGCAATAGAACAGACCTGCGTCATAAGGTGAAGAACCCTTATA
>Ga0070754_10003384_pt1 | contig 11269 bp, 9 predicted proteins | sample VirMetDEL_Sep_01_FD_75181 | JGI IMG/M metagenome (GOLD analysis project Ga0070754, IMG submission 75181) | Aqueous microbial communities from the Delaware River and Bay under freshwater to marine salinity gradient to study organic matter... | ecosystem: Environmental > Aquatic > Marine > Coastal... | reverse complement strand
GGGTGGTGCCAGACGCCGCGGTGGTAATTGACGCCCTGCCTGCCGTTGCTGCGGAAGGCGCGGACGTTACCCGGTACAGGTACATCGCCAAGTGGCGCGACCACGACCAGAAAGGGGTTGCCGGACAGCGGAATGAAAGCCTGGCTGCCCAGCGGATGACGTTCCAGCATGCGAATGACCAGCGGCATTTCCAGCGCTTCGGCGGCGAAGATGCTGATGATGGCCTGGTCGTCCGGCTGCGCGGTCTCCACGGACGCCAGCTTGTGATAGCGGCGAGTGGAGCCGTTGTTGATCATGAAATAGTCGCTGCCTTCGGTTTCGATCACGTCACCGAAAGGGGCGAAGGCTTCCTTGGTCAACGGCTCTATCTTGAGTGTGCGCATGCTGTGCTCGTTTAGGTTGTCGATGCTTGTCTTCGTGCGGATGACACCGCTCAGGTTTGCCGTCAGGCCGTAGGGTGGGCTTCAGCCCACCATGGCTTGGTCACCGTGGCTAACGTGGGCTAAGCCAGCCTACGAGGCTGGTGGGCTAAAGCCCACCCTACGGCTAGGTTGTCGTAGTTGTAGGGTGGGTTGGGCCGCGCAGGTGCAACCCATTGATTCGGCGTTACGCCAAACGGCGCCGCCAGGTTACTTCACCGCCTTGCCGAACAACCGCAGACGGCTGACGCCACCGTCCGGGAATATGTTCAGACGCACATGAGTGATCGGGCCGAGCTTTTTGATCTGCTCGCTGAACTCATGCTCAGCATGCATCTCCAGCTTCTGGCTCGGCAGCAGCTCGCGCCAGAACAGGCTCTGGGTTTCGATCTGGCTGTCGGTGCCGCCTTTCACATAGGCCGCCTGGATGTTGCAGCTGTCCGGGTAGTTACCCTTGAAGTGCAGGGTGTCGACGACGATGCGCTCGATTTCACCCGGCGTGCCCAGCGCGACGATGACCCAGTCGTTGCCCGGCGTGCGGCGGCGTGCGGTTTCCCAACCATCACCCATATTGATGCCGCGGCCTGGGTTGAGGATGTTGCTCATGCGGCCGAAATGCTCGTCGGAGCAGGCCAGCGCACGCCCGCCATTGAGCGCCGAGGCCAGATCCAACTGCTCGTTGTCACCTACCAGTGACCAGTCACGGTACGGGATGCCGTGTACGCGCAGACGGGCCACGCCGCCATCGGGATAGATGTTGAAGCGCAAGTGGCTGAACGGCTGGTCGCCAGCGATCTCGTGATAGTGATGGCTGTTGCCCTTCAGTTCCACGGCCGGAAGGATTTCGGTCCAGACGGTGTTGTCATCCGGGTCACCCTCGGCGAGGAAACAGGCTTCCAGCGAGGCGGACGGCGGGAAGTTACCGGTGAAGAAGCTGGTGTCGATGTCGACGCCCTTGATCGAGCCGGGCACGCCGAGGCGGATGACCGTGTGGTCGTAACCCTCGAAGCGCTTGCGGCGCGACTCCCAGCCGTCCATCCACTTGCCGTTGTCATCGAAAACGCCCTCCTTCCATACGGCCGGCGTCGGCTGGAACAGCCGGTTGACGTCGGCAAACCAGTCGTCAGTGACGGAAATGGCTTTTGTGCCCAGACGGGCGTCGGCCAGGTTGACGTATTTTTCGAAAGGTACGGCGTAGCTCTTCATACGTTGTTCTTCTCTTCGAGTCGTCTGGGTGGTCTCTTGCTTACATCGCCTGCAGACGGAACAGGGCGATCTTGTTGATTTCGGCCAGGGCGCGGGTGAATTCCTGTTCGGGGGAGTTGTGCATGCGCTCCTCGAAAGCCGCCAGGATCTGGTGCCGGTTGCTGCCCTTTACCGCCATGATGAATATGAAACCGAACTTGGCCTTATAGGCCTCGTTGAGCGTGGTGAAGCGGTCGAATTCTTCCGCCGTGCATTGCTGGATGCCGGCGCCGGCCTGCTCGGAGGTGCTCGATGCGGTTAGCTCGCCACGTACCGCGGCCTTGCCGGCAAGATCCGGGTGAGCGTTGATCAGTGCCAGTTGAGTCTCGCGGTCGGCTCCCAGAAGGATGTCGGCCATGCGCTGGTGCAGCCCCTCGATGACATCGAGCGTTTCGTCGACGCCCTGGTCATACGCCTGCTCGGCGACCCATGGCGAGTGCTCATAAATGTCGGCGAAGGCGGCGACGAATGCATCGCGGTCGAGGCTCGATGGGGTCAACGTCTGGAAGCGGCTCATACGGCGGGCTCCTGAGTGAAAGGATGGGTCGCATGCCAGTGGCGAGCGATGTCGACACGGCGGGCAAACCACACCTGCTCATGGCCCTGGGCATAGTCGAGAAAACGCTGCAACGCGGCCAGTCGCGCCGGGCGACCGAGCAGGCGGCAATGCATGCCTATAGACAGCATTTTCGGTGCGCCCGCTGCACCTTCGGCATAGAGCACATCGAAGGCATCTTTGAGGTACTGGTAGAAATCGTCACCCGTGTTGAAGCCCTGCACCTGGGTGAAGCGCATGTCGTTGGTGTCCAGGGTGTAGGGGATCACCAAGTGCGGATGTTCCGGCGTGCTTTCCGAATCCCAGTAGGGCAGGTCGTCATCGTAGGTATCGGAGTCATAGAGGAAGCCACCTTCCTCGCGCACCAGGCGGCGAGTGTTCGGCCCGGTACGACCGGTGTACCAGCCCAGCGGGCGTTCGCCAGTGATATCGGTCAGGATACGGATGGCCTCGAGCATATGCTCGCGTTCCTGCGCCTCGTCCATGTATTGATAGTCGATCCAGCGATAGCCGTGGCTGCAGATCTCGTGGCCGTCGGCAACCATCGCCTTGATCACGTCCGGATGACGTTGCGCGGCCATGGCCACAGCGAAGATAGTCAGCGGAATGTTGTGCTTGCGAAACAGCTTGAGCAGGCGCCAGACGCCGGCCCGGCTGCCGTACTCATAGAGCGACTCCATACTCATGTGGCGCACGCCCTGAAACGGCTGGGCAGAAACCATCTCGGAAAGGAATGCTTCGGACTCCTTGTCGCCGTGCAATACGCAGCGCTCGCCGCCCTCTTCGTAGTTGAGCACGAAGGACAGTGCGATACGGGCATTACCCGGCCATTGCGGATGGGGTGGATTTTCGGCATAGCCGATGAGGTCACGAGGGTAGTCGGCGCTCACGTGTCATTCCTTATTCGATCTCGGGTCGCCGCCGTGGATTACTGAGCGACCGTCATGGGTCAATTGTATACAAAACGTTTGGCGTTTTGTAAATGACATTTCGCGGAAAATCTCTTAAGCGAGTTTTGCTTCCGTGCCATCCTGCCATGACTACTATTCGGTATTAGCAGGTCGACCGCTTAGCCGGGCTGAGGCTAGCAGGGTACGAATCCATAGTCGCTTAGTTGTAATTGTGTACAATTTTATCGGAAACTGTCTTTAATGTTTTGGCTGGCGTGCTATGCTCGCTCCAGGTCCACACCAATCACAAGAGGAGGCAGGCATCGGTGGTGCAAGCCACGATGTCGGAATCTATGGGACGTTTGACTACTCATGTACTGGATGCCGCCCACGGTTGCCCGGGCAGCGATATCCGCATCGAACTCTATCGGGTCGAAGGCGAGCGCCTCGAGTTGATTGCCACGCGCCAGACCAATGCCGATGGTCGTTGCGATGCTCCGCTGCTGGAAGGCGATGACTACCGTTCCGGTGTTTACCAGTTGCAGTTCAGCGCTGGTGGCTACTATCGCGGTCGCGGTCTACAACTGCCCGAGCCGGCATTTCTGGATGTGGTGGTGCTGCGTTTTGGCATCAGCGCTGAGCAGGATCATTACCATGTACCGCTATTGATTTCGCCTTACAGCTACTCGACCTATCGCGGTAGCTGATGGCGCCTGCCGCGTGCAGCGACGCGGTAGATACCTCTCCCATGCGTGAAGCTTTGACTCCCTTGAGTCCCCGACCCGCCTTTGATGGCGGGTTTTTTTGTGTGGGAGCCTGGTTTGTAGGAGCGGAGGGGGGGCACCCAGTTCTTGCTCGCGAAGCTGTATGGCTTTTTGCGGCATAGCCCATTGACGGGGTTTACGAGGCATTGGTTTCGCCCTGCTGGGCGAGTCCCTTTTGGCAGTCGCCCCAAAAGGAACCAAAAAGTCTTGCCCCTGCATCCGGGTCTCGCTGCGCTCGACTTCCCTCATTACACCCGCGTTCCGGGGGACGGCGTACAAGGGCCATCCATGGCCCTTTACGCCTCTCGCGGCATCCATGCCGCTCGCTCCCCTCCACGCGGATTCCATTCGGCCTCCTGAAAGGGGCGTTTGGTGTCGTCTGATGGTTTGTTCGTCAGCAAACGAGCGAAGCGTTTTGCGGCTATCGCTGTTTCGAAACTTGCAGACGACTCGGTCCCGAATCCCCTTCAGGAGGCCGAGCGTAGGCGTTGCGTAGGGGGTCGCGAGGCATGGATGCCGAGCGAGGAGTGATGGGACAGGGATGTCCCTTCGCGACGATCCCCGGAGCAATGCCGAAGTGAGGGGAGTTTTGCGAAGCAAAAACCCGGATGTTGGGGTGGCCTTCTTTTTGGTTACTTTTTCTTGGCCACACAAGAAAAAGTGACGCGCCGTGCAAGGCGCAACCCGCGGGTCGGGGCAAGGAACGCGCGGCGTCGTACGCGAACGCTGGCGCCGGGACCACGCAATCCACCTTTCAACGACTCATCAACGAAGCCGCCCCCGCACCCCCAAACAGCGCAGCGCTGGCCCGGTTGAACCAAACCTGCCCCTTACCCGTGCGCAGATAACGCGCCGCACCATGGGCGCCGAGGCCGTAGGCCAGCTTGCAGCACAGATCCAGCACCGCCCAGGTCAGGATCATCACCAGCAGTTGCGGCATGAAAGGCCGGTCGGCGCTGAGGAATTGGGGTAGGAAAGCGGCGAAGAACAGGATGTCCTTGGGATTGCTGGCACCCAGGCCGAACGCACGCCAGAACAACTGGCGAAAACGCGGGCTGACCTCGGCGGTGGCGACGCTGGCGCCGCTCTGTGGGCGACGCGAGTCCTGCCAGCTCTGCCACGCCAGATAGAACAGATAGAAGGCGCCAACGATCTTCAGCAAGCTGAATACCTGTTCCGATGCCAGCAGCAGCGCGCCAAGCCCGAGTGCGGACGCACTCAGAAGGCAGATCGACGCGCTGACGCCTCCAACGAACGCCGGCCAGGAACGGCGCAGCCCGTAGTTGAGGCTGTTGCTGATCATTAGCAGCGACAGCGGACCGGGGATCAGAATCACCACCAATGCTGCGCTTGCGAACAATAACCAGGTTTCCAGACTCATTTTCGTGCTCCTCACAGTGCTGTGTTTCAGTGTTTCGTACCGGGTTAGGTAGCCCGTCGCTCGTGGTGCCTGCGGAGCGCACCGTAGAATGAGTGAAACCCATCGCTCTCGCGTCGCTCATCTGTGCCGCGCTCGATGGGTTACGGCGCGTTCGCTCGCGGCTTTCTGCCCTATAAACTCAAAAGGCCCCGCCGCAAGAAGCGGCGGGGCCAGACCAGCCGCCTTGCTTAAAGGAAGGCGAACTTGGCGATAAAGATCACGCACAGCACATACAGGCTGACCGATACCTTGTCACGTTGCCCGGTCAGCAACTTCAACGTCGCGTAGGTCAGAAAGCCCAGTGCGATGCCGTTGGCGATGGAGAAGGTCAGCGGCATCATCACCACGGTGACGATAGCCGGGATGGTGTCGGTATGGTCCTTCCAATCGATATGAGCCATGCCGCTCATCATCAGCATCGCAACATAGATCAGGGCGCCGGCAGTGGCGTAGGCGGGGATCATGCCGGCCAGCGGGGCGAAGAACATCGCCGCAAGGAACAACAGACCCACCGTGATGGCCGTCAATCCGGTGCGACCGCCTGCGGCGACGCCTGAGGCGCTTTCCACATAGCTGGTTACGGGCGGACAGCCGACCAGTGCACCGACCACGCTCGAGGTGCTGTCAGCCTTCAATGCACGAGACAGCCCTTGAATCTTTCCATCTTCATCGACCAGGTTGGCCCGATGTGCCACACCCATCAGCGTGCCGGCGGTATCGAACATATTCACGAAGAGGAATGCCAGGATCACGCTGACCATCGTCACATTCAGCGCGCCGGCGATATCCATCGCCAACCAGGTGGGCGCCAGGCTTGGCGGCATCGAAACCAGACCGTTGAATTCCACCAGACCCAAACCCCAGCCGATGCCGGTGACCGCCAGCATGCTCAGCAGAATCGCGCCGAACACGTTGCGGTGGCTGAGTACCGCGATCATTAGAAAGCAGAGCGCTGCCAGCAGCGCAGCCGGTTCGCTGAACGAGCCCATGGTGATCAGGGTTGCCGGGCTGTCGACGACGATTCCGGCGGTCTTCAGGCCGATCAGGCCGAGGAACAGACCGACGCCCGCACCCATGGCGAAGCGCAGACTCATGGGGATGCTATTCAACAGCCACTCACGGATTCGCGAGAGGCTCATAATCACGAAGAGCACGCCGGAGATGAACACAGCACCCAAGGCGATCTGCCAGCTGTAGCCCATCTCGCCGACTACGGTATAGGTGAAGAACGCGTTGAGGCCCATGCCGGGTGCCAGACCTACTGGCCAGTTGGCATACAGGCCCATCAGGAAACAGCCAAGCGCTGCGCCTATGCAGGTTGCGACGAAGGCGGCACCGTGGTCGACACCGGCCTCGGCCATGATGTTCGGGTTGACGAAGATGATGTAGGCCATGGTGACGAAAGTCGTCAGGCCTGCGAGCAATTCAGTTTTGATGCTGGTGCGGTGGACGCTGAGCTTGAAGAATCGATCTAGCAAGCCTGCGTTCTTCGGCTGCAACCCGAGGGTCTGCTGTTCCTGTTTGGTGGTATCCACGAGGTGTTCCTCATCGTTCTTGTTGTCTATCACCCAGAGCGGCGCTCTCGAGGGCAGGTGATGGTGAGGCTCGTCCTGTTCGGTTTTTTTGACCGATGGGTCAGGAAGGCTTGACGCGATTATGCTTTTGTATACAAGAATTGCAACTTGATTTGCATAGATTCAGTCTTTCAGGTGAGTCTTCAGGTGCTTTCGCGATGACCGGTCCGACCAGCGTTAAGACGCAAGCGAATCGGTGACAGTAGTCAGAAGTCTGATTGTGCACAATTAATTCCGATTTATTTCGCTATTTCACTAATGGCTACTGCCAGCCAGACGCTGAAAGGCAGTAAAGTTCGGGTCTGCCGATATTTCCGACGCGAGTCACCATGAACGAACAGTTGCAGCCTCTGAAAAAGCCGACACGAAACGGAAAGGCCCGAACCGGGACCCAGGACGACATCGTTTACGCCCACATTTTCGACGCTATTCTCGAACAGCGATTGGCGCCGGGTACCAAGCTCAGCGAAGAAGCGCTGGGCGAAATATTCGGCGTTAGCCGCACCATCATCCGGCGCGCATTGTCGCGGCTGGCTCACGAAGGCGTCGTGTTGCTGCGCCCCAACCGCGGAGCGGTAGTGGCCAGTCCCAGCGTCGAAGAAGCCCGGCAGATATTCTTCGCGCGACGGCTGGTTGAGCGCGCCATAACCGAATTGGCGGTACAGCATGCCAGCGCCGAGCAACTGGCGGAGCTGCGGCAAATGGTGACGGACGAGCAGGACTGCTTCGCTCGCGGTGACCGCGGTGCCGGTATCCGACTATCCGGAGAATTTCACCTGAAGCTGGCTGAAGCGGCAAAAAATGCGCCGCTGGTGAGCTTTCAACGCAGCCTGGTATCCCAAACGTCGCTGATCATCGCCCAGTACGAGAGCGGCAACCGCTCACATTGCTCCTTCGATGAGCATAACGAGCTGATCGATGCCATCGCTGCCCGCGACAGCGCAAAAGCGGTGAGCCTGATGATGCATCACATGGATCACATCGACAGCAAACTCAACCTCGACGAAGACAGCGCCTCGGATGACCTGCACGCCGTTTTCTCGCATCTGGTGCTTGGTAAGAAGAAGCCGCGCGTACTGCGCTGAGGCGGGGGCGGCTTTGGTGGGCTGAAGCCCACCCTACGGGAGGGGGAAGTGCTGGCCTTCGCTGCTGCGCACTGACAGCCCACCGCGTGGGCCTGCTTGATGACGTGGTGGTTGGCGATAATCACAGTGCAAAGTAGGGTGGGCCGGGCGGCGTTCCGCTTCAGCCCACCGATTCACCTTTGTACTCCGCCACGGTGGGCTGAAGCCCACCCTACGGGTTGTTCTCCCGCCCTACGGCCGCCGCGGCTTTCTCGTCTGGCTTTCCAGCCTCCAGCGTTGTTATCGTCTTTTACGCTTTCTTGTGCACCGAAACCCCGGCAGCGTAGGTTTCCTTCACCGCGCGGTCGTCGCCAAGCATCATCAGTGCGAACAGCCGCTCTTCCAGCGTCTTGGCCTGGCGCATGCGGTAGTCGATCAGCGGAGTGGCTTTATAGTCGAGCACCACGAAATCGGCATCCTTGCCCGGCTGCAAGTTGCCGATGCGATCGTCCAGATAAAGCGCCCGGGCGCCACCCAGCGTCGCGAGATAAAGCGACTTGAACGGGTCCAGCTTCTTACCCTGTAATTGCATCACCTTGTAGGCCTCGTTCAGTGACTGCAATTGGGAAAAGCTGGTACCCGCGCCCACATCGGTGCCCAGGCCGACACGCACGCCATGGCCTTCCACCTTCTCCAGATCGAACAAGCCGCTGCCCAGGAACAGGTTGGAGGTTGGGCAGAAGGCGACCGCCGAGCCGGTTTCACCCAACCGCTTGCATTCGTCATCGCACAGGTGCACGCCATGGGCGAATACTGAACGCTCGCCGATCAGGCCGTGATGGTCATAGACGTCCAAATAGCCATTCTGCTCGGGGAAGAGCTCGCGCACCCATTCGATCTCCTTGCGGTTTTCGGATAGGTGGGTGTGCATGTAGAGGTCCGGATATTCCTTGTACAGCTTGCCGGCCAGCGCCAGTTGCTCCGGCGTGCTGGTAGGTGCGAAGCGAGGCGTGACCGCGTAGTGCAGGCGGCCCTTGCCGTGCCAGCGTTCGATCAATTCCTTGCTGTCGGCATAGCCGGACTCGGCGGTGTCGGTGAGATAGTCCGGCGCGTTGCGGTCCATCAGCACCTTGCCAGCGATCATTCGCAGATTGAGCTTTTCGGCCTGCTCGAAGAAGGCGTCCACCGATTCCTTGTGCACGCTGCCGAAGACCAGCGCCGTGGTGGTGCCGTTGCGCAGCAGTTCACCCAAGAAGACCTCGGCCACTTCGCTCGCGTGGGCCTTGTCGGCGAAAGCACGTTCGGTTGGGAAGGTGTAGGTGTTTAGCCAATCCAGCAGTTGCTCGCCATAAGACGCAATCATGCCGGTCTGGGGATAGTGAATATGGGTATCAATGAATCCGGACGTGATCAGCGCATCCGGGTACTCGGTCACCTCGGTGCCGGTCGGCAGCGAGGCCAGCAGCGATTGCGCCGCGCCGAGCTGAGCAACCTTGCCGTCTTCGACCACGAGCACGCCATCTTCGAAGTATTCATAGGATTTCTCCACGCCCACCTCGCGGGGATCGGCGAGGCTGTGGAGGATGGCGGCACGGTAGGCTTTGCGTTGGGACATGGTGGTTCTCGGAATCGTTGTAGATGGGAAGTGTGGAAGGCCCGCCGTCAGGTCGAAGCTTTTTCGCTTAGGGCCGCCCGCGACGTTTTTCGCCGCGGGGCGCGCCTCCCACAAAAGAAGCTCGGTCGTTCATCAGCCGTTCTGTGACCGCCGCGAAGCCGGGACCAGCATCGGCATTGGCTTTTCGCCGTCCTGGGCTTTCTCACCGAAATGGGCGTTATAGGTAGCGATCACTTCGCCGGCGATGGATACCGCGATTTCGATCGGTAATTTGCCTTTCACCTCGGCGATGCCCATCGGGCAACGCATGCGCTGGACGGTTTCCGGCTGGAAGCCCCGGTCGCGCAAGCGGTGTTCGAACTTGGCGCGCTTGCTCTTGGAGCCGATCAGTCCGTAATAGGTGAAGTCGTTGCGCTCGAGAATCGCCGCGGTGAGTTCCAGATCGAGCTGATGGTTGTGAGTCATGACGATGAAATAACTGCCGGCTGGCATGTTTCCTATTTCGTCGACCACATCCTCATTGACCACCTTTTCCACGCCGGCTGGAATCTGCTCAGGGAATTCGTTTTCCCGCGAGTCGATCCAGTGCACCTTGCACGGCAGGCTGGCGAGCAGCGGCACCAATGCGCGACCGACGTGACCAGCGCCGAACACGGCGATGTGCGCCTGCGGCTGGCCCATGGGTTCGAACAGCAACACCGTCGCGCCGCCGCAGCATTGGCCCAGACTGGCGCCGAGCGAGAAGCGTTCCAGCCGCGTCTCGAGGACGCGGTTCTCCAGCATTTCATGAGCGATCTGCTGCGCCTTGTATTCCAGATGACCGCCGCCGATGGTGTCGTACAAGCGCTCACGGCTGACCACCATCTTCGAACCGGCATTACGCGGCGTCGAGCCGCGCTCCTCGATAATGGTCACCAGCACGCAAGGCTCGCCTTGTTGCTGCAGGTCGGCGAGGGCGTCGATCCAGGTCTTCATGGTTGTTCTCCGATGCCCGAAGGCATGCGATTGCTCTCTTTGTAGGCGCGAGGGACGCCTTGTCTCTCGCTCGTCGAATGGCTTCGGCGATTGCTTCGGCGTGGTAGCGCAGAAGCTTCGCGAGCAAGCTCGCTTCTACGGGTCAGCCTTCGTAGGGTGGGCTTTAGCCCACCATTTGCTTTGCCCGTCTGGTGGGGCTGACGCACAATGCCGCCGGCCTCACCAAAGGGTTCCGCACCTACGGGTCAGGCGATGGTTTCGGTTGCAGTCGCTGGCGCAGCCTTGGCAACCCGCTTCAGCTTGCGCATCTGCTCCACACCCCAAAGTACCCGCTCCGGTGTCGCCGGGGCGTCGATCTTCGGCTGAGCTTTGTAATCGGCAAGACTCGCCACGGCATCCTTGATTGCGCACCAGACCGAGATGCCGAGCATGAACGGCGGCTCGCCGACGGCCTTGGAGTGGAACACCGTGTCTTCCGGGTTCTTGCGGTTCTCGACCAGCTTGACTCGCAGATCCAACGGCATGTCGGCCACCGCCGGGATCTTGTAGCTGGCCGGGCCGGAGGTCATCAGTTTGCCCTTGTCGTTCCAGACCAGCTCTTCCATGGTCAGCCAGCCCATGCCCTGGACAAAGCCGCCTTCCACCTGGCCGATGTCGATAGCCGGGTTCAGCGAGGCGCCGACGTCATGCAGGATGTCGCTGCGCAGCATCTTGTATTCGCCGGTCAGGGTGTCGACGATCACCTCG
>Ga0070754_10003381_pt1 | contig 11279 bp, 4 predicted proteins | sample VirMetDEL_Sep_01_FD_75181 | JGI IMG/M metagenome (GOLD analysis project Ga0070754, IMG submission 75181) | Aqueous microbial communities from the Delaware River and Bay under freshwater to marine salinity gradient to study organic matter... | ecosystem: Environmental > Aquatic > Marine > Coastal... | reverse complement strand
TATTGCAGATGACGGAGAAACTCTGTTAGACTCTTCTGAGATAAGTAGGTTTACTCAATCTTTTAAAAACTTATTTCCTAAAGATAATAACAATTATAATTATGGTGTTATTAGTACTGCTTTTAAATCAGCAGAAGCCAATGCTGACAAAGACTTTAAAACTATTAAAGGTGTAACAGATGTAGCTAGTGCTTTAGTACCAGATACTCTTACTTTATCTCAAGTTAAAACAATAAGTAGTATGCCTAATGCTTATACTGCAAGCATTATGTTTGAGGCTTTTAAAGAGCTTAATAAAAATAAATAAACGCTATAAGAGGAGGCGACATGAATAAAACCGACCTAACTAATACGGCAAACAATGTTGCCCCTTCTAACTCAACTCCTATGACATTAATATTTGAAGGAGTTGAAACCAAAGGTAATTTAATTGATGGAGATACTGTTTCTTTTATTAATCCTAACACAGGTAAAAAAGAATCTTTAAGATTTGGTTTTGGAGATGCAGGTGAAACAGCTAAAATAACTTCTGAGGGATTTTCTGCTGGCTCTTATACAGGTCAAACAGAATTTGAGCAAATAGATAATCTTGCTAGGACACAAGGCTATAATAAAATTATAGTTAATGACTACGATAAAACTTATGGAAGATATATTGGTGATTTAGAAAATTCTAGTGGAGATAGATTTGCAGAGAGATTAGTAGTAGAAAATATAATTAAACCTTCTATGTTTTTAGATGATAAGGTACAAGATAAACAATACGACCTTACTCTTCGTAGTGGAGTTAATAAAGATTACGCTTTTCTTCGTTCAGCACAAAAAAATTTAACTCCCTTTCAACAAGCAAATGAAATTGTTCAAGAAGCATTATTAGATAGTCCTGTTATGACTAGGAATCTTGCTCAAACTTCTGACCAGCTTATTTTTGGTTCAAGAGCTTATTCTAACTTCCTTAAAAGACAATTAAAAGACCTTAAAAAAGTAATAGAAAATAAAAATAGTACTGAGGAAGAAATTAAAGCAGCTTCTAAAGAATATAATACTAAAAAAGAAACACTTTATATTAATATGAATTATGATAGTCCTTTCTATGGTTCTCAAGAACAAATAGATAATGCTGTTGATAATAATATTAATCAACCAGGAGTTTTTGGTGGGTGGTTTAATGCTGGATCTAGATCTTTATTAAATTTAGAATCAGCTGCAGCTACTTTCACAGAGTGGTCAGGTGATTTAGTTAACAATGAAAGTTGGCAACAATGGGGAGACAATTGGGAAGACTCTGTAAACAAAAAATTTAATAGTGTTAATACTGGTGTAGATCTTTTTGATATTAAAGGGCCTGGAGATGGTTTTAAATGGGTTACTGAAACGGCTATAGAATTTGCACCTCAACTTGCAGCTATTTATGCAGGCACTAAAACAGGTGCCGCTGTTGGGGCTATTGTATCTGGTCCAGGTGCTCCAGTTGGCGCAGCAATAGGTGGTATAATAGGTGGTGTCAGTACTGGTTTTTCTTTAGCAGTAGGTCAAATATATAACAGCATGCCTGACGGAGAGAAAGATCCTTTTCAAGCAGGCGGTTTAGGTTTAGCTGTAGGTTTAGTTGATGCATTAGGTATTAGAGGAGGTAGTTCTTTACTTACTAAAAATGTATTAACCAAAGACGGTAAAGAATACTTTATTGAATTTCTTCAAGAATCTGGACAAGCTGCAACTGAAAAAGAAGCACAACAAATGCTTAAAAAGGGTGTTGCAAAAGTAATTAACGATACTGGATTAACGTTTAAAATTCTTGCTAATAAACAATTAATACAAAGGCAAGGGCTTCGTTCTTTTATTAGAGAAGGAGTTAAAAACGGTGCAAGAGAAGGTGTTACTGAAGGTATACAAGAAGTAATTGCTCAAGGTGGAGTAGCAGCTTTAACTTCAGAGGAATTAGATTGGACAGAATTTTCTAAAGATATAATTAGAAACGCAGCAGCAGGTAGTGTTGTTGGTAGTGCCTTTGGCGTTGTAGGTCAAAGCAAAGTTAATACAGACAATATAAATGTACCTACTACTCTTGCAGATATTAATGCTATAAGAGCACAATCTTCTCCTATTAATGATAAAACTAAAAGGAGTAAAGTTAGTTTAGCAGAAGAATATCAAAGGAACAAATATGGTGAAAAACTTCCAGTAGAAAAAATAGCTAAACTTGTTAATAAAGAAGCAATTAAAAAACGTACAGCAGGTATTTCTCAAAGCGCTCCACCAGATTCTTCAACAGTAAAAGCAGGCACTAAAGCTTTTCTTAAAGACCCTACTTCTGCTTTCCGTGCTATGGCTAATGTAACTAAAAAAGATATTGTTGATTATGCAGGTAAAATGAATGATAATATGCAAACTTATTTTGGTATAGTAAGTAAAGATTTTATTTTTACAGGAACTAATACTCCTTCTGAAATTGATTTTAGAACTGCTAAAGTAGTAAAATCTCTAGGACCTATTAGGAATTTAATGTCACAAGTTAATGTTAAAACTACTAAAGAACTTGATAATAAAATTAAAGAGTTTCTAAATATAGGAACTAATATTGTTGATTCACCTAATCCTTTTTTATCTAATAAAATAAATCAAGTTAATGAAACAATAGCAGGGATTGTAGAAAATTCAGGTGTCGATGTAGGTGTTACTCCTCAACAAATAAGAGAAAATTATTTATGGGGTTTGTCTTTATTTAACCCTGATAAAATAGATAAAGACTTTGTTGATACTATTACTGGAAGTTATAATAGCAATTTAGGTTTAGCAAGAGTTACAGCAGAACAAGCAAATCAAATAGCAGATAGAATTAAAAATAATGCTATGACTACTAATGATCTTGATGCTATATCTAATTTTGGTTTAAACGAAGATAAAGCTTTTACAGATAAATATTTAAGTAATAGCGTATACCCTAATGTAACTAAGTTAGCAGAAAGAATTGTTAAGAAAACAGTTATGCTAGAAAGATATGGTGCAGACGGTATTAATTTAGTTTATTTACTTAATCAAGCATTATTAAATAAAGAAATAACTCCAGAAAGACATAGAGAATTGTTGGGTTATACTAAAAGATTACTTGAGGTATATGAAGGTTCATTTCAGAGAGTTGATAATAGATTAGTTAAAGCAGTAAATAATACTTTAATTGCTACAACTACTTTACGATTGATGGATATGAATGCCTTTGCTAATATAGGTGAAATGTTTTATGGTAGTATAAATTTATCAGGTAAAGATAAGGTTAAATATCTAGGTAAAGTTACTAAAGCTTTTTTACAAGGTATAGTAGGGGATTATTATTCTGTTCCGACTATGCTTGGTGCACCATATAGACCTATTACTGCAGGAGATCTTAATAATACAGACCTTGATAGACTATACAAGTCAGGTCATATAACAACAGGCTCTGACGTGCTTGAAGTAGAAGGAGTTAAAACTAGCTCTCCTACTTTACAAAAAGCTATGAGAATATTTTATATGTTTAACTTAGTTAGTGCACAAAATAACGCTCCAAGAGCAGCTAAAATGAGCTTTGCTTGGGATTCTGTGAGTAAATTATTAGAAAAAATTAGGCAAGATAAACTTATATCTGATACGTTTGTGTCTGAAACAGGTTTATGGTCAAGAGATAGACTAAATTTTTATGGTCTTGACCCAGATAAATTAATTGAAACTATAGATAGAGTAGGTAATGTTTCAGAAGAAGATATATTTAATCCTTCTAATATGAGTAACTCTGACAGAGATTTTCTTTCAGAACAAATTAGATTAGCGGAAATTAATTTTACAGATGAGTTTACAGCAAGACCACAACCTGGTTCTGTTCCTGCTATATTTGAATCAGAAGTTTTTGCACCTTATACTCAATTTAAAAGATTTTTAGCTCACATTACTGCTAATATGATACCTAATCTATGGAATAATTATGTTAAAACTGCACCCCCTGGAACTAGTTTTGATACTTACTCTTCAATAGTTATGGTAGTAGCTTCTGCCTATGCTGCACAAGCTTTAAAAGATCTTATTGCTTACGGAGAAACACCTGACTGGATTGAAGATGAAGATGATAATTTCTTTAGATCAGGTTCTTATAGAGCAATTAATTACAGTGGATTTATGGGTACCCCTGAGCTTTTACTTGAAGAAATTAACGATGTATTTAGTAAGGGAGTAACTGCTGCTCAAAACGGTAACAATCCTTTAGGTGCTATGGTATTAGAGGCGTTATCTGTTGCACCCTCTATTGGTGTACTTCAGTCAGATATAAAAGCTATAAATGCAGGTGGGGAAAAACGTAATGAGAGGCTAGTAGGAATGATTCCATTTGCAGGAAGTCTACAAACAACTAAACAACCATTAATAGATCTATTAGATGGATCTGAATAAGGAGAACTACTTATGTTATTTTCAGGTAGAAGGAAAACAAGTCCGACGGCTGGACAAGAAAATTCTTTTGAAGATGTTAATCAAACAATACCAATACTTACTAATCCAAAAGATATACAAGATAGTATAGAGCAACAAGCTTTAAATAGAACTTTTGCTACCGAACAAACAGGAGGAGGCATTGCATTACCTAGTAGTAATGTAACACCTCAATCTAATGTTCCTGTAGAGTCTAGTATAGCGTCTTTCCAAGAAGAACCTCAGCCTGTTCCTTTTAATGTAATTAATCAAACCCAAGAAAAAAGAACTCCTGTAGATTTTTTATCTCCAGAAGAAGCTAATTCTAGAAAAGAAATATTTGCTAGAGAAACTAATAAAAAGTTTATGCAGTCAGAAAACCAATTAGGTATGTCTAATACTTTTGGTAATCTTGATGCAGGAGTTATACAACGTAATGTACGGGAAGAAATTAGTAAGATAGGTAATAAGCGTAACAGACTTACTGACATTAAATTTGATAGGAATGAAGGTTCTGCCTTAATGGAATTTGCAGAGGAACAAGTTAACAGATCTAATGTTGAAGATTCTGCTTGGGCTATAGACGAAGGTGCAACAAGTGTTTACACTGATCCAGAACAAAAGGAAGCAGTAAGCAGAACTCTTGCTGTTTCTGGAATGAAATTGTTAGATGATATTTATACTAAAAGATATCTTAATCAAGTATTAATCAGTGATGACACGATAGATAAAAGAGAGTATGAAACTGAATATGATAAAGATCAAGCAAGATTAAATAGGGAAATAGATAAACCCTTATCTAAACAAGAAACATTATCCTTGTTTGAGCAAGGAGATAATATTCTTCAAGCAATGGTTAATTCATTATCTAATGATATGTTAGTACAAGCTCCTTTTGTTCCTGATCCATCTTTAGTTATTAATACTAGTGACGTAAATTCTTATAGTCAACAAGGAGATAGTGTACAAGTTGCTGTAGACAAAGCTACTAGAGATTATAATGCAAAATATAAAGCACAAGAAGCAGAGTATAATGCTGACATACGCCGCAATGCTATAGTGTATATTAAAGATTTAACTGATCAAGGTTATATTAGATGGGCTAGAAACAAGAAAGGTAAAGCTATACCTGTAGAAGGCGAATCAGTATTAACAGATGGTTTTTTAAGTGCAGCAAATACTTTAAATAAACTTTATAACATTAGCGCAAGAGACAGTGTTGCTGCAGGGTTTCCTGCTCAAGCTACACCTGCCTTAGTTAATGGAGGTTTGTTTAGTAAAAACACAAATAAAGTTTTATTAGATAAAAAAGGTAAACCTAAAGTTAAAGAATCAACTAATTTAGCTATTAGCTTAATGGAATCAGTAGGTATTCAAGTTAATCCTATATTAAGTAAAGCAATGTCAATGATGTTTGAAGAAAAAGTATCACCTATATTTAGCAATACGATAAGTGAATTAGGTGATGATAAGTATAATAAATATTTATCTAAACATGGTGCTGAAGTTGCAAATAAAATTATGGTTAGAGCAGTAGAAAAAGTTACTAAAGAAATTAATGATGTTAAAAAAAGAGAAGCGGCTAAAATACCTTTTTATTTAACTGTTAAATTGTCTGGACCTACAAATAGAATGTTTCCTATTACTAATAATTTAAATCCTACTACACAGAAGGGAACTACAAGAGCAACAATGTCTTTTGCAGGAACTAGACCTGTGTTTGTTAGTGAAAGATTATTTAGTAGTGAACCTACTTATATAATTAAAATAATAGATAGAATATTTGGTAAAAGAAATAAAGGAGTAGCGAGAGGAACTTATGTTAATAATGAATTGCATAGGTTAAAAATAAAAGAACCAGAAACCTTACAAGCAATGAATTATTATTATAACTTAGGATATCAATACGCTAACCACATAGATTCTAATGATGCTATTAAATTTTCTGAATTAAATCTTAATAATAGGAAAGTTTATGCCTGGTCTACAAGAGATTTTATTGATTATGGTATAACAAAACAAGAAGCTGCTGCCGCTAAAGGTAAAGAGTTTTTAGAAGCTATGAACCCTACTCCAGATGGGCAAACTAATAGTTTATCTCAATTTGCTGAAAATAATTCTTGGATAACAGACAAAGGAGAATGGCAATACCCTTCTAGTGTTATTGTAGACGCTTTTAATATCTCTCAAACTCAACCAGGTCAACCTATTAGATTACAAAATATAATGGAGCAAGATGCTAGACAATCTAACGCAGGCATGATATCTATATTAATAGGTGATACTGAGACCGCAGATTATCTTGGATTAAATATAAGTGAGGAAGAATCAGAATATGCTGGGTTAAGAGAAAGAATATTTAGTGGTGCTTCTGATGATATTAATTCAGCCTTCGGCCCTAATGCAAGAGAATATGGTGCGGCTTGGGCTAAATTATTTGATACCTTATCTAAAGTAGCAGGAGAATCTAAGGCAGCTAAAATATATTCTAGAGGACTTGTTGTAGCAGGATTATACGGTAAGACTCCACAAAAAATGTATAGTGAAGCAGTAGATATGTTAACTCAGTTAAGATCTGTAGCTAACAGTACAAATAATTCTGAACAACAAATAGAATATAGCAATGCTTTTAGAGAGATCAGTGAACTTTATAATAATGATTTAAATAGCATGGATACTTTAAATGACATAACAGACATACTTGTTATGGCTAGTGAAAATCATATGTCTAAACTTAATGGTTATCAAATAGCTATGAAATCTTTAGGTGGTGCTATGGCCGCTATTAATGCTCCTAGTGTTATTAACAATATGTTAGGTGATACTCAAACTATTGCAGGTAGTAATTACTCTGCAGTATTAAGAGATAATATTGAAGACACTGTTTTTGGAACTGATGTTTTTGCTACAGAGAAAATTGCAGGTATGAATATAATGCAATTCGAAAGCATGGAAGACAGAGCACCTGCAGCGAAAACTAGATTAGATGATGGTGAAACCTTAGTTAAACAAAGAGCTGGATCTGCTATTAGAAATGCTTGGCCTGTAGATATTATACAAGGTATTGATTCTGTTGTTATGAAGCTAGCTTTTTTAGCTATGAACAGCCCTGAAAATGGTTTTGATGGTGTAGCTGTACAAGCCATTGGTGTTCATGATGCCTTAATAACAGGACCTGAAGGTCATTTGATTGCTTCAAATGCTTATAATAACATTGCAATACCTTCATTTGCAATTAACAGTCCCTCTCTTATTCAAGGAGTGTTAGATACATATAATGATAGATTAAACGAATTAAGAAATAATCAATTTAAATATGGAGCTAATATTGGTACTCAATTTATTGGAGGAGATTCTGTTAATTCTTCTTTTCATGGATTAACTGGATACTTTGATACACTATATGATCAAGTATATGGAGCTAATAGTGAGTCTAAAGTTTCAAATCCAGATTTATCTTTAGAAAATAATAAAACAAGCACGTTTATTACTCAAAGACAGTTAGAAAGGAGACCAGACAAACAAGAAGGTACTATTAAACGTAATCTTAAAAGTAAAGCTGTTTTAGAAGCAGCATTTAGATCTGGATATTTACCTCCTACTAGTGATAACGAAAATAAAAGAAAATTTTATAAAGTTAATGGTAAACAATTTAAAGATTTAGTTAATATTATGCGTGCAGCTAGTGGACTTATATTAGATGCCTCTGAAACACCTCTTGTTCTTAAAAATGCTTATGACAAAATAGAAAAAGGTTTTAGACCTTCTTCTGGTGCAGCTCGTAGACATTTTGTTTCTTATAACGCTGGCAGTAAAGGTAATAATGGAGCTGAAACTAGTGGCATGTTTGTTAAAATGACTGCAAAACGTAATAGAGTAATTGACAATATGTTAAATAGTTATGGTGAAATATTACACTTAAGATAAATTTAAAAACCCCGATGTACAATTATGTACTTCGGGGTTATTTTTTATATTTTTTTATATAGTTTTCTAGCTAATTTTCTAGCTTCATCATAAGCTTTGTCTGCTATTGCAATAGAATTTTTTCTACCTTTACCTCCAACTATTCCGTTAATAATATTTCTTTGTCTTTGGGCTTTAGCAGCTTCAATATTAATTTCAGGAGTATAAGCAAGCCCTGGAGTTAAGTCCAGTGCTTCAACAACATCCATATCATCCATATTCATTTCTGATTCTACAGGTATCTTACCTTGTCTTGCCATTTCTGCACCGATATTATAAGACTTCTTTGGTTTGTTTTCCATGTTCTTCTTCCTTTGTTTCTAAGATACCGTTGTGTGCTAAGAATAGATCATACTGTTCTGCACCTATAGTGGCATCATCTTGTTTACTAATAAAATAATTACGCATGTTTTCTCTGTTGTATGCGTAGGTATCTGGATCAATACCTTCGATCTCACAGTAGCGTTCATCAGTCATTAGTGGTTGTTTATTTTTACTAAGTAAGTACCGATCACGCAAAGCAAACCAATTGTAATGTGTTTTGTTTGTCATGTTTCACCTATGAAAAGAAGTTACGTGAACCAATGACTTCGAATATATCTAGATCACCGAGCTTTGGTACTTCTATAGTGCAGTTGTTATGTGTTATACAATCTTTAACTGCTTCCAAGGGGTTATCGTTGCTGTACATCTCAACGAATTTTTCTTGTGTTATTTGTTTTAATAATTCAACATCAGAGGCATGGCAACTAAAGCTATCATGTACTGCTCCAAAGTTGATACCGAATTTATCTATCACTAATGCCATGTGAGTAGCATCTTGTGAATGAATGTAGTTAGGAGAGATACCTGCGCTAGCTTCTCTTCTGTTTGTTGTATCTAAGTATATCTTAGCTACATGGTTAATACGCCCTGGTTGTTTAGATGCGCCACCAATTACTCCTCGTAAGGTAGACTTACAGGTGTCTTGTCGTGTAGCATTAACCTTGTATATTACAGGGAATCCTGACTTAGTCATCCATCTAATATCATCACCCGCATAACCTTTGACTAACACTAGTTTACATTCAGCTAACTTAGAGTTAATCTTGTTTAAAGCTAGTGTGTTTTCTACAGTAGGATTAGCTCTTTGTTCTTTGTTAGCTTGTCGAGCTTCTTTCTTTAACTTACTTATAGCAGAGTTAGATATCTTGTTGCCATCAGGGTCTTGATACTCGAAAGTACCTAGCTCCCATTGCGCTAAGTCTTGTAGGAACTTCATTGTTGTCTGGGACCCAGGACATACATGTTCAATAGCCTTAAGTATATGTGGAGCTAATTCATCACAATCAATTTGAGTTATATTATATTGTTCATCAGCACCAGCTTGTACACAATCAGAGTACATAGACTCCGCTATTGTTTGTGCACCTGCAGAGTAGGCTCTTGTCATTGTAGCTCTTTTAGAGATTAACTTACGTATCTCTGCATAAGACATAGGTCTGTTTACAAAGAATTCAGGTGCTAACTCTACTATCTTTTGAGCTACTTTAACATACAAGTCATGTGGCACTTCACTGTCTTGTAGTGCTACTAAGTTACCTGTCTTGTTATCTCTAGATAGTGCAGCTGAGTGTTGATATCCGTTACAAGTACCATCAATAGCTACAGGTATACTTGATGTAGGCATTTCACCTGCATCTTCCATGTCCGCTATATCACACCATTCTAAACAACAGGCTAAGAACACCACAGGTTTCTCACAATTATGTAGTATACCTTTATTAGCAGTGTCTTCAATGAGATCCCAGTTATTATTAAACCAGTTTATTCTATCTTCAAGTGAAAACTTATCTACACTTATAGTATCTATACCTTCTTTGTTTAACATATTATAGTAGTCTTCTTCTACCCAACCAGGTATCTTATCTACGTCATACTTTTCATTATATGAGTTAGCAGTATGTATAGCTAAAGCTCTCTTACCTTCACTATCTATTAGTCTTGATTCACTGAAAGACATTAAGCCTCTAGCCATATCGTTACCTTGATAGTTCATATAAGGTTCTTTATAGTACACTCTACCTCTGTAATCTAGATCTACTAGTGAGTAAAACTTAGGCCATTCAGCTAGTTGTTTAGCTTTACCTAGAGTAGTCTTTATCTCTGCACGTTTAGCCCTTACCTGTAAAGGTCTTAAAGTCTTTTCCCATTCTTTAGCTATAGTATTATACGCTTGCTTATTAATAGATGAGGGTTTCTTTTGATACTTCTCATATGCAGTTTTAAGCACTGACTTAGGTATAGCATGTTCGTACATTGGAGTATCTTCTGGTAGTATATCTTCAATTTTATCTATTAATACAGATAATACTTTAGGATTTATTTTCCATGAAGTTTGTTGTAAGTTATTTACTGCACGAACAAAGGCAGAGTTAATATAAGTATTATTAAATGCATCCTTCTGCTCTTGAGGGGCAGAGATACCCCATCGTTTTATTAAGGGATAATTTTTAGGTTGCATTATATTACTTATGTCTTCAGGTATTTCGTCTACTGTATATACGAGTAATCCTTTACTCTCGATAAGCTTAAACTCACCTATCTCTTCCCAACGAGAAGTTGGTTCAATCATATAAGGTGCTTGTGCATTGTATGCACCAAAGCCTTCTGCTCTCTTAACAGTAATAAAACCTGATTGTACATAGGCTTCTAGCACGAGATCACCTGTTCTTATTGACTGGTGAAAGCTACACTTAGCGTTAAAGTATTTAGTGAATACATGTTCACCAATACCCGTACTTACTTGTGTAACTTTAGCTAGACCTATGGGTTGTTCAGGATATTCTCTTGTAAAGTTAGAGGACATCTTATCGAAAGCTACTTGTACTATATTA
>Ga0070754_10003379_pt1 | contig 11284 bp, 11 predicted proteins | sample VirMetDEL_Sep_01_FD_75181 | JGI IMG/M metagenome (GOLD analysis project Ga0070754, IMG submission 75181) | Aqueous microbial communities from the Delaware River and Bay under freshwater to marine salinity gradient to study organic matter... | ecosystem: Environmental > Aquatic > Marine >... | reverse complement strand
AATATACTTTTTTTTTTTTTAAAAAAAGGAAAAAAATAATAATCATTAAATATTTACATTTCGAATAAATTCTGGAAGAACATATAAACCAGCCTTGGGGATGTGCTCATATCAACTAAATTAGATTGAATATTCATTTGAAATTTGGTTTTAGTTAAATCCATAAATTCTTCAAAATTCTGGCCTATAATATAGCCCTTATTAGCATTGAGGGAAGAGGAATTTGCATTATTAGCTCCAGCCTCTGCTAAGGCTTCAATACCCCTTCGAACTGCTTCTCCCTCGTCGTCAATAGTATAAGAAACCCCTTGGGCGTTTGAGCTATTCATTAAATATTCAACGGATTCAAATTGCGGGAACTGTTCGAGGGCGTTTGAATTTTCTCTTAAAGAAGATTCGTGGGACTGCTCTAAGAAATTTACAACCACACCAGAACACGCGGGAGAAGGAACTCTCGCTAAAATGCTGGCTTGTGTTGAATTAATAGTGCTTTTTATTCCTATGGTGCTCTTACACATAATAACACCTTGCGCACCACTATCGGGAATAGAGGCGAATCTTAATTGAACATTTTTTAATTTATAATCAGAATTAGCTCCTAAATTAGCACCGTATAAAGCACTGCCTACGCGTGCGAGATTACACGAAACACGGATATAGCCATTCTTAGAGAATGCATAACCATCGCCCGCAGATGCGTTCATTCTATTTAAGCATATTAAAGGCTTAATGGAAAAAGTAGGGCTTTTAAGATGATTTGCGGCGGTGGAAGATTTTCCCCCGACTTGTTGAAGAACTGGGGAATTAGAAGTGGAAATAGGCTGACGGCCTTCCGCTTGATATTTAGAGGTAAAAAAATCGCCCGTATCTAAGGATGCCGCGGCGTGTGAAGCGTGCCAGCGGGGTGAATCTTGTAAATTTTCCACAACGCCCTTCGACTGTATTTCGACTTGATAAGACTCAATAAAAGCGTGTGCCCCTATAAGATTAGAAATGGAAATTCTTTCGGCTGTCATAAGGGTCGTTCCGTCGGTGGTTATTTCTGCTGTAAAATCTAAATAAACAGAATTAGGGAGAAGTTTTCTTCCATCTTCTTGAAGAGTAAAATCGAGGGTATTAAATTCGGTGTGCTGGTCTGCATCATTGTCGGGGGCTACTTGGTGATAAATAATTGCATTAGAAGGAGAAGCCATAATATTTTTTTATATTAAAGAAATATTTTTTTTTAAAGAAAAAAAGATTTTTTTTTTAGTTTGTAGAAAAATTATAATTTTTTAAGGCACTCACTAAATACAATATGAGAGCCAGAAAGATTTTGCCCCGAAACTGCATTTAATTCAACTCCTAAACGCTGGGGAACTGGTTTGAATGGAACTGGGGCCATAATCATAACGAATTTTTCGTTGTTTGCTCTATCTGCGTTTCCGTCTGTTGCGGATTTTGCTAAGTCTTGTATGACTTCCTTAATACTTCCAACTTTTTTATTATTATTGGCGAAAACCTGGTTAATTAAATCATAATGAATTCCGCTTTCTACTTCTACCTCTCTATTCACAATTTCCTTATTGTCAATTGTTAAACGATAAGATTTTAAATTCGCTTCACTACTTAAAATATGAGTATTAAAGGCGATATAAACATTCTTACAATTTTCGGGAATTAAATAATTTAAATTAGCACTTCCCGCGGCTGGATAAGAATCTTCTTGGGCGTTCATAACAGAATAAACCATAGGGGCATTAGCCTCTTGCATATCTGGCTCGCCATTCATAACGAAAACGCCCTCAACGCTGTTTATGGTTAGGGTTTGCTCGTCTGGGTTTCCTTGTGGTTCGCATTTAATATTCGTATAATCTCCATCCCCATCGGCTAAAATTGCCTTATTAAAATAAAGTATTAATTCATCTGAGTCATTTCTTCTTTGAATATCTATTATGCGAGCATTTTCCACAGTTTGCGCCCCGCTTCCCCCAGTTTTGGTAGAGGTGATTTTACATAATTGACCCACGAACCAGGGGGAATATCTTAAATCGGCTACTTGGTATTTAGTTCTAATAGCACCTGACCCTCCCGCACCTACTCCGCCCTCGTTTAATATATCTTCAATTTTGTCAGTCGATTCAGGGTCGAAAGCCTTATCATATTTAGCAACAGTATTATAATCACTTCCCGCGCCGAGTTTATCAAAATTAAGTTCAAAGTGGAAGCGGGTATTTCCGTGCATATCTGAATTAAAATTCTCAGTTTTACAGAATCCAAAAACAGATTTTAAAGGAAGTCTAATATCGTGGCTTTTTTCTGTGGATTTATAATTTCCCATTTTTGTTAATCTACCATACTCGAAATCCCTGAAAAAAGTAGAAGGATTTACACCATTAATTTTATTAACATTGTCCTTTCTGTCGGCTTCTCCCTTTTCATATAAAGAAAGATTGTATTTAATACAGTCAGCGCGGCGAACGTCTTCAATTTTTCCTTTATTGCTGGAAATAGCAGAAGCATTTTTAACTAAGCAGACAGAATCGCCCGTTCCAGTTCCTACCGCCTTGGAATTAAAAGTGCAGAATGCTGGAAGAACCGCTTCGGCGTCGTTTGTATAACTTGACTCTACTTTAACATTTACATTAATATAAGATTGCTCTAAATTTACAACGCCCATCGGAGGAAGAGTAATATCTACGAGTTGCTTATTCCCTGAATTATCAAAAGTTCCTTGATTTGGTGGGATTTTAATAAAAGTATCCATATTTAAAAAGTGTTATATAATTTATTAGATTTTTTATTTTAGAAAAAAAAAAATATAAAAAAAAATAAAATTTAAAAAAAGGAAAAAATACGATAAGAAAAATTTAAAATAACTGTGAGCCATAATTTACAGGCCTTATAGGTGGGGAGGCTCTGTTTTCTGTGTGATGTGTGTGAATAAAGAGGCCTCCCACGAGGCCCGCGAGGCCGAGCGATGCGGTAATCGCTAAATTGAGCGGGTCAAAATCCGCCCCCGCTGATGCTTCTGCCACCGTGTCTAATCCTTCTACAATTTCCGCCCCTGTGCTTTCCCCTACTTCTTTCCCAGCACTTTTTACTACATTTTCCGCAGTGCTTTTCGCCTCGTTTAATCCCGCTTCGCTTGCCCCTTGTGCTTCTTGTGAAAGTGTGGTAGGGGATGAAAATGGGTTTAAATCTTCCTTAGATGTCTGTAAAGTCTTGCTTACTGATTCTCTTAAACTTTGAGCATATTCCGCTCCCTCTAAATCCCCTTCTTCTTCTTCTGCTGGTCCTCCTCCTTCTATAAATTTTGCGGTTGGGGCTTGCTGTTGAAATCTCTCTGGAATTCTACCCGCTGAAAATGCTCTTAAATCTTTTTCACTAAGTCCTAAAAATTCTTCTGGGTCTAAATTTTCATAAGTTTCCCTTGCTGTTTGCTGTGGATTTCTTAAAGAATTCGCTATGCTCTTACCACCTTCTTTAATTGCTTGCGATGCCTTGCCAATTGTATTTTGTAAAGTCTTATTAACAGCATTTATCGCGGTTTGACTGGTTGAATTAATAGCCCCAGAAATATCTCCGCGTGCTGAATTTTCTATAATTCCATCTAAATCATCTTCATTAATATTTAATCTTTTTGCTAATTTTGCTTTATTTTTTCCTAATGCTTTTAAAGAAGTAGCCAGAGAACCGCCGACGAGCATATTAGAAAGCCCTTCGACCTGATTTTTAACTACTGTTGCCTTATCATTTATAACTTCATCTAAAATTTTAGGTGGTTTAAATCCCGCGTTCGCTTGTCTCATTGAATTTATAAGTTCGTTATGAATTGACGATGCTGACATAATATTAAAATAAAATTAGAAAATTAAATCATAAAAATAAAAATAAAAATATAAGTTCCATATATTTTTTAAAAATCTATTTGAAAAAAAAATAATTTTAAAAAAAGGAAAAAAAAATATAAATTATTAATCTTCTTCTTCTTCATCTGAATATATTATTTTTTTTTGTTTTATTCCTATAAAATAACCTCTTTTTCCCTTTATCATTTTTTCTCTATTATATTCTATTCCCCTCTTTTTAAATTCGGTTAATAATTTTCTCCACGGATATTTTTTATATCCTTGAAAAATATCATTTACTATACTTTTATGAATAAAATCATTTTTATTTTTTGTTAATTCAAAATTCGTCCGTAAAAAATCCCCCATTTCGTCATATTCCTCGGCTATGGATTCGAATAAATTCTCGTTCTTTTTTGGAATTTTTAATTCGCCATAATTCTCTTTTAAAATTTTAAAATAAGCATTTCTTAACCCCTCATTCTCATACCTTCGAAAATATCCTTCTTTTTTTTGGAATTTATTATTCTGATAATCGTCTTCTTTTTGATATTTTAAAAACTGGCTTTTATATTCTTGAATAATTCCTCGTCTTAATAATCCTTTATCCGCTTCGAAATTCGCATCATTATTCGAAGAGGTGTTTAAAGTCGCTTGAATTCTTCCCACTGTGCTTTCCTTAAATAAAACATCGCATTCGAGTTTCCCATCGCAGAATTCTTTTAAAAAATCTGTATCTAATTTATTCTGCCTTAATTCCTCTATATACGCGTATCTTATAGGATTATTTATTAAATGTATGGTTTCCTTATGTCTTTTAGAATTATTTTCGGTGAAGTAATTAGCACTTAATTTTTTTGTATAAAATCCAAATACAGTAGAATGAATTTCGCTTTCTGTGGATTTTCCATTCTCGGCACTATATCCAATATTCATTTTAAATTTTGCCTTGTCTATATTTCCATTTAAATGAGAAGCCAGCCACGATATAGTAAAATCTCGCTGATTTTTATCGGGTTGTAGTTTTCTAAAAAAATCGTTTACTTCGTTATAATCTTCCTCTTTTACTTCTTCACAATAATTCCAATCTAAAATTTGGGTAATATAGTCATTTTTATTTCTTTTTCTAAATTCCATTTTTTTCAAATCGTATAAACCATTTTTAAATTGAATGTTATATAATTGGTCCTCCCCTGTATCGAATTCTATGGAATTAAAACTCGCTTCTTCGGCTTTATCTTGTAAAATTAAAGCGCATATATTATCAATAGTTCTCCGCATTTGTATTTTTAAATGAATTGCGTTTAAATGTTTTTGAAATTCAGTATTATTTTTAGTATCTGAAATTTTTTGAATAATGAATTCATTTAAAATATTTCTTATCTTTTTTTTTAGAATTAAAAAATTTATGGTGTCTTTTTTCCATTCTTTTTCATAGATAAAAATTGAATTTTTCGAATAAAGGGTATTATCACCAAATAAATTCAAAAATAATTTTGCGAGATTTTCTTCGGTGGGTTGTATTGAATCAGCCCTAATAAGTTTTCTATATTTTTCGGGGGAATGTTCTCTCGCATAAAAATGGACTGTCCCCAGAGAATTCCCCTCCCTTCCTTCTTGCCATATTTGTGAAAAATATTTAGAATTATGTTTAGAAGACCGCATAGAAAATTTTAAAGCCTTTTTCCTATTTTTAGGATTATCATTTTTTAAAGCCCATATAATTCGAATATAGTCATCATAATGGAGCCCTTCTCCATCGTTTTTTATTAAACTTAATAAATTTTCCACTAAATCGGAATTTAATTCGGGTTCAACTGATTTAAATCCCTCATCTTCTTCTTTTTCTTCTATTTTATTTATTTTTGTGGTATTGTTTTCCTTAACTATTTCCTTAAACATATCAATAACAGGGGGATTAATACCCCAATTTATTATAGTTTCTTTTAAAGGAAAATAAGACCACGAACCAGAAAGAATTTCTATATCCTCGTATTTTGAAGCATATCTCTTTTTTTTTTGTTCTGTGGAACTTTCATTAAAGAAAAGGAAATGAGGCATTTTTTTAGTAGAAGATAAAAAATAAGGGTATTTTTTTTTACAATCTTCAATAAATTCCAATTCTTCTGACCCATATTTCTTGGATTTTCTGAAATCAACATCAATATGAAATAACTGAGAACAATCAACCGCCCCAAATTGATAGCCCTCTAATTTTTCACGTCTTTTCTTTAATTCCTCTGCGGATACGTTTAAAAAGTCAGTGGATTTCGGCATTCCATAAGAACACCTCATTGGAATTTTTTTCCCTCCTTCTGTGTTTAGTTTTATAGGGAACCATTCAATTTTATGATAAGAGAAATATTCGTGAATTAGCATTAAATATAGAATAGTATAAGATTTTAAATATTAAATAATTACACATTTTACACGAATTACACGTAATTCATATACTTTTCAAAAGTAGGTCTTGAGAGGAGACTAAAGAGGGACTTTTAAAAAACGTGCATTTTCCGTGGAATTACACGAAAAAAGTGTGTAAAAATTAGAAAATAAAACATAAATTTAGAATGTTTAATTAAAAATCTTTTACAAAATATTTTAATTTTAAAAAAAGGAAAAAAAAATAATAAAATATCTATATAATTTTAATTACTAATTAAAAACAGTTTTATTTCAAAAATTATTTTGTTTATAAATATATATATAATTTTGTATAAAATGGAACTTGAAATATTTGATACTGAAACTGGAACTCTTGAAGAATTTGATTCTAAATTAAAGGCCTTAGAGGATGACGAAGAGATATTTACACCGAGCCCGCCGACCTCTCCGCCCCCTCAACCTATAAAACCTATGAAAAAAAAAAGGGAATTATCGGCAGAAAGAAAAGAACAATTAAAAGAACAATTGAGAAAAGGGCGCGCTAAGTCTTTGGAAGTTCGTAAGAGAAAAAAACAATTAAAAGAAATAGAAAAATTAAAGAAGTTAGAGGAGGAAGAAAAAATAATTTATGAAAGTATTAAGAAGAAGAAAGCGAGAGAAACAGATAAAGACGACTTATTAAAACAGATTGAAGAACTTAAAAACAAATTAAAAGAAAGGGAATTAAAGCCAGAAAAAGAAAAACCACCACCAAAAAAAGAAGAGAAACCGCAATCGGCTCCGCCTAAACCTAAAAAAGAAATTAAAGAAGAACCGCCAAAACCACAGCCGAAGGCGGAAAATAAACCGCTATCAGCACGACAGAAAGCCCGACTAATGAAAGGATTTTAGAGCATACACCCCTTAATATGGTCTTATTAAATTTCATTATTAAATATAATGAAGATAAAATAAAAAAAAAAATAAAAAATTAAAAATTATAAAGTCCATAAATTAATATATGATTTAAAGAATTAAAAACGAATAATGCATCATCACTTTTTAAAACTTTTCTTTTAGTATTTTCTTTATAAAGTCTTCCATTTTTATCATATTCGTCAAAGATTATAAATTTAGGGGTTCTTCTTTTAATATAAATATAAGAACCACGAGAGTTAAAAATTTTAGTATTATTAGGTATTCCAGAATCCATTTTATTTTCTTTTTAGTTATAAGACGAAATAAATCTTTAAGTATATTAATTAATTTAATTAATTATTTATTAATTTAAAAAAAAAATAATTTTAAGCGTTTGAATCTGTTTTTATAGGTATAAAATTTTTATCCAAATAAATTTCGTCTGGTTTATTGGTGAAATTAATAGCCAAAAAATCTCTTTTATCTTTTACCACTTTTCGAAATAATTTTATAAAATCTGCTTTTTTACCAGATTCCAAAAAATTAAAATCAGTTTCCGCTAATTCTAATTCCTTATTTGAAAGAGAACCCATAAGAGCCCCCGTTAAATTTGAGCGTAAATTCGTCCCCAGAAGTGATAATTTTTGAGAAGTAAAAATGGAACTTAGTCCAATATGCCTGCCAGCCATAACAATTTTATTTATAATTAAACCTTTATTTAATAAACCACCAGAGGGGGCTACATCATCAAATAAAATTAATCGATTTTGTTTTTTTTTCTCTTCTAAAAAATCTTCTTCTAAAACTTCATATAAGGCTTCTATGGTTTCTTCATTAAAAGCCATAATATTTTCTGGCGGTATTTCTTTAACTTCCGCGAGCGTTTGAAGTTTTTTATCTGCGGAATTATTGGTAATTATATAAATATTATCGCCTTTAAAATCTTTACCGTAAAATTTATTTCTTAAAAGTAGATTTAAAATTATTGTGGTTTTTCCTAATGAAATCTGACTCTTTCCCACAATAGCGAGACGAAAAGGCAAATCCCAAATAATTTTTTTTTCTTTAAATACCGCGTCCCCCTCTTTATCTTTTACTTTAAAAATTTCGTAGCCCATATTTAATTTTAATCAATAAAATATTTTATAAATTTAAATGGTCGATAAAGTAGAAAATACAACCGAGGGCGAACTTTTAGAAATGTCTAAACATTTTAAAGAGTTAATGGAGAAAAAGGAAAAAGAAATGGAAAAAATAAAAGAAGAAAATATGAATTTAAAAAAAATTCTTATTTCTGTTTATGGTGTTTTAAGAATTATAGATGAATTAATTGATTTTAGTTTCGAAATACCAACAGATATAGCAACACTTATAGAAACCATAAGGGGCTATTTAAGTGATTATATGGACAAATATATATTTTTAGATAATGCTTAATTTTTTTTCCTTTTTTTAAAATTATTTTTTTTTCAATTAGATTTTTAAAAAATATATGGAAATTATATTTTATTTTTTATTTTATGAATTATTCATCTTTTTTATAATAAATAGTCTGTTGAACCTTTGGAGAGTGAAGCATATTTTCCGCCAGTTTCTCAGCCTTCTTTATAGCACCTAAATCAATATTTTCAGAAATATAGATTTTTCTTAATAATCCTAAGGTTATATTTTTTCCAGTGGGTTTAAATGCCTTAGTTATGGCTTTTCCTAATCCATTGGAACTCATCATTCCTTTTCTATTATTATATAAAAATATATTATCATCGGGTTTATACTTTAACCATAAATTCAGTATAGAATTAAGCATTTTAGGAACCTTTATATTTTGGGTTCCGTGTGTCTTCACATTTTTAAATTCTTGAATAATGAATTCTTTATTATTTCTGGATTTTACCAATAAATAATTTTTATCGGGTTTTATTTGGTCTTTATTTGTTATTATTTCCATCGGTGCGAAATCTAAACGAATAGGCGGGAGAAGAATATATAAAGCCGTAATTAAATAATTTTGAAGAATCATTAGTTCTTTAAAAGAAATGTTCTCTTTTTTTAGAATGTTTCGTTCATCAATTTCTTTTTTATATTTATTCATAGTTCTTTTTAATTCCTTCATTTTTACCCAGTTTTTTCCCTGTTTATCTGTTTTAATATTCTTTTTAATTTCTTGAAAATATTCTTCGTTTAGTGTGTCTAATTCCTTTTTATATTCTTCTAAAAGTTTTTCTTTATCACCTAACGCACCGAGGGCAACTAAAATAGCCGTCAATCTATTTTTTTTCGTGGTTAATGCTAAATCTTTAATATTTTCCATAATTTCTTTTTTATTGTTTAAAAATTCTAAATTTTCGGGCTTTTTATTTCCATTTAATTTAGTTAAGGCTATAATATATGCTCTTAATGAATTTTCTTTAATGTCCCGATTCTCTTTAATAAGTGTTTCGACATCCATTTTTTTTTCTATATTGATATTAAATATAATAATTTTAAATTCTAAATTTATGAGCCTTTATAATTTTAAAAATAAAAGCGATTTGATTGAATTAACTTTTTTATACTTTAAATATAGGAGGCTTTATTCCTCAGGTTTTCAAAGATATATTTTTTTTAGAAACCTAATTTCTTATATAACTAAATTAAATTCTTATTCATCTATAAGAAGCATTTTTAATAACTTATTAAATAAGGGATATATAGAAATAAAAAAAGAGAAAAAAAAAATTTATTATCGATTTAACCCTAATCATAAAAAAGAAAAATGTGTTGATTTAGAACCAGAAATAATTTTTTTTGATTAGGAAAAAACACAAAAAAAAAAAAATATTATTCTTATATAATAAGTAAAAAATGGCTTCTCTTTATTCCACCTCTGTTAAAGTTGATTATATTGACCCCCGTTTCGATTCTTCTAAAAGAGCCGAATTCAGATTAAACCCCGAACTATGTTATTATTCGAATTTAAGGTTAGTAAATCTCGGTGCGACTCTTGGAACCGATAATAATGAAACAATTCAAAGCCCCGCGGGGCTTTACGGTATTATAAAGCATATTAGGCTTTTAGATGGTGCGAGGGAAATTGATTCTTGTAGAAATGTTAATAGATACTTAGCATTTAAAAACCTTAATAATTCTAATAAAGATAATTATGAAATTGGACAACAGAAACATAAGGGGGCAGTGGGTTATTTATTAAACGATAATAGAAGAGTAGTTCCAGGAGCATTGTCCACCAGAGTTTTAAGCACATCCGCGAACACTACTGACGCAAATAAGGCTTATTTAGATTTAAGAGAGTGCCTTCCAGTGCTCGAAAGACTTTCTTATTTAGATACTTCTTTAATGCCTAATTTAAGAATAGAAGTGGAATTCGAATTGGATGCCGTTAAATTAATTTCTAAAAATACTAATGTAATGACTAAGACAACCCCGCTTTTAATCGCCGAAGAAATTATGGACGAAGAATTAAAGAAAAAATTAAAATCTAATTTTTCTGGCGTAGTTTGGAATACTGTGGAAAATGATGTGGTCCAGGTTCCTTCCGTTGATGCTTCCGCCTTAGCAGACGCCGCCAGCCTTAATCAACAAAAATCTTTAAGAATTTCGGGCTTCGATAATAAATTAGTTGGGCGTGTGGTAATGATGAAGACTTACACAGACAAAGCAAAATATAAAATCAGTGATACACAAATTCTCGGCTATGGCGAATTGGGTTCTTCCGTAGCTCAGTTAGAAGAAAAAATAAATCTTAGATTAAACGGGCGTGGCGTGTATTCTGGTAATGGTTTAGACACACCAGCGAAGAGGGCTTCCGCGCTTTCTATGGCTTGGGGTGATGTTAATATCGTTCCTTATTCTCATAATTTAGCAATGGGTAGAAATGTCGCTGGAACTTTAAATAATGTAGTAGGAGCACCTCCTAAATACGATAATGACAACGAAAGCAAATTAATCGGGCAGAGCGATTTTGTTGGAATGGAAATTTCTGACAGAGTAAGCCAATTAATTTTAGATTATGAAAGAACTAATATTAAAGATACTGGAAGCATTAAAAATACGAGTGCGGGGCTCGATATTCATATATTTGCAGAAGTTCAACGCTCTTTAATGTTAGACTGTAAAGGGGGTTATATGGTAAGATATAATTAATATTATAAAGTTTAATAATTAAATATTTT
>Ga0070754_10003378_pt1 | contig 11285 bp, 16 predicted proteins | sample VirMetDEL_Sep_01_FD_75181 | JGI IMG/M metagenome (GOLD analysis project Ga0070754, IMG submission 75181) | Aqueous microbial communities from the Delaware River and Bay under freshwater to marine salinity gradient to study organic matter... | ecosystem: Environmental > Aquatic > Marine >... | reverse complement strand
TTGTGATAATACAACATAAAGGATTAACCTGTCTTTATGTTTCTGAAATGGAGCATTGATTTTATCACTCCATTTCCAATAACGTTCCCAGAAGTTTTTCATTTTAGATAGTGCGGTTTTTCAGAATTGATTTTGAATATATTAATTATAGGTCAAATTTACTTTATTGCAACTTTCAAATATTGGTAAAAAAATAACCTGAGTATATCTCCAGTCTTCACAAAATTGTGAATTAGAACCAAGCTCTGCTCCATGAAGAACATCTTTTGGTATTACCACTGCCATATTTGATTTTGCCTGTATAAAATGAACTAGATTAATTTCATCATGTCTAATAAACATTTTATTTGAACTCAGTTTTTCTGAATTTCTATAAATGTTAAATCCTGTCGTTTTATCAGTATAATCTAGATTTAAAAAAACAATAACTGCATATTGATGTATTGAATCATACCATATTAGACCATCTTTATGAATATTATAATAATAGTTTTCTGGATATTCTTCTAACTTCTTAGAGCAATTTATAAGTAATGATTCAGGAACATATACTTGCTCTTCTTTTAGATTTAGATGTCTATAAATTTTTGATGGCAATTGTTTTATGAATGGTAGTTCTGTACCAGACATATTTGAAGAATAAGATTTTCTACAGTCAAGAACTTTATTATATATTTCCTTTCTTTTATCTTTATCCCATATCAAAGTCATTGGAAGTTTTTTTATTTCTTCATGCACTAAATTGATATTATCATAAAAATTTTCAATGAGAAATATATCCCCCAAAGTGGATGATAACTTCTTAACTAAGAAATCATTGCTTAAAGCAAATACATGTGGATTAAAATAATTGTCTATCATTGATAATTAAGGGTATTCAAATATTTTATTGTCTTAAAGACTTCAAATATTCGAGAACATATGAACGAATATACATCAGTTCGTGATAACACTTTTGATTATGAGCACAGTTACGAAGTTCAGGGTCTGGTTTTAGAACAGATTCCATAAACAAATCTAAACCACGATTAAACTTAATTTCTTGTGGTTCATTATCTGGAACTGAATTTTGATCTTTCATTCTTTGTCCTCAAAACATTTAGGATCAGTGTGATGCATCCAATGAGAAATAATATCAATCTTCTTGCTTACAGAAAGCAGTTCAGATCTCAAAGTACGTTCTTTTAACCAATCAAAATCATCACACTTAAAGTAAAGATCTTGGGGAACATGAGTAGCAAAAAGTAAACTGAGTAAAAACATTAGCACATCTCCATCAATCTATTTAATCACTTCCCAATGGTCATCAACAGATTCATTCATCCAAAAGAAGTACTTGCCACTGATAGAAGCAAGGAATACTTTACCATTCTCACGTTTCTCCACACGACAAGAGTGAAAACTATCCATCATATTAGCAAAACGATTTTTTGCTTTGCTGGACTTTGGTTTGACGCAGATGAACTCGGTTTTGGTCTTGGTGTTCATGATGTTCTTAAAGTATTCAAAGAGAGTTTTATCAACCCCCACAAAGGTATTCTAGTGGAGATTTAGGAGTTTGTCAAGCGGTTAGAGAAGCTATAAATGAAGTCATCAACTCCCAGGTATTCATTGTAGAGTAGTTCTTCCATTTGACGTGCTTCTACTTCCCAGGGTTGGTCTTCATAGTCCGTCTCAGTGTGGTCTATGCCCCTCCAGAGGCGTTTGTTATGCTTATCCTTAAGATTGCCCATAACGTGTTGATAAACGTGCCAGAGTTCGTGGAAGAGGGTGTGTAGATACAGGTCAGAGTTCATACGATTGTGTAGTTCAATCTCAAACTCACGAGGGCGATAGTTGCAATCCATTACCGTACACCATCCATAGACACCTTCTCGTGCTAGTCCACGATGGTTGATAGTAATATCAACTTTGTGTCTTGGAAGATACCTTGCAATGAACCATTCAACAGCATCAGTACACCGACGCTTGCTGTAGTTGTATCCAGTGGTTTCAAGATAGAGCATTGATCGCAACCGCAGTGACACGAGTACCCCATTGTAGCATCCAGAGGAAGGATGCGATGAAGATAAGTTTTTCAGTGGTGGTCATACTACTAAGACACTTTAGAGGCTTCAGATACTATAAAACCCCCAGTGGTGGTCTGGGGGGAAAGATAATTATCTAAGATTTCAAATGCTATTTAAATCATGATAATGTATAAACGGCAAACATACCACTTTCAGTAAATGCTTGTTGAATTTCTGCAAGTTCTTCAGCAGTAAAAGAAATTGCTGATAAAATTTCTAAAAGACTTCCTTGAATTTTTTCAACATTGGCATCACCAGACTTTGCATCAGAAAGAAGTGCAATAAATTCTGTTGCAGCAACATTTGCTTCTAATGAAACTTTTGCACTATTTTTAATTTTTTGATATGCAATACCACCACTGTTTGCAGGTGTTATTTCTTCGTTTTCATCTGTAGATACAACATTAACACCATTTACCAAAGAATTCCAAAATTGCTTGTAATCAACTCTTTTTTGCTTATTATATTCATCAATTTCTTCTACATCGAACGATAATGTATCACGATTCCAAGTGTAATTATGTGTAAAACTACTTGTATCTGAAATATCTTTTGGCATCGTAATTGGACCATGCCATCCAAGTGCCTCTAACTCAGAATCGGTAAGAGATTGCAAATCTGTGCGAACAGTTCCGTCTTCAAATCTCCAATAATCAGGAAGTTCTTGTGGATAATTTCTGCTTGGTGGACTGTATTGTGCTGACATTTTTTTTCTTAAAATGTTGTATTATTATTTATGAATATTTAACACCTTTAACTTGAGGTGCGACTATAACTTCACTCTTAGGTGCTTTGTGTTTTGAAGTTCCCTCTATATTTTCGATAATCTCTTTATAAGCATTTTCAATTTCTTCTTGAGTAAATTTAATTCTCTTCTCATTTAGTCTCGCTGCCATGTGAGAATAAAAACCAGATATTCTCATACTATCGGGATTAAATGGAACATTTCTTTCAATAATATGAAAATCTTTGTACGTAATATTAATTCGATGTGTTCCTGCGATCATTACTGATGCTTTTTTGTTGAAACACTTTCTCATGTGTTGTCCACAAGAGTCGCAACCAATGAAATAATCTGCTGCTTCAATAATTGCAGCCCACTCTCTAAGGTTTAAATCTGAACTTGGTTTATATGTCCTTGTATCATGAAATTCTTTTGCTCCCATAAAGATTAAATTATAATCTTTTGAAAGTTCTTGAATAAAGTAATCCAGCATATTTTTTGGCATGGATCTCAAACTATCGTCAAATGTACCAGATGGATGTAGTGTTGCCGTTGAACCGTATGGTTGTAGAACAATAGTTTTTGATTTTTTGTGCTTTTGTTTTGCTTCTTCGATCACCTCAAATGCTTTTCTTTTTTCTGGAAATGAAAGATTGAGTTGCATTGGAGGAAGATCAGAATGATCGTTAGTGTCATTAATCACCGCATCAAATGCTTCTTTTAATGAAATCTCATTGCGATAATATGCAGGAACTCGATATGGTTCTGCTGTGATAACCTTATCCGCATTCCAAAAATAATGTTCAAAAGATCCTTTTGAATCTGGATTAAAAGTTCTTTCTTGAAGTTCTGGTATTCCCCACATTACATAATCCCATGCAGGAACCATAATATACCATTCTTGATTTGGATGATTTTTATGATATTTAAGTAGTGCGGGAATTGAAGTAATAACCCTTCCAATTCCACCATCAACCCAGAATACTGTAGACATTAATATTTTAAAATAAAATTTGATTTTTCTTTTTTAAAATAAGAAGTATTTATAACTTCTTGCCAATCTATAATTGGACTTAAGTGATTGTTATCGCAGTGAGTACTCCAACCCGGCATTGGTGAAATAATATATTTTTTTTGTTTATCTGCAAGTTCCCAAAATTTTTCATAATCTCTTGAGAAGTGAAATCCATCCTTTTCTTTAATAGCATCATCAGAAGAATATTTTTTATGAATCTCTAGATCTTCAATTAAAGTTTTATATTTACAAGCAAAAGTATTTGTTGTAGCAGGAACTGCTCTCCAATGAGAATTTTTTGTGGCAAAAATCTCACTTAAATATCCTTTTTCAATAAAAAAATCAAAATCATAAAGTGTGAGATATGAAGGATTTAATGTAAAACCCTCCAATATCATATCACACCAATTTGGTTTATGTAAATAGTCATCTTCTAAAAAATAAATGATCTGGTTGTTATCAAAGTTTCGAGACTGAATAATTTCAAGTGTCCCTAAAAAACTATCACACTCTGAACCACAATTAATAACTTCAACATTCTTTTCTAATCCAAGAAAAGTTTTATCTATACTTCCATAAAATTCATCATAAACAATTGTATAGTTTGCTAATGATGTATCAATTGTATTCTTAAAATTTTCAAATACTTTTATTTTATTAAACCAATCTGGCCTTGTGCGGTCAGGAAGTTCTTGAAGTTTCGAGTAATAACATTGTCTTAAAAAGACTTCGATTGGTTTTTTCATCGATAATTAAAATTATTTTTTATTTTTTCTTTTGATACTTTTGTTCCTATTCCCATCATAGGTCTTTTGTCGTATTTATGGTCGGCATAAGGACCCTCTAAATTTACATAATGAAGAAAACATTGCATTTGCATTTCTCCTTTATATGGTTTCCTCCAGTGCTTCAATTCACATCCAGAATAAACACACATATCACCAGGATTTAATTTTAATACTCTTTCTTTTCCACTTTTATCTTCAATATAGAAGTCCCAAATATCAGTACTATCTATACAAAGAGTAGTAGAGTATTCACAACTTGGTCTGTCAATATGTGGTTCTAGTATTGCACCTTGATAATAAATTCTAGCATAGGTATAAGTTGGACATAACTTCAGACCTGTAATATAAGACATTTTATCATTCAATTGAAGTGCAAGGGAATCAAAAAATGTTGCACAATAAACAGTAAAACTATTTGGAGATTGTTCATCACCAAAAGCAAACTTATCCTTTTTCTGAGTCATAAAAAACTCAGTATCTTTCAACATTTCAAATTGAGTTTTTAAACAAAGTAAAAGATCTTCTGAAATTACATTTCTTACAACTTCATAACCATTTTTAGAAAATGACATAAATTACCTTAGATTTGGTCCTTGCACCCAACTTACTAATGCATGGCGAGTTCCTTTTTTTACTGGTTTAACTTCATGCATAATATCAGACTCAAAAAATATAATTGTTCCTTTTGATTTTGGTGCTATCTTCTCTTCCCCGTCTTTGTAAAAAATTAACTCACCTCCTTCATATTCTTTTTCATCTGTCAATTGTATAGAAAATGATAACTTTCTAATATCTACAAAACTTTCTAATCTACTACTATCTCCACAATCATTATGTTTTCCATAGAATCCTTGTTGACTTTCAGTATATTCTGAAAATTGTAGATTTTCTACAAACTTCAAAATCATATCAAAGTTTTCTTGATTGACTTTATGTATTTGATTGATAATTTTTTTATACAACCAATTCGTATTTGGATTTGAGTCAACCCATTTGATATTTGTAATTCTAGTCCTTGGCACATTACCAATATTTGGATTCTTGATATGATAATCTAAAGTAAATGGTTTTTTTTCCTCTTCTTGGACATTATAACCAACTTTTGCATCTTCTGTTGGCAAATCTTTGGTGTATGTTATAATTTTTTCAATTTCATCATCTGATAAGAAATTATGAATCCAATAAACTGGATGGAGTTCCTTATTAATTCTCAATATATTCATAGGGTTTTTTCGCTATCATATTCTTCCAAAAGTTCAAGAGATTGTTGCTCAATTTCATGAAAGTGTAACTCTGCAATTCTTTCCAAACCAATTTTGTCAAGTAATTTCATATAACCTTTTGGCACTACTTCCAAACAAAAATAATCTTCTACATTTTCCCATTCTGGATTATCTGTATCAATTCTGATTTTCATTGCATCCAAAATTTTTTTAACATCTTCAAGTGTTTCAACCTTGTCAATGCACAATTGAAATCTTCTTGTTTTTGGGTGATTAACTTTAGACATAATTCATTTGAAATTTATATATTTTTGAATATTTATTCCACCAATCTATGTGATTGATATGAGGATCTCTTTGTTTCTCAAATTGAACGTGAAGTGCTAACGAAGGAATTGGATTAATCCTTATAACATCATTTTTCCATATGTTGCTAATAGTATTTCCTTCATCTACAAGAGTATTAGGATCTTCACCTGGAGCAAATGGTTTATATTGCAGGGATAATCTTTCAAATATATTCCAATGATCACGAAAAACTTTTGGTGTTGTCATCATTGTAAATGTTGTCCATATGCCCTCCTTCCAGTGTCTTATAGGAGTTCTAAACACTCTTCCGGGATATATTTGATGTGGAACATAATCCTCTGGATTATCAAAAGGAAAAATACAAATCTCTTTTTGTAAATTATAATGTGATTTTAAATATTCATAAGAAAATAACATTTCTGATATTGCATTTTCACAATGTAAATAATCATCTTCTACGGAATATACTAAATCTGCATCACTATCCCTACATGTCTTAAATTGCATATATCCGCTATGATTAAATCCTCTTTCTTTTAAAGAAATAATCTCCCAAGAATATTTTGAATATTTTAAGATACCCTCAAATAAATTTAATAATTCATCACTACTATGATCATCAAGGATTGTAAAATGAATTTGATGATTTTTGACCAAATTTGATGAATTGATAAGTGAAGATAAACAACCAACGATTAAATCTTTTTTTGGAATATCAATATATCTTGGATTATTTCCATGAATATTTTGACCATCATGAGTTCTTATCACAATATGAAGTTTCATTTATATTCAATAAACTTCTTATCTAACTTTTCAATAATATCAGAGTTTGGTTTACAATCCTTTCTCCAGAACTCCATATTCATTTCTGAATATTTTTTTACAATCTCTGGTGGAAGAATACATCTTGGTGGTTTATATTCTACTTTTCTCTTGACGGTATGTAAATCTTTGAGATTACAAGCTTTATCAAAGTTCTCATTTGAGTATTCCACATTTTCAAAATCATGAGAATAATAAGGTTTTTCAAGAAACTCATAAACGCTTTTTATTGTTCTTTCTGGTTCTTTGCACAGATTCTCATATTCAATAAAGTGTATCATTTCTGGATTAAGTGCATAACCTTCTTGAAGTAAAATCCAAGGATTTGCAACTATACCATCATTTTTATCCATCATACCATCACAACGAGCAAATACATTTTTAGTATTCTCTGTGAGTTTCTTGGTGTGAAATGGATTTTTAGATAAAATGACCTCAAAAGAATTTAAAATAGAAACAATGTCTCTTACAGGACATAGAATTTTAGTATAAGGAAACAGCGTCTTAAGAAAGTTAGTTTTCTTTGCCCAATTTCTGGAATTATCAAAAATAACTGGTTTATCTATGTGTTGATAGTATCCATTAAAAATTCCATACAATAAATTTTTTCTTTGTTTTTCAGTAACGGTAAGATTACTTTCAGAACCAGTAATAATATCAATAGAACTTCCAGTGAGTGATTCTAATGGAGAACCAATATCTGCATAAAAATCTGGATTTTGTCTTAAAATTGCAGTCAGTAATGTAGAACCAGACCTTGGAAGTCCAGAGATAAAATAATGTGATTTCATTGATAATTAAACTTTTTTTGATTTTAAATAAATTCCATAAGATATTACAATTCTTGGAATATCTCCTTCAACCATTTCGCATTCGTGATATTCTTTACTTGAATTGCATCTAACGTAATCACCTACTGTTACTGGTATTGTTACTCCATTATATATTGGAAATCCACCATTTTTTGGAACAGATAAAAATAAATTAAATCTTATATGATCATACCCAGTTATAGTTGGATCATTATGGTAATGTATTTTCCCCCCATTAGTTATGTATCCGATATAATCTCCATATGTGGAATCATCAATATAATTATTTTTAATATTTTCTTTATCCAAAATTCTTTTTTTAATATCAAAAAATAAACTTGGAGTATTTGATTCTTTGGGTAAAGTTAAAAAATTTCTATTTGGAGAAAATCCATTTTCTTCAAATAGATCTTTATTAATATTAATAAACTTAAGAATAAAATCTAATTCTTTTTTTGATATTATATTTTCATTCATTATGTGTTGGATATGTGATTGTACCTTTTTGAAGTGCAATCAAATTAAATGAAATTGAAATTCTTTCTTCATCGTGATTATTAGTTTCTACAGAATGAGGAATATAAGAAGGAAAGAGAATAATATTACCTTCTACTGGTTCAATTTTAATTGTTTCTCCAGTAAATTGATTCTTTTGATTTACAAGAGAACAACCTTTCCACATACGATTGATTCCTGGATTTGCAATAGTCAGTTTTCCACTTTCTTCTGGTGCTGAAAGATAAAAGACACCAGAGAATACTTCACCATGTACATGTTCAGAATTCATACATTGACGACTATCATTGATATTCAACCATGCAGAAGTCATTGCAATATCACAATCAATAAAATCTAAGTCAGCACAAGCTTTAAAACCCATCTGACAAATGTATTCAAAAAGTGGACGAAGTTCTCCTACTAGATGCAAAGTATCTGGAGATTGATATCCTGCAACATTTGACAGTGCTGTTTCTTTTGTTGGATTTTGTTCTTTATATTCTTTGACTACTGAGAGGAAGGTTTCTTTATATTCTTCAAATTCAGGATATTCTGATTGCCAGAGTGGAACAGAATAAATTGGCATTAGGTTCATAGTTTTTCTTCAGTAAGTTTTTTATAGTATAGTGTATATAGATTCAAAAATCAAGAGCATTATTTTGTATTCATGTTCCTATCGTGTACTTATAATCTCTTGGGAATTGTTTGACTATTATAAAAACACGTTTAATTAATTCACTTACATCTCGATAAATCTGTAGGTTTTCTACCATAATTAAAAAAAATAAAGGGCACAAAATACAAGTATCAAAGTACAAAATTCAATAAGTAACACACCTGAAGGAACGGACACACATCACGCCCCCCTTAGGGGAGTAGTGCGTACTACCCTCATTAAAGCGCCAGCCGTGGGCGTGACTGGGAGCGAAGTGGCTACCGCCCTGTGTACTACTCCAGTAGCTAGTGTTGGAGTACGAGTCCCAAAACTCTCTACAAATATATCCTGGATTATATAATTGTCCACTAGTTGGTACAAACCATCCGGTACAACCTGTTACACTTTGTGCTAAAGTGTTTGCATCATTTGATCCCCAAGTTCTTGAGACTTCTGCAGCTGCCGGTGCTACAATCCATTGAACACCTCCCGCAGAACAAATAAAATACCCACCTTCATATGCATCTCCCAGGGCTACAGTTTCAACCTCAAATGAATAATCTGTTCCACCAGTCGTATTAATTCCCGTAAACTCTGCATTATCAATAAAAGATGCTTGTACTACTGCCGTAATTGTATTTGCGACACTAATAGTTCCTTTTGCAAAATCTGAAGATGGATTAATTACGAGAGTTTTATTGACATCTGTACGAGAAATTTGTGTACTTCCAACAGATATAGTCTCTAAAATAGTATTACTTCCATCTTTTAGAATTACGTATCCAGTGCTACCGATACTAATTGCTTTATTAAACGAAATTTTAATATCAGTGCTTGTACTAGCATTAGTAGAACCGTCTCCTGGATCAAAACCATCAATCTTTAAAGGAACAACAACATCAAAAGCATAGACAGTTCCCGCAATTGCTACATCACCACTTCCATAAATTGTTGCTCCAGTTCCAACCTGGATTTTACCATCAGTGCCACCAGTTCCTACAGTGACTACTCCAACATTAATAATATTAGAGTCATCATTTATTACTGTTGTCCCGCTAATTTTGATTGCCATCGTCGCTAGTTACTCGGCGTTTCTTCTATTATTTAGTTGATTTAAATTCTCTAATTTCTTCTCTAAGTTCTTTAATTGCTTCAATCAGAATACCAATAATACCATTATAATTTACCGACTTTGGATCAGTTTGAGCTACAAGTTCTGGTAAGACCTGTTCTAACTCTTGAGCAATCACACCATAAGAACTTTTTCCGTTCTCTTTCCAATCAAAAGAAACTCCACGAAGTTGATCTACAATATCTAATGAGTTTTCAACTGTGTGAATATTAGTTTTTAAACTTTCATCAGATGTAGAGTTGAAGTTAGTCGCAGCTGCTTCGCCTGTAGATGGATTAAAAGTAAATTTTGTAGTTGATACTTTAGTTGCAGATACAGATCCAGATGTAGACTGAGTAAATAAAGGATAAAATGTTTCATTAGTGGTCGTATCGTCAGCAACCGTTGATCCAGCACCGGTTAAGTTAGAACCATCACCATAATAAGCAGTAGCACTTAAAATACCAGATGATGGATTAAAGAATAATTTCGTTGTTGATACTTTAGATGCTGTAATAGTCCCAGAAGTTGTTTGAGTGAATACAGGGTAAAATGTTTCGTTCGTGGTTGTATCATCAGCAACTGTTGAACCAGCACCTGTTAATCCAGAACCATCACCTACGAATGCAGTTGCAGTTACAATACCAGATGCATTAATATTCGTTGGTGTAAAGTTAGTAATGGTTCCTGCAGTACCAGTTAAGTTGGTAATAGTTCCATTAGTACTGGTAAGAGTAGTGATGGTTCCTGCAGTACCAGTTAAGTTGGTAATAGTTCCATTAGTACTGGTAAGAGTAGTGATGGTTCCTGCAGTACCAGTTAAGTTGGTAATAGTACCATTAGTTGCATTTACTGTATTAATAGTAGCAGTAGTATCAGTAAATTGAATACCACCAGCAGCAAATACAACTCCAGTTGGAACCAAAGTAGAACCAACACCAACAGCATAATTACTCATCCATGCATCAGTGGTTCCAACACCAAAAGTATCACCCTTTACCCACATCCATTGCTTGTAGGTATCTGGAAGAGTATTAATACCAGCAACTTTAAAGGGAACCAATGGTGATCCTTCCGTTGAGGCAACAGCAATACCACCATGATTTGCAGTGTTATCAGTTGAAACATCATCATTAGATGCATTAGTTGTATAACCAACAATAAGATCTTTATCTGATATTACTAAGTTCTCAACACCAAATGTAACTGTTGTTCCACCAATACTTAAGTTTCCTGCAACATAAACATCATTATGG
>Ga0070754_10003375_pt1 | contig 11293 bp, 5 predicted proteins | sample VirMetDEL_Sep_01_FD_75181 | JGI IMG/M metagenome (GOLD analysis project Ga0070754, IMG submission 75181) | Aqueous microbial communities from the Delaware River and Bay under freshwater to marine salinity gradient to study organic matter... | ecosystem: Environmental > Aquatic > Marine > Coastal... | reverse complement strand
CGGCCCAGCGATTCGGCGATGGACTTGCCGATGCTGGTCTTGCCCACGCCGGGTGGGCCGACCAGCAGCACGATGGAACCGGCGATCTCGCCGCGGAACGTGCCCACGGCGAGAAATTCGATGATGCGGCTCTTGATGTCGTCGAGCCCAGCGTGATGCGCATTGAGCACTTTGCGTGCGTGTTCGAGGTCCAGCTTGTCCTCGCTGTACAGGCCCCACGGCATGGCCGTGGCCCAGTCCAGATAGTTGCGGGTAACGGCGTATTCCGGCGAGCCGGTCTCTAACACCGAAAGCTTGTTCAATTCGTCGTCGATACGCTTCTGCGCGGCAGGCGGCACCACCTTGCCTTCCAGCCGGGAGCGGAACTCATCGGCGTCGGCGCTGCGGTCGTCCTTGGTGATGCCCAGTTCCTGCTGGATGATCTTCAGCTGTTCCTTGAGGAAGAATTCGCGCTGGCGCTCGCCGATCTTGCGATTCACCTCGCCGGTCAGCTCTTTCTGCAGCTTGGCGACCTCTACTTCTTTACGCAGCAGCGGCAGCACTTTTTCCATGCGCTTGAGCACCGGAACGGTATCGAGCACTTCCTGCAGCTCCAGCCCCGGCGCGGTAGTCAGCGCAGCAGCGAAATCAGTCAGCGGCGACGGCGCGTTCGGGCTGAAGCGGTTGAGGTAGTTTTTCAACTCCTCGCTGTACAGTGGATTGAGCGGCAACAGCTCCTTGATCGCGTTGATCAGCGCCATCCCGTAGGCCTTCACTTCGTCCCGCGGGTCCTCGTCGCTTTGAGGGTATTCCACTTCCACCAGATACGGCGGTTTGCGCCGTAGCCAGCCGCGGATACGCACCCGCGCCATGCCCTGTGCGACGAACTGCAGCTTGCCGCCCTCTTTGGAGGCGTGATGCACGCGGACCATGGTGCCGTGTTCGGGCAGGCTGTCGGGATCGAAGCTGGACGCATCCTGTACCGGCGCGTCCATATAGAACAGTGCGAGGCGCTGGTGCGGCGTCTTCGATACTCGCTCCAGGGTTTCGGCCCATGGCTCCTCGTTGACGATGACCGGCAGCACCTGAGCGGGGAAGAAGGGCCGGTTGTGCACCGGGATGACGTAAAGCTTGTCCGGCAGGTCCTGATCCGGCAGTACCAGTCCGGTGGAAGAAATGTCCTGCTCGAATTCCTGATTGCTGTCGTCGTTCATGCGGCACCTGTTGCGAGTACGTATTCCTTAGATGGGTCTCGGGCAAATGATTTCAATCCAATCGATCCCGGTGCCGTTTTCCGTACCTGTAAAAGCAGCCCTCACTCCGGTAGAGTGCGGCGATACGCCAGGTACCCCGCCCATGCTCAACGCACGTCTGCTTCGCCTCGATGATCAGGCCCACGAACACGCCCACGACTACCACCAGTTGGTACTGTCGCTGGCCGGCAGTGCTGAATTCGAAGTGGACGGTTCGGGTGGTGAGGTCTGCCGGATGCGCGCCTGCCTGGTGCCGGGCCATGCCGAGCATGAGTTCGCCGGCAAGGGCGACAACCGCATGCTGATCATCGATCTCGACGAGCAGGACGTGAGCGCCGATGATCCCCGGTTATTGGCCCAGTTGTTCGAGACGCCACGCTATCCCGCGCTGGACGCCGACTTCCACAACCTCCTGAATTATGCAGGTGCCGAGCTGGCCCGCTATGGCAGTGATCCGCTGTTGGCCCGGGCGCTGGGTGGCGTGCTGCTGCGCGCGTTGCACTTGAGGGTGTTCGGCGAGGCGACTCGCCAACCTACCGGCCCGCTGGACATCGCCCGGCTGGACGCGCACATCGAAAGCAATCTTGCCCGGCGTATCACGGTCGCAGAGCTGGCGCAGGTGGTCTGCCTGAGCCCCAGCCATTTCCATGCGCAGTTCAAGGACAGCGTCGGTCTTACCCCGCATCAATACCTGCTGAAAAGCCGCCTCGATCGTACCGCTCGGCTGTTGCGCGACAGCCCGCTGCCGTTGGTGCGAATCGCCGAAGAGTGCGGCTTCTCCAGCCAGAGCGCGCTGACCACCGCGACCCGCCGCTACCTTGGATTCACACCAAAGCGCCTGCGCAGCAGCGAAGGCTGAAGCTCAACACACCGAACATTCGGCGCGGGTCGCGCCCACTGCTTTTGTGGGAGGCCCGCCCTCGGGGCGAAGCTTTTGGGCGTTGTCCGCAGACCGAACGCAGCGCCTATAGGGTCCGTAAGTCCGCATTCGGCGCGGGTCGCGCCTCCCACAAGGTTTGGCGTAACGCTTAGCAATTGATGTAGAGGCTCGCCCCCCGGGTGACGCTCTGGCTTTGCCAGCCCGAACGTACTGTTTCGGTGCGTTTCGTATCTGCTGGCCGTATCCCGTACCGCCCTAACGAACGTTCATGACGGCACTGTTACTGCGCTGCAATCCCGTAGCTTTCTGCAAAAATTCCGTAGCTTTGCGCAACAACGCAAAACCCTCTCGCCGTAGATTCGCCTACCCGTTCGGCACTTGCTGCGCATATTCGAGCGCAAGCACGCCGTGCCAACACAACAACACTCCACGAGAGGAGCGGCGCGATGTTCAAAGCCGGTCAAGTCTTGCAGGGCGATTTCGCCAATCTGAAAGCCGCCGAATTCTTTCCCGCCATCAGCGCCAATTACAGTGTTGACGAGGCGACCTATCTGATTGAATTGCTGCAGCTGGCCGACCCCGGCGAGGCGGGCATCGAAGCCATCCGCCGTGAAGCGCGCAGCCTGATCGAATCCGTGCGCGGCCGTGATAACGCCGTCGACACCCTTGATGCATTGCTGCGCCAGTACAGCCTGGATACCCATGAAGGGCTGATGCTGATGTGCCTGGCCGAAGCGTTGTTGCGCGTGCCGGACTCGGCCACCGCCGACGCGCTGATTCGCGACAAGCTCAACGCCGCCGAGTGGGAGCGGCACCTGGGTCAGAGCGACAACGTGCTGGTCAACTTCGCCGCCTGGGGCCTGGTAATGACCGGCAAGGTTGTTGACCCCGACAATTCGGATGGTCGCCCGAAGAATGTCATTGGCCGGTTGGTCAAGCGCTCCGGCGAGCCAGTGATTCGTGCTGCGATGAATCAGGCCATGAAGCTGATGGGCAAGCAGTTCGTGCTGGGTCGCACCATTTCCGAGGCGTTGAAGAACGGCCGTCCGGAACGTGAGAAGGGCTACACCTATTCGTTCGACATGCTCGGCGAGGCGGCACTGACTGTCGAGGATGCGCGCAAATACATGGCGGACTACCGTCAGGCCGTGGAAACCGTCGGGGCCGAGCCGCAGGTCGGTCCCGGCCCGAGGCCGTCAGTGTCGATCAAGCTGTCCGCACTTCACCCGCGCTATGAAGTGGCCCAGCGTGAGCGCGTGCTTACCGAACTTTTTGAGAACGTGCGCGAGCTGGCAATCCTCGCGCGCAAACTCAATGTCGGTATCACCATCGATGCCGAAGAGGCCGATCGTCTCGAACTGTCGCTGGAGCTTTATGAAAAGCTGATGCGCGATCCGGCCATTGCCGGCTGGGGCGAGTTCGGTCTGGTGATCCAGGCCTACTCCAAGCGTTGTCTACCAGTCCTGGTCTGGCTAACGCTGCTGGGCAAGGAGCTGGGCGCGCGGATCCCGCTGCGGCTGGTCAAGGGCGCGTACTGGGACAGCGAGATCAAGCAGTGCCAGGTCCAGGGGCTGGATGGCTACCCGGTCTACACCCGCAAGGAAGGTACCGACACCTCCTATCTGGCCTGCGCCCGCTACCTGCTGTCCGAGCAGACTCGCGGTGTGATCTATCCGCAGTTCGCCAGCCACAACGCGCATACCGTCAGCTGCATCCTGTCGATGATCGGCGAGTTGAAGACGCCGCGCGAATTCGAATTTCAGCGCCTGCACGGCATGGGCGATGCGCTGTACGACACGGTGATCGAGAAGTACCGCAAGAACGTGCGCATCTACGCGCCGGTCGGTGCACACAAGGATCTGCTGCCGTATCTGGTGCGTCGCCTGCTGGAAAATGGCGCCAACTCGTCGTTCGTTCACCAGCTGGTCGACCCGCGCGTGCCGGTGGATTCGCTGATTGACCACCCGGTGACCCAGCTGCGCCAGTTCAAGACCCTCGGCAATCACCGCATCCCGCTTCCGCCGGCGCTCTACGGCAACCGGACCAACTCGCAAGGCATCAACATGAACATCCAGACTCAGTGGAACGACCTGTCCAGCGCCTACCAGACCTTCCTCGACCGCCAGTGGCAAGCCGCACCTGTCATCGGCGGGCAGAAGCTCACCGGCACAGCGCACAAAGTGCATTGCCCCTACGAGCTCAGCCAGGAAGTCGGTACCGCCCAGTTCGCCACCGCCGAGCAGGCCAAGCAGGCCATTGATGGTCTGGCCGCCTTCTGGCCGCGCTGGAACGCGACGCCGATCGAGCAGCGCGCGCAGATTCTCGAGCGCCTCGGTGACCTGCTTGAAGCCAACCGTGCCGAGCTGATGGCGATGTGCACGCTGGAAGCCGGCAAGACCCTGCAGGACGGCATCGATGAAGTACGCGAAGCCGTGGACTTCTGCCGTTACTACGCGCTGCAGGCCCGTTTGAAACTGGGCCGCGAAGAACTCAAAGGCCCGACTGGCGAGCGCAACGAGTTGTTCCATGAAGGCCGCGGCGTGTTCGTCTGCATCAGCCCCTGGAACTTCCCGCTGGCGATCTACCTCGGGCAGATCACCGCCGCGCTTGTGGCCGGCAACACCGTGCTGGCCAAACCGGCCGAGCAGACCAGCCTGATCGCGGCCCGTGCCCTGGACCTGATGTTCGAAGCCGGCTTGCCGAAGGAGGCGATCGCCTTCCTGCCGGGCGACGGCGCGACCCTCGGTGGCGTGTTCTGCCGCGATCCACGTGTGGTGGGCGTGTGCTTCACCGGTTCCACCGACACGGCGCGCATCATCAACCGTCAGTTGGCCGAGAAGGAGGGCGCCATCGCCACGCTGATCGCCGAAACCGGCGGCCAGAACGCGATGATCGTCGACTCCACCGCGCTGCCTGAGCAGGTGGTCAAGGATGCCGTCGGTTCGGCCTTCACCAGCGCTGGCCAGCGTTGCTCGGCCCTGCGTGTGCTCTACGTGCAGCGTGACATCGCCGATCGGGTGATCGAGCTGATCAAGGGCGCCATGGTCGAGCTGAAAGTCGGCCCGACCTACCTGCGTGAAAATGACTTGGGCCCAGTGATCGACGCCGAAGCCCGCGACGGTCTGTTGGCGCATATCCAGCAGCTCAAGGCCGAGGGCAAGCTGATTGCCGAAGCCAAGCTGCCAAGTAGCCTCAACGGCCACTTCGTTGCGCCGGTCGCCTTCGAGATCGGCGGCATTCATGAGCTGAAAAAAGAACAGTTCGGACCTGTGCTGCACGTGGTGCGTTTCGACGCGGCGGACCTGGAAAAGGTCGTCGCCGACATCAACGCTACCGGCTATGGCCTGACCCTCGGCATACACAGCCGCAACGAGGAAACTGCCGCACGCATCGAGGCGCTGGCGCGGGTCGGCAACCTCTACGTCAACCGCAACCAGGTGGGCGCGGTGGTCGGCGTGCAGCCATTCGGCGGCTGCGGCCTGTCCGGCACCGGCCCGAAGGCGGGCGGCCCGAGCTATCTGCTGCGTTTCGTCAATGAGCGCACCACGTCCACTAACACCACTGCGGTCGGCGGTAACGCCTCGCTGCTGTCGCTGGTCGACGATTGAGGGTCTGGGAACGCTTCGGCAGGCCTGGCGGCCTGCATTCGCCGCGAGGGCGCGCCTCCCACAGGGGAGCGGTGTACATCTGCCGCTTCCGTGGCAGGCCCGCCTCGCATTCGCCGTGGGTCGCGCCTCCCGCAAATGCGTGTTAGGGGTTGAGATGGACCATGGAATTTCCCACAGGGGAGCGGTGTACATCTGCCGCTTCCGTGGCAGGCCCGCCTCGCATTTGCCGTGGGTCGCGTCTCCCGCAAATGCGTGTTAGGGGTTGAGATGGATTATGGAATTTCCCACAGGGGAGCGGTGTACACCTGCCGCTTCCGTGGGAGGCCCGCCTCGGGGCGAAGCTTTTGAGTTTCAAGCTTTGTTTGCGGCACTGGCTTCACTCCGACCGCACGGCGATCGGATCACAAAAACAATGAACAGTCGGCGGATCGCTCTTCCGCCACTGATGGGCTCAATTGGGTCCGTCGCCGGTGATGGCACGAACCGCCATCGCCCTCTGCCAGGTGGGATCGGGAATAACCTCGCGCCCATCCACAACAACTAATGAGGGAACAAAATGAGCATCAGTACACCCACCTTGATCACGTTTTTGATTTACATCGGCGCCATGCTGTTGATCGGCTTCGTCGCCTATCGCGCCACCAAGAATTTCGACGACTACATTCTCGGCGGACGCAGCCTGGGCAGCTTCGTCACGGCACTGTCGGCAGGTGCGTCGGACATGAGCGGCTGGCTGTTGATGGGCCTGCCGGGGGCGATCTTCGTCGCAGGTCTTTCCGAAAGCTGGATCGCCATCGGCCTGATCGCCGGCGCCTGGCTGAACTGGTTGTTCGTCGCCGGGCGCCTGCGCGTGCACACCGAGCGCAACAAGAATGCGCTGACGCTGCCTGATTACTTCTCGCACCGTTTCGAAGACGATAGCCGTCTGCTTCGCATTTTCTCGGCGCTGGTGATTTTGGTGTTCTTCACCATCTATTGCGCCTCTGGGGTGGTGGCGGGTGCGCGCCTGTTCGAGAGCAGCTTCGGTGTGCCCTACGACCTGGCATTGTGGATCGGCGCCGCTGCAACGATTCTCTACGTGTTTATCGGCGGTTTCCTCGCCGTAAGCTGGACTGACACCGTGCAGGCGACGCTGATGATCTTCGCGCTGCTGATCACGCCGGTGTTCGTCATCCTCGCGCTGGGCGACATGGGTGCCGCGATGGACACCATCGCCACGCAGAATCCGGCGGCCTTCGATATGTTCAACGGCCTGTCCTTCGTCGCCATCATCTCGCTGCTGGCCTGGGGTCTGGGCTACTTCGGCCAGCCGCACATCCTGGTGCGCTTCATGGCCGCCGACTCGGTGAAAACCATCCCCAACGCCCGCCGCATCGGCATGGCGTGGATGATTCTGACTCTGGCCGGTGCCGTGGCGGTGGGCTTCTTCGGAATCGCCTATTTCGCCGGACATCCGGAACTGGCCGGTCCGGTCAGCGAGAATGGCGAGCGGGTGTTCATGGAACTGGTGAAGATCCTGTTCAACCCATGGGTGGCCGGCATCATCCTCTCCGGTGTGCTGGCTGCTGTGATGAGTACCCTCAGCGCGCAACTGCTGGTCAGCTCCAGCGCTCTGACGCAGGATTTCTACAAGGCCATGCTGCGCAAGAACGCCTCGCAAACCGAGCTGGTCTGGGTAGGTCGTGCAATGGTGCTGCTGATCGCCTTCATCGCCTTGGGCATCGCGTCCAACCCGGACAGCAAGGTGCTGGGCCTGGTGTCTTACGCCTGGGCCGGCTTCGGCGCTGCCTTCGGTCCGGTGGTGCTGATCTCGCTGCTGTGGAAGCACATGACGCGCAATGGCGCGCTGGCCGGCATGGTTGTAGGCGCCGTCACCGTGATGGTGTGGAAAGAGTTCATCGGCATGGGGCTGTACGAGATCATTCCGGGCTTCATCCTCGCCAGTATCGCCATCGTGGTCTTCAGCAAGATCGGCCAGGGCGCCTCGTCCAGCATGATCAAGCGATTCGAAGCCGCAGAGAGCGAGTATCAAGGCCGCTGATTCACCAGCTTCCGAAACAAAGCAAGAAACCCCGCTGTCGGTCCTCCGGCAGCGGGGTTTTCTTCTTCTACGAACCGCTGACCGTCGGTCGGCTTCGCCTCATGCAGTTCGTTCAGTCGTCGACAACTAGGTTCTCGCGATCGTCCTTGGCGCCCGCGGCGATCAAGTGTTCGGCCTGGTCCTCAGGGACATGCACGCTGGCGCCTTCGATATGCGCGACCGACATGCGCGCCGCCGGATCGGTGCTGACGCGAACATCCATGATCGCGCTGCGGTAAGTGGCGCCTTGAACGGTGGTGGAGCAGGTGCCGGTAGCGGTATCGATGTTGACGGTCATGGCGGACCTCCTGGTTTCGCTATCAAGGGAGCCGCGCTGAGGATACGTGCGGCGGTTACTCATCAGACCGTCGCCGGGGCGATCCGTTTATGCGGAGCTAATGCAATGCTTGGTTGCGGAAACGAAAAAATTGCTGATCAGATAGTGGCAATAGGCTAGCCTGATTAGACCTGAAAGGTGCCAGGGAGTGGCTGTAGTCCAACGGTAGTCGCCATGATGGCGGAGGCAGCACCATGCTTAACAGTGTCCTGCGTTTCACTAGCTTGTTCCTGCTCTTCGCGTTCGCGACGCCACTGCAGGCCCAGTCATTCAGCGCACGCATCGTTGATTTCCAGGGGCGGCCGGTCGCGGGCGCGGTACTCAGCCTGTCGGGTACCGCACAAGCGGAACCGGCCAGGACGGCAGTCATGGATCAGCTTGGCAAGCAATTCTCGCCGGCGGTATTGGCGGTGGCGACCGGCACGGCCGTGAGCTTTCCCAACCGCGACGACATTCGTCATCACGTCTATTCGTTTTCCCCGGCGAAACGTTTCGAGCTGCGCCTCTACGAGGGCACCCCGAGTCAGCCAGTAACATTCGATCAGCCGGGCGTGGTGGTGCTGGGCTGCAATATTCACGACTGGATGCTCGGTTACGTCTATATCACCAACGACCCCTGGTTCGCCGTCAGCGACGAGCAAGGCCGCGTCCAGCTCGATCTGCCGGCCGGTCGGTATCCGGCGACGCTTTGGCATCCGGCCCTGGCCGATATGCAGCCGCTGCCCGCCGGCCAACTGCAAGTTGGCGCCGAGACGGTCGAGCTGAAGCTGCCGGTCGATGCGACCGCCGTGCTGCAGCCCGCTCCTCCCGCGTCCACGTCGTTCGCCGATGCCTTCAGGAAAACCACCCGTGAAGCGCAGCCTTAGTTTCCACGCACGTCTTTCCGGCGTGCTCGCCGCCTTTCTGTTGGTGGTGATCGGCGCGCTGTATTTCTCCGTGCGTCTGGTTACCGAGTCGGCGGTCAGCACCCAGGCGGCGGACCGGCTGGAGTCGGGCTTGCGGGTGTTCGAGCGGCTGATCGACATGCGCGGACGTCAGCTGCGTGACGGCGTACAGGTGCTCGCCGCCGACTTCGGCTTCAAGGATGCGGTGACCAGTGGCGATACTCTGACCCTGCAGTCGGTGATGGCCAACCAGGCCGCACGCATTAATGCCAGCGAAGCCATGCTGCTCGGGCTGGATGGGGCGGTGTTGGCCTCGAGCCTGCCGAGTGCGGTTCCCGGCGATCACTTCCGCTATGCCGCTGAGCTGCGCGAGGCGCGCCAACAGGGCCAGACGATGCTGGTGGTATCGCTGGATCATCAGGCTCATCTGCTGGTTGAGGCCGAGGTGCGTGCGCCATTACCGATTGCACGCGTGGTGATGGGTTTTGTCATGGACGAAGCGCTGGCCAACGAACTCAAGCAGCTAACCGGTCTGGAAGTGTCCTTCCTGGCGAAGGAGGGTGGCCGCGGCGAACTCACCACGACGCTCAAGCCCGGCGCACGCGACGAGCTAATCGATGGCTGGCGCAAGCATGACCATGCCAAAGGTATCGAGGAACTGCTGCTCGGCAGCGAGCGCTATCTCAACGAGGACGTGGTTCTTTCGGCCGGCGATGACCATGCCGTCATCGCGCTGCTGCACAGTTCGCTGGACGATGCCCTGGCCGGTTTCCACGAGCTGGACTCACGCATCCTACTGATCGCCATCGCCGGTTTGCTCGCCTCGCTGCTGGGCGCGCTAATGCTCGCACGCAGCCTCTCGGAGCCGGTGAACACGTTGGCCCGTGCCGCCGAAAGGGTTGGCCGCGGTGATTATCAGACGCCGATCGAGCTGGACCGCGACGACGAATTGGGCAGCCTGGCCAGGGCGCTTAACCACATGCAGCGGGGCATTGCCGAGCGCGAGCAGCTGATCGCGCACAACATGTTGCACGATGACGTTACCGGCTTACCCAATCGTTCTTTGGTCGCCGAGTTGCTTGGCAATGCGCTGGAAGCGGGGCGCACCACGGCGGTGCTGCATATCGGCATCGGCAATCTCAGCGGTGTGCAGGACAGCGCCGGCTCCGAGGGCGTCGATCAGGCGTTGCGCCAATTGGCTCAGCGGCTGCAGGCGAGCCTGCAGCCGGGTGATCACCTGGCGCGGATGCTCAGCGACGAGTTTCTGCTGATCGTCAGCGACACCTCGGCCGACAATGCCTTCAGCGCTGCGGTGGGCGTGCAGCAGGCGCTGGCTCTGCCGGTGCGCGTCGCCGAGCTGGAGATGCGCCTCGAAGCGCATATTGGTGTAGCTGGCTATCCGGACGACGCCGGCAACGTCGACGAACTGCTGCGCCGGGCACGCATCGCCATGCAGGATGCCGCGCAGATGCCGGACGGCTTGCAGCTCTACCAGCACGGTCGTGATGACGTCCACCAGCGGCAGATCACGCTGATCCGCGATCTGCGTCGCGCCGCGCAGGCCGGCGGCTTACATCTGCACTTCCAGCCAAAAGTCGATCTGCTGCAGGGCCAAGTATTTCAGGCTGAAGCCCTGCTGCGCTGGAATCATCCAATTTACGGAGCGGTGTCGCCGGCCGAATTCATTCCGCTGGCCGAGCGCACGGGCAGTATTCAGCTACTCACCGCCTGGGTGATCGAGGCGGTGCTGCGTCAGCTTTATGCGTGGAACAGCCGTGGTCTGTATATCGAGGTGTCGCTGAACATCTCCGCCGAGGATCTGGCTGGGGTCACGCTGGAGCAATGTGTCGCCGAGCTGCTGCAGCGCTACTCGATCAAAGGCGAGCAATTGGTGTTCGAGATTACCGAAAGCGCCGTGATGCGCGATCCCGAGCGGGCTCTGGCGATGCTTCATCGTTTGCGTGCGCTGGGCATTCGGCTGTCGGTGGATGACTTCGGCACCGGTTACTCCTCCCTCGCACAGTTGCGCCGAATGCCCGTACAAGAATTGAAGATCGATCAGTCGTTCATCCGCGACCTTAACGAAACCCGTGGTGACGCCGTGATCGTTCGTTCGACCATCGACATGAGCCATGCGCTGGGTCTCAAGGTAGTTGCCGAAGGCGTCGAGCATGGCGAAACGAGCGATCTGCTCAAAGCTTGGGGCTGCGATACCCTGCAAGGCTATTTCTTCAGCCGGCCATTAGCTGCCGATGCGTTCGAAGCCTGGCTG
>Ga0070754_10003373_pt1 | contig 11297 bp, 5 predicted proteins | sample VirMetDEL_Sep_01_FD_75181 | JGI IMG/M metagenome (GOLD analysis project Ga0070754, IMG submission 75181) | Aqueous microbial communities from the Delaware River and Bay under freshwater to marine salinity gradient to study organic matter... | ecosystem: Environmental > Aquatic > Marine > Coastal... | reverse complement strand
GTCAAGGTGGTAGAGTTGGTTATCAGGTTGGTGGTGCTTTTGAAATAGAAGAACTAGAAAGACTTCGTAGAGAGCAAGACAGAGAAAATAATCGACAAACTTTAATCGATAGACCCGATGTTAATGGTGGTAGTATAAAAGGTCCGTCTCGTACAGCACCTGTATTTCCTGTAACCGGTGGACCACCACTTGAAACTAAACCTGCTACACAGCCAACACCGGCACCTACTCCTTCTCCCAATATGGTTGATGCTAAAACAAGAGCAGAAGAAATTGTGGCTGGAGAAGTTAAACCTCCACAAGTTCCTGAAGCTGTTAAAGTAGAAGCAGGTAGAGCTGGTGTTGCTAGACAAATGGAAGTACCAGAAGAATTAACAGCTATTCAAGCAGTAGCTCCTAAGGCTCCTGAAGCTCAAGTTGTTACAGACGTAGCTCAAGTCGAAGCCCCTGCTCCTTTAACTGCTGCACAGATGGAAGCAGCACAGATTACAGAAGCTCCTGAAGTTGCTGTAGCTGAAGGCGAGGTAAGACCTGAAGCATTAGCTGAAGCTGCACAAGTAGAACGTGTAGCTCCTATTGAAGCTGCTAAAGTAGAAATACCTGAAGGTGCTTTAATTGAAGCTGTGGTTGGTATAGTTAGTCCTGAAGCTAAAGCCCAAGCTGCTCAAGTGGCTGGAACAACTTTAGCAAGAGTAACCAGAGCTAAAAAACAATTACGTAATGCTGGTTTAAGCGAAGCAGACATTATAGAACTTGGTAATGACCCTGAAGCTTTAGAAGACCGATTAATGGGATTCTCAGAAGCTGAACGTGGTATGATTGCTGGTTTACCTGAAGAAGCTTTAGTATCTAATCAGTTAGACAGTTTATTAAGTGGTATTGAAGAAGGTGAAGTTCCAGTATGGGCTAGACCTGCTGTAGCTAGTGTTGAAGCTATGTTAGCTCAACGTGGCATGTCAGCATCCACTGTAGGTAGAGATGCTTTACTTACTGCTATTATTCAATCAGCAACACCGATTGCTCAGTCTAATGCACAAGCTATTCAAAATAGTGTAGCACAACAAAAAACAATAGAAGCTCAAGCTGAACAAGCTAATGCTCAATTTAGACAACAGACTGCATTACAAAATGCTAATACTGTTTTTCAAATGGACATGGCTAATCTTAGTAATGAGCAACAAGTAGCTTTATCTAATAGTAAGTTTATGCAAACTGTAGGTTTAACTGAAGCTAACAATGAGCAACAATCTGTAATTCAAAATGCTGTATTAATGTCTCAAGCTAATTTAGCTGAAGCTGATTTTTATCAAAAAGCTCAAATCCAAAATGCTCAATCATTTTTACAAATGGATTTAACTAATTTGAATAATCAACAGCAATCTAATGTGATTAAAGCACAAATGGAACAGCAAACTTTATTGAGTAATCAATCTGCTACAAATGCTGCAAGACAGTTTAATGCTTCTAGTGAAAATCAAACACAACAATTTATGGCTAGTTTAAATTCACAAGTACAGCAATTTAACGCAAGTCAAAATAATAACATGTCTCAGTTTAATACTCAACAGATTAATGCTAGACAAGCTTTGGAGTTTCAAGTCGAAGCTGACTTTGAAAAAGCTAATGCTGCTATGGCAAACCAGATACAACAATTTAATGCTGATAGAGAATTTCAAACAAATAAATTTAACATAGCAAATCAACAAGCTATTGAACAAGCTGATCTTGCATGGAGAAGACAAATTAATTTAGCTGATACTGCTGCTCAAAATGCAGTTAATCAACAAAATGCTCAGAATGCATTTAACATGACATCACAAGCTCAACAGTTTTTATGGCAAGAGTTAAGAGATCAAGCTACGTTTGATTTCCAAAGAAGTGAAAACGAAGCTCAACGTAAAGTTTCTATTGCTATTGCAGCTTTAGGAAACGAAGGTGGTTCATATCAAGGAAAGAACTGGTCAACTAATTTAGACTCAGCTTTATCAGTTTTAAATAGATTTACAACAGGTGGTTAAGCAATGAAATTTATAAAGAAAGCCTTTAAAAAAATTAAAAAAGGAATAAAAAAAGTTGGTAAAGTTTTTAGTAAAGCTTTAGATAAATTAGGTATTAGTAAAATTTTAGGAAAAATGGGACCTTTAGGTTCTATGGCTTTAATGTTTGCTATGCCTTATTTAGGTGCGTGGTGGTCGGGACTGGGTGCAGCATCCCCTGCTACATCATTTATAGGTCAAGCAGCACAGACATTACATAAAATGGCAAGTACTGTAGGTAACGTAGTCTTAAGCCCTGTGAAAGCTATGATGAGAGGTTTAAATGCTTTTGGTCCTACAAAAGATTTAGTGACTAACGCAACTAACTTATTTAAAGATGCTCATAATTTTGTAGCTGATAAGCTAGGAATTAAACAAGCTTTTGGACCTCCTAAGATGGTAACAGGTCCCGGTGGTATACCTATGGGAGAAGACACAGCTAGTTTGTTTGAAGATATTAAACAGTTCGATACTCAGTATCCTAATTTAAAAGATAGTCCTTTAGTTAGTACTAAGGGAGCTTTAAATGATATTGTTGCTAGTGGATATAAAGGACCAGCTACAGATAACTTTTTACTAAATCAAAGAAACACTTTAAGTAGTACTTCTGTTTTAGAAGATAGTTTTTATAAAGACCCTAAAAATTTATTTGGCGTAGATTCTACAGGAAATATTCCAGTATCAACAGATATTAAAGACATGGTAGACTTTAAGAAAATGACAGCACCAGATGCACCTAAGAGTCTTTTAGATTCTAATGCTGGTAAAGGTGTCTTTGAAAGAAAGCTTGGTAAATTTGCTAGTAAAGATATTGATTGGTCAGATGTAACATTTGATGATGCTAGACAGTTCTTTGAAAATGCTCCAAGCTTAACACCTAATGATCTTATGAGTACAATTACTGATAAAGAAAACCCATTAGGAAATATGTTTGGTAACACAAGAATTGGTACAATCTATCAAGCTAACAATGTTATTAGTGGAATGCTTAGAGATGAAACTATTGATTACAGACCCGGCACAAATTTATATGCAGCAGGGTTAGCATCTGCTGAGTTATCTAAAATAGATGTAAATCCAATATCAACTTTTGGTACAAATACAAGTTGGGCTGACGATATTCAAAGTATTCAATCAACAAACTTGTCTTCAGGTAGTTACGGGTTTCATCCTAACAATGTAAATACATATGACTTATATGGGCAATCATATGATTTAGAAAAATATTTAAATCCTGTAAGTCGGTACACAGAAGAGTATGTCCCAGCTTACATGAAAGGAGCAGATAGTTCATTATGAAAAAACAACCTTTTAGTCAAGAAATAAATTCACAGGCTTTACAAGAAGTTAATTTCTTTGATGCTCCAATACCGGGACAATCTTTAACGAATAGTCCTGATAAACCTCATGCGTTTGAAAGACCTCCTCAGTTTACATCCATAGATGATCTGATGTTATACTTTGCTGATATTTTATTAGAAGCAGATACGTATACAGAAATGATGAAATTATTAGCTAGAGGTCAAACAGTTGATACGTTAGCTCAAATGATTTTATATACTAATTTTACAGAAGGTAAGCTAACACCCGATTTAATGCTGTTAGCTTATGAGCCTTTAGTTTTATTTATTATGGCTATGGCAGAACGAGTTAACATTGAATATCAGTTAGATGATGATGGAACTGAATTAGATGAGTTAGATTCAGAAGAAACTCAAAAGGTTGGTAATGTTATGAACGACATTACTAAGATGTACAATCAATCTAAACAAGCTAAAGAGTTAGATGGTATGCAAAAAGCAGCATCTTTAAAACCTGAATTACAAAAAGAAATTGAAGAAGCTCCTGTTGAGGAAGTAAAAAGTTTATTAAGTAGGGAACAATAATGACAAAGAATATTAAGGATATGAGTTCGGTTGAGTATGCTGATTACATGATTCAGTCTAATAGAACTTGGAAAAACCAACAAGCTGCTGCATATCGTAAAGATATAAAAAAACAACAACGTAGGTCTGATGTTAAGTCTTTGTTAAGCCTTGCTTCTCAAGAATTAGTTTATGGTGCTGAAAATAAATTACAAGAAATGCACGTTAAAAATCTTCCTCAAACAATTAACTATGCTGCAAACTTAGCAAAAGCTAATACCATTGAAGAAGAAAGAAATAAACTATTGGATAAATATGGAACTCCTGAACAAATATGGCAGTACCAAGCAGCCTCTAAATCTTTTTCTGCTCCCGATATTGCTAAGTATAATTTTAAAAGCATGGACGATGTGTCGACAGCATTGACTACTGGTTTAATATCTCCTGAAGAATATTCTAATTTAAATAAAAGTTATAATATAGAACTTGAAAGATCACAAAAGTTATGGGATAACGGTGCAAGTTTTGATCAGTACGATGATACTTACACAAATACAGCAGTTACTGGATTAACAACTCTTCAAACTACTAAACCTAAAAACTCTGCGATAGGAGTTCTTAGAGGTAAGTCTGATGAGTATTATGACTTAGCTACTACAACTTATAATACAATTACAGAAGATAACACAGCTATTTCTCAAGCATTAATCAATAGACAAAAGATTATTTCAGGTCAAGCTGATGTGAAAGATGTATCAACTAAAACCAGTGAAGCTACAAAGTCTTCTTTAATTAATTCAGATATTCCGTTTTCTGGTATTAAACGAAACATTACAGACTTGATTAATAAAACAGCTAATGAGATTAACAATCCACAAAGGGTTGAAGCAAGGTTTGATAAACTGGTTGAAGAAAAATATAAAAACAACGAAACCTTTAACGCTACAGCTTTATGGCAAGAAGCACGTAGACCTTTTGAAGGTGAGATAAACTTAGATAAACTAAGTAATGTTTTAAACTATATTGACACTGCAAAAAATAATTATAATGCTGATAACGAAGTTATTGAAGCTGAAATTCAAGAACGTTATGGTTGGGACATAGACTTTGCTGCTCCTTCTGCTTTAACTTACGCTACAAACGCATTAAAAAATAATGTAAAAGTTAGTGATGAAATTGCTATGATTCTAGGTAGTACTGCTGATGGTAAAAGATTGCTTGAAGCTAATCCGAATCTTTATGGAGATACTGTTAAAGCTTTTTATGCTGAACCAACAGATAAACAAGACAATTATAAAAACGAAGCAATTAATCTTATTAGTACTATTCGTGGTAATTTAGAAGACCCATCGTTTTTAAGTAAACTAGGTATAGATAAAAACTCTGTAGAAAATAAAGCACGTAGCGAAACTCTAAATAGTTTTTTTAGACTAACAGATGGAGCAACACCTACATATCAATTTGGTGGGGTTGTAAAGCAAATGCAAGATGTCTTAGCTAAAACTATTTATGACTTTGATCGTCAATTAGCTGCAGGAACTATGACACAAGAAGAAAAAAATACAGCTTTAAATTTAAAATCTTTAGAGTATATTAATAACCTTGAAATAAAGGATAAACAATTAATCTTTAAACCATTTTCTGATGTTGAGTTTAAACAACTACAACTTTTAGAGTCTGCAAAAAGTAATACAATGTACAATCCTGTTAGGATTAAAGGACAAAAAGCTTTAAATAAATATAATTTAGCGTTTGAAACATTTAGTAATGATCAAAATAATATTGAAGCAAAAGACGAAATGTTATCTAATGCTGCAATTATTATTGATGGTATAACTAAACAAAATCCTAACTTAAATACAATTCAAAAGTTAAGAGAAAGTAGTCCTTCAATGAATATACTTTTAAATCAAATTGAATTAGCTACACCAACAAGTAGTGTTCAAGAAATCTTAGAATACTTACCAGTTTCTAATGAAATTATTGCTGAAAACATTGAGGAGAAGAAAAGTGTAACGCCACCTGCTACGACACAAACCGGAGAAGATGTTGATAATGAAATAAAAGATGATCAGGCTTTAGAACCTGTACCTGCTCCTGCACCTGCTCCAAGCTTATTAGCAGCCGATGAAGACTTAACAGGCTTTCAAGAATTGAACAAAGCTACTAGAGATAGAGGTAAACGAATTAGGAAAGAAAGAAAGTCAGACTTAAAACTAAAAGAGGATTTTAGAACAGCTATTGGTTCGTTAACTGCTGACTTAACACCTAGACCTATTAGTTTCTTTACACAAACTAGATCAGAAAAAACTACTGCTGATAAACTTTCAGTTATTAGAGACGAGGTTAAAGATAAGTTTGGTATAGATATTGCTAGAGTTTTAAGAAGGTCTATATCTTTACCATTAGTAGTAGAACAAAACAGACAAGATATTCCTAAGATTATAGAGTACATAGAAAAACGTAAACAAGAAATTTTAGGAGGCTAATACGTGGCTTTAAATTTCGATGACCTGTGGTCTTCTACCACACCTACCCCACAACAAACTGATCAACAAGTTCAAATTGATTGGGGTGCTTATTTTGATAAACCATTAGAGCTTAAAGAGCAGGGAAATACTGCGGAAGCTTATGCTGAGTTAAATAAACAATTAGGTGAAGGTACTTATAAAAAATCTTTAGTTGACTTAGAGAAAGATCAAAAATATCAACAAATAGCTAGTGACTTTTTACGAGACATTGGTGAACAAGGTGATGATATCTTTGAGTACATGCGTGATGAAGATTTTAATTTGGTTAATGGTTTTAAACGTTGGGCAGATGCTACTAATTTATCAGAAGAAAATAAACAACGTTACGCATACTTAAGAACAGCATTTGATAATGCTTCTTTAGGTAGCTTTGGGCAAGGAATGGAGCTAGTTAAGGATGCTACAATTGATATTGTTACAGACCCTACAAATATTTTAGGTATTGTAGCTGGTTTATTTACAGGAGGCACAGCAACTGCTGCTTCCTTTGCAGCTAGAAAATCTGCTGCTGAAGGCTTTAAAGCAAGTATGAGAAACTTTGCTAAGTCTACTATCGTACCGACACCTCAAAATCTTAGAAACACAGGTACAACCTTTGGTAAACTTTTAAACCTTGAAGACGATGCAGCTCGTATACTTGGTAATGCCAGTATGCTTGGAGCTTATGAAGGACTAGCACACATTGGTCTAGGAGACGTAGCACGTCAAGGTACACAAATAGCTACCAATATTAAAGAATCTTATAGTCCTTTACAAACAGCAGCTTTAGCTCCTGTAGGTGTAGGTATAGGTACGTTAGCTCCCGGAGCATTTACTGCAGCAGGAAAAGGTATTGGTGCAGTAGTAAGTCCTATGGTTGAGGCTGGTAGTAAAGTTATTGGTTTAGAAAAATATCAACAAAAACTATTAGATGATTACAAGTTTAAGATTGATAATTATGAGAACGAAGACTTTGTACGTAAAGAAACCACAGATAAAAACTTTCAATTTTGGAGAACCTTATCAAGATTGACAGGAGATAAGCTAGGCTTTTTAACTTTCTCAAGACAGACAGCCCCTTTACGTGGATTGGCAGATCAATCTCCTACTGCAAAAGATTTGTTATTAACCATGAAGCGAGACGAAGCTCAAAAATGGACAGAGCTTCCTGAGTTAGTTAAAGATTTGGATTTTAGTTCAGAGATTGAAACATATCGTGGAACAGTTCGTCAAAAGTTTATGGAGATAATTCAACCAATCTTTGATGCTGATGAAACTATTTTTGGTAGAGAGTTTAAATTAAACCCTGATATTAACGAGCAGCTTAGTGCAGCTATCATGGGTAAAGAAGTTTATGGTCCTAGTAATACACCCATAAGTGATCTTGTTTTAGACGTAGGTTCTAAATTAAGAGAATTAGATACAGATATTTATAGAGATGCAAGAGAAGCAGGTTTAGGAGTTAGCTTTGTAAAGAATCACTTTCCTAGATTTTATTTAAGAGAAGCTTTAATTGAAAAGAAAGATATCTTTATTAATGAGCTTATTAATTCTGGACAAGTCGCACCAGTATCTGATGATATTATTAAAGAAGTTTTAAATAGACCTGACTTAGCTCGTGATGTTAAAGTTACTATGCCTGAATTTAAAGGAGAAGGAACTAGAGAACTTGAGTTAGTAAGACTTTATGACGATGAAAATAAAACTTGGAGAGTTACAGAAGAAAACTTACCACCGTTAATTGACGAAGTTAAAAATAAATACCCGCAGCTTATTACAGATATACAAGATCGTAAAGCTAATCAAATTTATAATAACATGATAGACCAAGCAAACGTAGATATGAGCTATGGTGTTTCTCGTGGCGGTGGTCGTGGTAATTTTCAAAGCAGACCTTTTGAAAAAATCAGTGATGAGTTTTTACTTAAGAATGGTTTTATCGAAACAGATGTAATGAAAGCTTTTCAATCTTATTTTAATAGATCATTACCTATTATTGTCCGAACTAAAAGACTTGGTTATAACTTAGATGACTTTAAAGCTAGGTATGTAAACCAAATTAGAAACGAATTAAAATATAAATTAGATAATAAAGGAAATTTATTAAAAGATGAAAAAGGAAATTTTATAGAAAGAAAAAATATTTTAAAATTAAAAGAGCAAGATGAAAAGTATTTAAACGATCTTTACATGTATACAACTGGTAAGGGTTTAAATGGTAGTGGGTTTATTGCAGAACAGGTCGTGCCTCATATGCAATTATTAAATGCTACTGCTTACTTACCACTTGCTACTGTATCAAGTTTAACAGAGTTAGCCATACCATTAACAAGAGCAAACTTAAAACAATATGGTGCTGAAGCAGGGAGACCGGTTAAAGAGCTGACTAGTACAATGGTAGATAAAACTAAGGTTTTGTTTAAGCAACAAGTAGATGAGTTAAGGGGATTAGGTTTAAGTCAAGCTGACATTGATAGAGAGTTTAGAATTTTTGGATTTGCATTTGATCAATCAGCACGAGAAAGAGTATTATCTTTAAGTGGTGAAGGTATATCAGAAGAAAAATTCTTTGGGGTTGGTCCTAAGATTACTACATTACAAGATGGGTTTTATAAATTTAACTTACTAAGAGACTGGACAGCTAGTGTTGAACGTACTTCTTTTCTTATTGGTAAAAGAATTATAGCTGATGCTGCTGAAGAGTTATCTAAAGGTGGGCTTAAAGCTTCTAAAGAACTTAGATTAAGAGAACAACTTGTTGAGCTAGGTATTAATCCAGAAGATGCAATTAAGTGGTATAATTCTGGGGCTAATAAATTTGCTGAAGCTGGTTACAAAGCAAGGTCTTATGACAAACTATCAGATGGTAGAGTTTATGACCCTTTCTACTATAAACTATTAGAAGGTGCTTCAATGTTTACTAACGAGGTTATTTTAAACCCTAGTGCTGCTAGTGCTTTAAAACCTAAAATGTATACACACCCACAAGCAAAACTTTTATTTCAGTTTTTAAGTTACCCTTCTGCTTTTTCTAACACTGTATTAAAGAAAGGTTTACAGCGTACTACACGTAGTATGGCTCGTGGTGATCTTCATAATCCTGCTAAGTTATTTTCTACTTTTGCTTTGATGACTACATCAGCAATGTATCTTAATAACTTAAGAACGTCTGGAAAAGAATTTGAAAAAGATGCAGATGAAATATTTATTAATGGAGTATCTAGAACTGGAATAACAGGTGTGTTTGATACAGTAGATAGAGTAGCTAAAAACATTGAATACGGTGGTCGAGGAGTACCAGTAGTTATTGCTAAAGCATTAGGTGGACCTACTGTTAGTGATGCTATTGAGTTGTTTCAATTTAACAGAGGCTTTACAGAAACGTTTTCTAGAAAGATACCAGTCATTAATCAAATTTTAAGAACTGGTATTGTTCCTGAAGGTGAAGAGATTCCTAAGTTAATTCAAGAAGCAGCTAGAGAATTTGATAAAGCTTCTTTTGATGTACTTGTTGATGCATTTGAAGCATTAGGTTTGGTACCTGAAAAGATACAAGGAAGTCCTACAATTAAACCAACACGTGCTCAACCTACAAGGATACCTAAAGAAAGAGGTGGTAGGGTTTATGCAAACATTCCCGGAGTTAAGGACGAACCCGAAGATACTAAAGTTCGTGGGAAACCTTACACCTTTAAAGAACTAGCAGGTTTTATTGTTGAAGATCAAGAAGACAGGTTTGGCTTTGCAATTGGTGGTGTTGTAGGTTCAATAGCCAGTAAACAATTTCCCAAGTTCTTGCAGAAGTTTTTTAGAAGTAACTTAAAAGGTTCTAAGCATACAGAACTACACAGTATCTATGATGAGCAAACTAAGAACCTTGATAAGATATTCTCTATTAGAACAGACGAAAGTAAAATACAGTTAAACAATCCTGAAGTTGCAACTAAGAACATAGAAGGCTCTAAAGTTAAAGAAGATGTATATATTAATTACAGTGGTGATGATATGAAAGACATCATGACTTATCAATATTTTGATATGAATACAGCAGGTGTTCCTGTTTCAACTAAGCCAGTAGCTAACGGATACAAAGCTAAAGCTGTTATTAAAAATCCTTTAGAAATAAAAGGTACGACTAAACCTATTAATGTCAACAATCTATCTACTGATAAAACATTACAAATGTTATTCCTTGATAAAGTTAAATCCAGATCACATGAGTTTGGAAAGTTTGATAGTGACTTAAAAGGATTGTTTAAAGATTTTGATAGAGTTAAAACTAAATTTGCTGATGAAGAAGTTGTAGACATGACTGATAGAAAAATTGCAACTTCATTTTTTAATACACAATTGTTTAATATATTAGAGAAAGCAGGGTTTGATAGTATCAAACAAGGCGATACTTATTTATTACCAAGTGTTAAAAAACTTTTTATTACAGAAAGAATTGTTAAAAAAGGTGAAATATAATGTACAAGTACTTCAAAGACTCAGAGTTAGCTTGTAAACATACAGGCGAGAATGGTATGGATGTTGCATTCATGAAAGTAATTGAAGACATCCGTGAAGAATGTGGTTTTCCATTTAGGGTTAGTAGTGCATATCGACATCCTACTCATCCAATAGAAGCTAATAAATCTACACCGGGTGCTCATGCTTCAGGTAAAGCTATTGATATTCTTGTAAGCATGGAACAAGCATATAAGTTAGTAGAAGTAGCATACAGACATGGTATTATTGGAATTGGAATTGCACAAAAAGGTCCTATTGGTAATCGTTTTATTCATTTGGATATGGATGAATCTCGTTCCAGACCCCGGATTTGGTCGTACTAATTATGCTATTATATACAGAGAAACAACTAGACAAAGCTTATAGAATAGACT
>Ga0070754_10003369_pt1 | contig 11309 bp, 7 predicted proteins | sample VirMetDEL_Sep_01_FD_75181 | JGI IMG/M metagenome (GOLD analysis project Ga0070754, IMG submission 75181) | Aqueous microbial communities from the Delaware River and Bay under freshwater to marine salinity gradient to study organic matter... | ecosystem: Environmental > Aquatic > Marine > Coastal... | reverse complement strand
TTTCCATGCTTTACCAACTTCAGTTGATGCAACAGACGAAATAACAATGGAGTTTGTAGGACCAGCAGTAACATAATAATTAATTTAGCGGGAGGGGAAACCCTCCCTCTTTTAACCAGGAAATAGAATGACAGAACAAGAAAACAAATCAGTATCACTAGCGAGTTTATTAACTCCAAGCAAAACAGTTTCAGTAGACTATCCTAGCATGGCTGGATTTTCTGTTGACCTTTGCTATCTAGCAAGGGAAGAATTACTAAAACTAAGAAGTCGTTGTCTTTCACAAAAGTTTAATCGTAAAACAAGAGCGTTTGATGAACAACTCGATGAAGATAAGTTTTTAGTAGAGTACGTAAAAGCTGTAATCAAAGGATGGAAAGGCTTAAAATATTCTTACCTCGAAGAGCTTCTATTGGTGGACATTAGTAGTCTTGATCCCGATGATGAACTTGAATTTACTCACGAAAATGCTGAAACATTGATGAAGAATGCAGCTGATTTTGATTCGTGGGTTACCGAAGTAACAGGTGATCTTGAAAATTTTACGAGGACCAAGTAGAACAAGTACTTGGTCTTTTAGACAAACAGTATAGAGAGGGGCAGCTTCCTTTAGACACTTATTTAGATATATGTGAACAAAAAGGAATTGATCCTGACCCTAATGAAATGCCACCAACTATGGGAGATTTTCCTCCTGAAGTTCAGGTGGCTTTTTTATTGCACGACCTTTTACCAGATAGATGGGATGGTATGAGTGGTTCATATTTTGGAAAAGATATGTCTCCACTTGGTACATTACTCAACGTATATGAAGTAGAAGATAAAAGAAATACAATCTTTTGGATAAAACAAATTGAAGCCCGAAATAGTGAAACTATAAATAAAAAATTACAAAGAAAACGCAAAGCCGCAGAAAGTAAAGCTAAAGCAGGCAAGGGTGGAATTAATTCCTCAAATATACCAAAATAAATGGCAAAGATAAAAGGTGGAACAGTTGTACTAAAAGTCGGTGACGACGGTACTTTACGACTATACGAACAAAAAACCAAAAAAGCAAAGCAAGCCGTTGACAAACTAGGCACTTCTGCGCACACAGCCGATCGTAGACTAAAAGGAGCTGCTCAAGCTTCTTCTGGCGGTTCAAAAAACTTTTCAAAAATGGCACAAGGTATCAATGGAGGATTAGTTCCTGCATATGCTACTCTTGCTGCATCACTATTTGCTATTGGAGCTTTATTCAGAGGTTTAGAAGAAGCAGCAAATATTAAAAATCAAACAAAAGGAATGGAAATTTTTGGCGAAGCCACAGGTATTGCTATGAAAGGCATTGTAGCAGATTTAAGAGCCGCAACTGGTGGTATGCTAGATTTTCGTACCGCAGCTCAGCAAGCACAAATAGCAACTGCAGCAGGATTCAGTGGTGATCAAATTATGGAACTTGGTAAAGGAGCAAAACTTGCATCCGTGGCTTTAGGAAGAGATTTAACAGACTCTTTTAATCGTCTTTTACGAGGTGTAACAAAAGCGGAACCAGAACTATTAGATGAATTAGGTATCATACTAAGAATAGACGATGCTACACGAAAATATGCTCAAGCAAATGATTTAGTTGCTTCAAAACTTACAATTAGTCAGCGAAGAGCTGCTGTATTTGAAGAAGTAAGTCGACAGCTTGCAAATAATTTTGGTGCTTTTGAAGAAGGTGCAGACGGTGCTTTAAACTCCTTTTCTAAACTACAAGTGGCTTTCTCAGATATTTTAAAAGGATTAACAGCTTTTATTGGACCTCTCGAATCTGTCGCTGAATTTTTAGCACAAAATACAGGAGCAGCAGCTTTACTATTTGCTGGATTTGCTTCGTCAATAATGAAGTCAGCTTTTCCAGCTCTAAATAATTTACAGGCTGCTTTACTGGCATATAAAGCAAAATCAGAAAGTGCACTAAGAGCAGAAAAAGTTAAATTTACACAATATGGGTTGATGTTCAAAAAGAATGCAGCAGAAGCAAATATGGCTGAATTAAAGAAAAGTGCTACATTTAGAAAATTCTTAAAGAAAAGAGGAATGGATGAGGAAGCGTTTAATGCAAAAAGTTTAGTTAATCAAAGAAGATCAATTTCTCTTATGATTGCAAATCTTCAAAAAAGAGCAGCTGCAGGCAAAGCTATAAATGATGCTGAATTAGCCTACTTTATTAAAACTCGAAATCAAATGGTAGGAGTGCAAGCAGGCATCGGAGCAAAATTAGTAGGAATAGCAGGAGCTACTGGAGCAGCATTAGGAGCCGCAATAACCGTACCCGCACTATTAGCAAGGCTTGGTCTTGCCAAGCTAGGAGCAGCAGCTTTAGCACTTGGACCTATATTTGCAACCTTAGGAGCTATAATTAGTGGTGCGTTCACAATTTTTACAGTAGGATTTCTTGCTAAATTTTTATATGATATACTCTTTGTAACAAAGGAAGAAAAAGAAGAAAGAGCAAAAATATTAGAAATATTAAAAACAACAGAATTAAAATTACAAGAAATTAATAGAATTGGTAGCAAATTATTTGCCTCCGCTACAGAGGAAGCAATAGACAATGTAGATAAGTTAAATAATAGATTATTAGCAACTTACAACTTAATACAAGGACTATCGGGAAGAACCTCATTAGAGAAGACAATTGGAGACAAACAATTTATTCGTGAAGAAAGCGATGCAGCAGCAATAGCAAGTGTATTCATGCAAAGATTCGCAGCATTAGGTTCACTAGGAGGAGCAGATGATTTACGAGCTGTTTTAGCTGCCGCAAATGAACAATTAGGTCCTGAATATATGCGAGGATTTATAAGTGATTTAAACTTTTTTATGAAGAAGTACCAAGAAGGCGGAGTACTCACGGAGGATGGACAAACGGTTTTAATGGAAAACTTAACTAAGGCTATTCTCAATATGAATACTCAAGAAGTTTTTGCCTTTTTTGATTCTTTAAAACAAAGAACCGATCAATTAGCTACACCAGGAGAAGGATTATATAACGTATCAGAAGCAGCCAAAGAAGTAAAAGATTCTTTAGCTGTTATGATGGACGGATACAAACCTACTTCTTTTGATACTCTATCTTCTTCATTACAAAAATTACAAACCAATTTTTCTGATGCAATGGCTAAGGGAGCAAAAGGAAACTATGCGGCAGTACTCAAGAAACAACTAGGATTATCTTTTGAATCCGATCAACAAGCACTTGATTTCGTACTAGAAAGAGCTGCTGCAGTAGAAACAATAATTGCAAGGAATGCACAAGTTTTAGATGTAAAAAATAAAATAGAAACAAAAGTTGCAGGACTAGGCTCTAGAAAAGATGCTTTTGCAGACTTAGAAAAGAAAAGACTTAAAGAGCTTGATCTTGCAAATAAAGTAGGGGAAATTCAAAATAATATAAGAAAGGAACAAGAAGTATTAAATTTACTAGGCAGAGATGCAACCGAAATAGAGGAGAGAAAATTAAGAGGTCTTGAAAGGCAACTACTAGTAATTCAAGCACAAGAAAAAGAATATAAAAGAGCCAATACAATTGCAGGACAATTACAAGATACTTTCCAAGACGGATTAGATGATATGTTCTTAAGTATAATAAATGGAACAGCTTCTGCAAAAGATGCTTTTAAACAATTAGCTGTAGTAGTAATTCAAGAAATGCAAAGAATACTTGCAGTAAGAATGGCAAGTCAGATTATTGGAATGATGACAGGAATGTTTGGATCGGGACTACCTGATACTTCAGGTCCCGGGCCACATATGAGCCCTGTAGATACTAGTGCAACAACAAATCCTTTTGGAAGTACTTTACCTTCAACAGGTAATACAGGTCCCTTTGGTAGATATGGTGGAGTATATGGAAAAGGATATAATACTGGTGGAATAGCAGATGGCCCTCAGTCAGGATATAATGTAATTATGCATGGCAGAGAAGCAATCGTACCTCTACCTGATGGAGATAAAATTCCCGTTCAATTATCAGGAAAAGGAATGGGCCCAACAAATACTACTATTAATGTAGTTGTAAATAACGAAGGGGAAGCAGAAGCTACAGTAGAGGAATCTACAGCATTTGCAGAGGCAGTTCAATTATCTGTAATGCAAACAATCGCAGAGCAACAAAGACCGGGCGGATTACTAAATCCCGGAGGATAAGAGATTATGGCAATAGGATTTAATACAACATCAGATCACGGAAGCAGACAAATTGTTCCCGATAAAGGTCTTAGCTCAAAAGAAACACCAAGAGTTCTTATGGCATCTTTTGGAGATGGGTACGAGCAACGAATTGCAAATGGAATCAATGCATTAGAACAAACTTTTTCTTTAAGTTTTAAAACTAGACCAAAAGAAGAAATAGATGATATAATTGCTTTTTTTGTTGCGAAGAAAGGCGTGACTGCTTTTGATTATGTTGTTTCAGACAGTAATGCAGGAGGCTCTGAAACAACTTATAAAGTTGTATGTAGTGATTGGGTAAAATCATATGCTTATGATAATTTTTATTCTGCAACAGCAACTTTTAGAAGAGTGTATGAAGCATGACAGACCTTATTGTTAAAGACGTACAAAAACAAGATCCTGGTTCAGCTTTAGTAGAACTTTTTGAACTTGAATTAGATAGTAGTAATACTGTATACTTTCACTCAGGTGTAGAAGAAGATTTATCAACTGTACAATTTAGAGAAGAAGGTGGAACAATACGTACTTACACAGTTCTTCCCTTGCAAGCAAAAGGTTTTAAATCTGATCCTTCAGCAACTTCTGCAAGGCCGACCATTACTTTTGCAAATGTATCAGATACTTTTAAAACATCAATATCAGATTATGATCTTTTATTAGGAGCAACACTTACACGAAGAACAACTTTACAAAAATATTTAGTTGGAGAAAGTGGAGATAGTACCCCTCCAGTAGAGTTTCCAAAACAAATCTATATATTCGATAGAATATCAGCACAAAGTAAAACAGCAGTAACTTTTGAGTGTGCTACTCCTTATGATTTACAAGGAGTAACTTTACCAAAAAGACAAGTTATAGCAAATGCATGTCCGTGGCTTTATCAAGGAGCAGATCATACATTAGATGAATATGAGAAAATTGGAGCATGTAGCTGGAATAGGGAAAGCAAGTATAAACCCGCATATAAAACTACATTAAATGGGGGAACCGAATATATTGCTCTTGCAACTTTAGACGATGAATATGTTGTTCCTGGTACAGGTGAGACAGGTGCCGTAACTTTTTCTTCTACAGTCAGTAGTTTGACAGCAAATAATTATTATACTACAAACACGACTTTAGGCGGAACAGTAAGAAGATTAAAAAAAGATGGAAGTATTGATACAAGTGTAGACGGAAACACAGTTCCAAACTATTGGCAAGCAATTACTTCTTCTGCTACTCCTGGAACTATAACTGATGGAAATGCACTTGTAAAAAGAGTACGAATATGGGATACTTATAATGCTTCAACAACTTACTATGCATATACAGATGATAGATACAATGATTTTGTTAGATATACTTCTGGTGGATTAACAAAACTATGGAAAGCAAAAAGAACATCTGTAGGTCAAACTCCAGGATTTGGAGAATATTGGGAGCCAGGAGATGTTTGTTCAAAAACTCTTACAGGTTGTAAGATGAGATATGGATTTGACCCTATCTCTGTTGGAACAGCTAGTTCAACAGGAAAAGGAAAACCTAGCACAGAGGTAGTACTACCTTTCGGAGGATTCCCAGGTTCTAGAAAATTCTCTTAATGAAATTTTTAGACGAAATGTACAAGGCAGCTGAAGAATCTGCCCCCAGGGAAATGTGCGGACTTGTAGTTCGACAAAATGACACAGAAAAATGGATTTTGTGTGAAAATATTTCCGAAGATAAAGATGACTTTGAAATTGACCCAAAGGTTTTCGTTCAATATCAACTCACTTCGAAAATATTATATGTAGTGCATAGTCATTACGACCAAAAAAATTTAAAAGCAAGCATTTATGATATAAACAATTGTAATGCAGTGAATATACCGTACTTAATAGTTGGATATCCACAAAAGGAATATATAACAATAGAGCCAAAATGACAAGAACAATATACTTACATGGAAAAATGGGAGAACTCTTTGGAGAGGTCTGGAATCTTAATGCAGCAACTGTAGCTGAGTGTATGAATGGCATAGATTGTCAAAGAGAAGGAAAATTAAAACAATATCTATTAGACTGTACAGAAAAAGGAATAATGTTTACAGTTCAAAAAGGAAAAGAATTTCTTGACTATGATAATCTGCAAATGAATTTAGGAGAAAATGACCTAATTATTACTCCGGTTCCTGCAGGTTCTGCAAATAAATTATTAAAAGTTATAGTGGGTTTTGTTCTTATGGTAGGAGCCGCCTATCTTATGATGACAGGTGCTTTTGCAGGTGTTGCTGGTTTTCTTAAATTTGCCGGATTAGTGGGAATGGGAATGGCAGGTTCAATGCTCCTAAACTCGGGAATGGCAGAATATATGGCACCCAAAAAACCGGGCGATCAAAATGATGCTTTTCTTTTTGACGGCCCAGTAAATACAGTAAAAGAAGGGCTTCCTGTACCTCTTGCTTATGGACAAATATTAGTCGGGGGAGCAACAATAAGTTTTGGTTTTACAGATAGAGAAGTATCTTCTGCCTCAGGCTTTACATTTTCTAGTTCAACTGGAGGAACTTATATTAACTATGGGGACTCTCCACCAAATTCTGGAGAACCTGCAAATAACGATGTTAGTGGGCCTCCTAATACAGATGTACAAAAAAATGTAACAGTTGATTGGAATTTAGGACACGGAGGGAAATAATGGCTTTAAAATTTGGATTTGATGGATTTGGCGGATTTGGGTCAAGCACATATAATAGCTATGCAGGAAAGACTTCTACAGAAAAACAAAGCGCAGTAGCAGTAGATGTTTTATCGGAGGGACCAATTCTTGGACTTGTAGATGGTGCGTCTTCTGTTTTACTAAATGGTGTTCCTATAATGGATCCTGTAACAAAATCTAGTTATAGTTCAAAAAGTTCAGGAAATGTAAGCTATGTAGCATCTACTAGAACTGTAACAGATAATAATAATACTTTATTTACAAATAAAACGACTACTAATGAAATACATACAATACATATAGAAGGAGCACTAGCCTCTGCATCTGGTTTAATTAATACAACAGCAGGTTCTGTAACAGTAACAGCAAACTCAGCTTTTTTCTTAGCTTCTCATATAAGTATTGGGGTATCCCCCCAAACCTTAACAATACCTGGAGCTGGTCCTTCAGGAGCCCCTTATAAGGGTCGCATTGTAGGTGTAACAAATAGTACAACTGCAATAGTATATCCTCCTGTGAGTACAACAGTATCCTCTGCTAATGCCACTATTGATTTAGCAGCTACACTTTCTTCAATTTCTGGTAATACTGCAGTCCTTACAGGCACAGGTACTTTAGGAATCAATGCATCAAATGTAAAAGCAACATTAGGAGCTCCTATAGTTAGTAGTGTAACTTCTGCAGATAAATGGAATTTCTCGGACGCAGGATTTGCATTTCGACCAGGTACAAGAGACCAATCGTTTTTAGCATTACCTGGAAATGTAGGAACAAATTCTTTAACAACAAATGTAAGTCAAACATTAAATACTACAGACTTTAATAATATTACCTCTGGCGGGTCTCCAATATTTCCTTCTGGATACGTAGCAAGTGGTGGATGGACAAGAATATCAGAACCAGATGCTGCTCGTTTAACTTTTACAAGTGATGCAATGGGCATTCCTTCGCCGGGAGAAGTAGATGCTATAAAAGTAACAATAAAGTTTCCGAATGGTCTTTTAGGACAGAAGCCAAAAGACGGACATGAAGAAGCTGGTTTTGCTGAATTACAAATTCTTTTTGAATATTCAATTACAGGAAATTTTGATGATACACAAACATATACAGCATTTGGACTCTCGGACGCACAATTAGCTGCTAGAACTCCTAAGGGAGGTTCAAGTGCAGATAGCTTTGGAGGTTATGCAGGTAAATTCTTTACAACAGGAACTGTTTCAAAGAAAACAAAAACTCCTTTTGTACAAACTTTTTCTTGGGATGTAACTCAATTCCAACCTTTTACAAAATACAGAATTAAAATAGCAAAAGTAAGTCCTACAAATGGATTTAATGAAAGAAGATATTGGTATAATGCTACACAAATACAGTCTATTCAAAATATAATTACAGACAAAACATCTTACCCTTATACAGCATATGGAGCTGTAGTATTTGGAGCAAAAGAATTTTCACAACCACCCAGAAGAAGTTATGAAATTAGGGGATTACAAGTAAAAGTTCCCACAAACTACTTCGCAAGACATGAACTAGGCGAAGGAACAGAGCCTTCTTATACACGAAAAGTTACAAATAACACTACAGTTTCAAATGAAAGCTCTTATCAAGATTGGGATGGAAACTTTCGAGGCGATATAAAAACTTTTACAAATCCTAATCATTCAAATTATTATAAAGTCTGGACAGATAATCCAGTATGGATTCTTTTAGATGTTCTAACAAATGATAGATATGGTCTTGGCAAATTCGTTGATCCTTTAGATGATTTTGCTTACATAGATAAATATCAACTTTTTCAAATTGCAAAATATTGTGACGAACTTGTACCTGATGGACAAGGAGGACTCGAACCTAGATTTACTGCAAATTTATACTTATCAAAGGTAGAAGAAGCTGGAAAAGTAATTTCAGAATTATTAAGTGTTTTTAGAGGATTATTAATTTGGTTTAATGGTAAGTTTACTCCTGCGTACAATGCATATAAAAGTCCTGTATACACTTTTACAAAAGGAAATGTAGTAGGAGGAGAATTTTTTTATCAGTCAACAGCTACAAGATTTCGTTCAAATCAAATAAGAGTTACATGGGTTAATCCAGCAGATAACTACCAACAAGCAGTAGAAATTGTAGAAGATACTCAAAATATATTAGAAACCTCAAAAATAATATCTAAAGATGTAGTAGCTACAGGGTGTACAAGTCAAGGACAAGCACACAGACTTGGAAAATGGCATATACTTACAGAAAAATTAGAAAAAGAAGTAGTTACTTTTTCCACAGGACTAAATGCAGTCGCACTGAAACCCGGGGAAGTAATCGAAATTCAAGATGCAGACCTTACTAATACAGAGCATTCAGGAAGAGTCTCTAGCACAGGAACAAGAAGCACAACAGTAATCCCCCTCGATAGAAGTGTTACTTTAGATACCTCTACCAAAAGTTATACTTTAAATTTAATATTTCCCAAAGGTGGTGCGTATTTATCTCAAGAAAGAGCAACCATAAACTCTACTAATTATGTTCTAGGAGATTTAGTATTAGTAGACGAAGAAGGGGCATCTATAGATACTTTTACAAAAGCATCAAATGTAAAAGATGATTCTGGAGATTTAGTAATACTTCATTGGTCAGAATCTGTAAGAGTAGAGAGCAAACCTGTCAGTTCGACTACAGGTACATTATCCTCTTTAACAGTATCCTCTGGTTTTTCCGAAACACCAAATGCCGAAGTCATTTGGTCATTAACATCTACCCTAGATGCTACAGGAGCAGAAGAACTCGATATTGCTCCTAAAGAGTACGTAATTGTAAAAACAGAAGAAAAAGACAAAAACATTATTGTTATAACTGCAGCTGAATATCATGATAAAAAGTTTGAACTTATTGATAGAGGATACGTAACAGAAATTGTGCCTGCACATCAAAAGCCTCCTTTAAGAACAGAAACTGTACCTAGTGTAGACGCTTTAACAGCCTCTATTTCTTTAAATAGTATTGAAACTTCAGATGACTCTGCAACAGATATTCGAGCAGATTTACTAATAAGTTGGCAACCTCCTTTGCAAATAAAACAGAGTACAGAATCAACTATATCAGGAACAGTCAGTAATAGTACTTCCGTAACTTTAAGTTCAGCAAACTCAGCTATAGAAGTAGGTATGCGCGTTAGAAATTCTGGTATTTCAGGTTTGGTAACAGTCAGCGCAATAGATGGAACAGCCTTAACTCTTAGTAGCGCTGTATCATTATCAAGCGGAACTACTTTAACATTCAAAAATGAAGTACCAGATGTAAATATTATAGGATATCAAGTAAAAGTTCAAGGACCAACTTCGGAATTTGACACAGATTGGGAAGTAAGAGATAAAGGATATTATAAATTTGTAGATGCAGAAAGTACTACAGCGTCTATAAAGGGTGTAGTTTCAGGAACTTATCATATACATGTAAGAGCAGTAAATACTATTCAAAATATTTCTGCACCTTCAACGGTACGAATTAATTATGCACCAAATAAATATTCAGTCCCTACAGGAGAAAATAAACTATTAGGAATAGATAGAGGGGGTAATCTAAATAAAGCATTAAGTATAAATGCTACTTCAGGTTTAGCAGAATTATCAAGTAATCTTTATACTTTTACACATACAAATGGAACAGTATTTATAAATTCTTCATCTAACATAGATACTTATAAACAGTCTTTTTCTGGTATGGGAGCAAGTGCTGAAGCCTATCTACTATATGATCACGGAGCTGCAGATACTTTTAAGGCAGTTCAAGAATTTGAAGACACTACAGCAACTGATATTGATGGTAATAAGCTAAATGTGGATTACTGGGTTGAAGTAGGTGCTTCGAATAATGGATTAACAACGCAGTCTGGTACAGTAACTTTAAGTGATTCTTCTTCAACAGTTACAGGATCAAGTACTTCATTTACAACAGAATTTAATGAAGGTGATTTTGTCATTATTTCTTCAGGTGCTACTGCTTTTTATGCAAATATTAATTTTATAGAAAGTAATACCTCTATGGAATTGGACAAAGTACCAACACGGAATTATAGTGGAGCAACTATAAAGAAATTAAGTTTTGTTCCAGATTTTTCAAGTGATCAAATTATTGCAAAAGTTGCAACAGATAGTAGTACTAATTACTCTTATGAGGTAATCTACGCCGTCACATCAGGTATTGTAGGAGCAGACGGTGCAGACGGAGCAGCAGGGGATGATGCAAGAGCAGTAAATTTAACGATTGCAGACCAAACTTTTGAATATGACACAAATGGAGCAAATCCAAGCCCTTCTTCTGCTACAGCTACTGCAACAGCTCTTAATACAAGTGGAACTGTATATTATGAGTTCTTTAAAAATGATGTAAGTGTTCAAAATACTACATCAAATACGTACTCTTATTCAGCACCT
>Ga0070754_10003367_pt1 | contig 11311 bp, 13 predicted proteins | sample VirMetDEL_Sep_01_FD_75181 | JGI IMG/M metagenome (GOLD analysis project Ga0070754, IMG submission 75181) | Aqueous microbial communities from the Delaware River and Bay under freshwater to marine salinity gradient to study organic matter... | ecosystem: Environmental > Aquatic > Marine >... | reverse complement strand
CCTTTTACCAGTACCGTTAGAAGCAGCAGACATATTTCTTACTACTTTTATTAGCCTTAAACCTGCTGCAGGTAAAGATTGTTTAGTTCCAGCGGCTAAAGTTATAGTAGCTGTAGTAGCACTAGACTCAGGCCTAAAATTAACAATCTCTCTTTGTGCATCGTTTATATAGTTTAAGAGTTCGGATTCGGTCCATCTAACACTAGTAGTGTCTTGTAATGTATCCCTAATTCTACTAAGTAAATTAGTACCTGTAAGTGTCCCTGCCATAATTTATTACTCCGCTTGTTTAAGCTCCTCTATTAAATCTGATTTCTTTTTTCTTCTATCGAGTTCTATACCGATAGTTCTACCATATTCTTCTAATTCTGATTTAGTCATATCTTCAAAATTAATTGATTCTTCTTTGACTTCAATCTCTATTTTATTATCAACTGGTTTGCTGTCTTCTTCAACCCTTTTACAACCTTCTTGTAAACAAACCAATCCAATATCTTCTCCCACACTTTTTGGTACCCCAGCTTCTAATCTAATTGAAGCTCCCCATGTAGTTGAAATATATCTATTAATATCTGAAATTATTATCACTTTTTTCTCCTAATAAAAGTTGGGTGGCTCGAAATTGAACCACCCAAAAATACATACTTAGTATGCAACATCCAGTCTGATAACACCAAAGTCTTCAGTTGAACTATTATAGTCACTGTTGAACTTAGGCTTCTTAAGACCAAAGATCTTACCAATGGAAATACCATTTTGGTTACCATAGTCAAATGTATCTTCAACTATTTCAGGTAATCCGATATCAGCCATAGCAAGAGCTTGTGCTCCACAGAATAAAGAAGCAGAACCGTTGACGTCAGCGTCAGCGCCCCACTTATATCCAGCAGAACCGGCATTTGAAGATGTTCCAGTAAGAGCATTAGCTGTATTAAATACATGTCTAAACTCATGGATCATAACTCCATCAACCATTAAGCTTGAAGAACCTGAGAACAATGAGTTACTTGGTCCTCTTACACCAGCGTTTCTTACGTTAGCAAGAAAATCTGAGTCAAGTTTAAGGTCAGCCATTACTTGTGGAGATACGAAAAGGTGATATACCTCTTCTCCACCAGCACCTCTTACGCCTCTGATATAGTTATCTTTAGCATAAGCTTTTAGAGCAACGATACATTCATAAGTAATTGTATCCGCAGCTGCTACAGCAGTTACGTCACCAGCTACTAAGCCTGAAGTTGCATCCCATCTTCTATGTCTGTTAGAAGTTGGTGCTGTGATGTCACCTCCAAACGCAAGGTCACCAAGATTCTGTCCAGAAGTTAGGACAGGTCTTAATGCACCACTGTTTTTCAGTGTGTAGTTAATGCCAGAAAGCGTTAAAAACGCTAATTGGTCTATTCTATCAGCCATTGCATAAGCAAGAGCGTCTCTTGAGTGCTCACGGAAATTTACAACTGATTTTTGATCCGCTAATCTACCCGCAAGTCTATTCGCAAATCTTAATTGATCAAGTTGTACGACGATGTCGTAAGCTCTTAATGTTTCTTCATTACCTTCAAGAGTGTTGTCCCCAACAATACCGTCACCAGTCATGTCAGCTAAAAGTGTTAATACAGCTCTAGCTCCTTTTTCTGATTGAGTAAGCTCAGATATTCTCTGAACCATTGCGTTAGGTCCGCTACCCGCGAATTGGTTAATGAAGGACATATTTCTAGCGACACGCCAAAAATCACGAGACCAGATAGTAAGCTGTTCACTGGTCAGTGATGAAAAGTTTGTATTAGCCATTTTGGCCCTCCAAATTAAATTAAAAATATTAACTAACCAGTCGCTTTTCTGGGCCGACTATTTACCCGTATACCCTTTATCGTTGGGGACACGTTTTCGTATTTTAACGAGTACGAACTCAGCCAGATTTACGCCATGACGGGCGAAAGCGTTTTTACGGAACGACCCGTGCTAAATATCGCTTTAGCGTGCGAACTTATAAATATGATAACTTATAGATTAACCAAAGTCACCACGTAATCTCCTTAATGTCTCTTCTGGTAAAGCTCCAAACTCTTGTTCAGATAATTTATGTATATCTACATTTTTATTCTTACTGCCCGCGCTTTCTCCTGCCATCTGTGGTGGTTGAGAACTAGCTGCTTCTAATTTTTTAGAAACATTTGCTTTTTGTTTTAACTCTTGTACCTTTTTATCCTCATTGTTTACTTTTGGAGAGGGCTCAGGGCGTAAAAGTTCTGGTTTTTTTGCGGCTAAAGTGTATTCAGTAGCTTTTGTTAATGCGTCTGCGGGCACATAGCCTTGGCTAATAAAAGCATCTCGTAAAGTTAGCACTTCATTTTGTAAATCTACATCATAATCAACACTATTTTCATCTAAAATAAGGAAAGTTGCTTGAATTTCAGCCGCTTTTGCTTGTAATTCAGTTATTTCCTGGTTTTGTTGTACCGTTTGACCCATTTTTTGCTGTACTTCGAACATAAATTGGTCTTTTTCAGCTTGTCTTATCTCATTTCTAAGCAAAACGGCCTTTTCAGCCTCGCCATCGAGTACTAATGTCTGATATTCTGCTTCTTTTGTAGCAAAATCATAGTCTGGAGCGTGTTGTTGGGCTTCTTCTTGTGCTTTTGTGTATTGATCTAGTTGTTTTTGTAGGGCTTTTTGTTTTGCGAGCACTTCATCTAATCTAGACTTAGGCACCATGGGTGGTTTTTGTTGGTTTACTTCTTCGGCAATGTGTTCATCGCTTCCTTCAGTTGGTTGAATATCTGGTTGTGGAGCATTTTCGCTTTCTCCATCCACGACTTCTTCGCTTGAAGCTTCTGGTTCCGAAGATTCTTCTTCTTCTTTTTGCTGTTCAGATTCTTCTTCAACAACTTCCTCTTCTGCAAGGGAGTTAGTTTCTTCTGAGACTTCTTCATTTTCTGGCTCCTCATCCTTAGGCTCTTCTTCAAAATTTAGATCAACTTCAAAAGGTTTTGTTTCCTCTTCTGATATTGCATCTGCTCCTGGCATTCTATCCATAACCAGCTCATTCACTTCATTAGTTTCTTCTTTTTTCGCCATTATAACCTCCTATTAATTAGATGTTGGCTTTTTTACCATAGCCGCAGCAGCTATTTTAGATGCAGCAGCAGTTTCGGTTTGTTGTTTACGTACCTCGTTTGTCATACCTGATAAACGTTCACGCAAGGCAAGTTCTTCTTGCTTCATTTGTAGTTTACTTTGTAATTCTGCAACCTTCAACTGTGGGTCTTGTTGAGCCTCTTGGGCTTTTGCAGCATTTAATTGTGCTTCAGATTGTAATCTCATTACTTCGGCTTCCATTCTAGCTACCTCTAGTTGGATAGATTGAATTTCAGCTTGTGCTTTAAAGTTAGCAACTTGTTGTTGTTCAGGACTAGGTGGTTCCATACCTTGCATAATTCTGATTCGTTTTGCAATCTCTGCTTTCTTAGAAAGATGTGAGTATTCAACAATTAAATCATCTGGAATTGGTACACCAGCTTTTCTAAGTTCAATAGCTTCTGCAAATTGAATTTCATCAAAGTTGTCTCTTGAAGGAGCTGTATCCACAATTACATCATATTCGCCTATTGTTAAATCATTTATGATATACCCCTCTGGAGTCATCTCATTTACAGTCATAGGTAGACTTTGTTTAAAGGGATCATTTTCATCAGTAATTTGTATGATTCTTTTTTCTGTATAGTAAGATTGAACTAAATCTAAAACTTTTTCAGCTAAATATTTTCTAGTTTTAGTTAAGTTATCCAAAGGTACTTGAATCATCAATATACCTCTGTTCTGTTTTGCTTGAATAGCTATACCAGAAACTTCAGGAGAGTCTGTGCCCAACATAGCATCAGAAACTCCACTAATTTGTTTAATATTTAAAGCAGCTTTTTGGCTGATTCTATCTAAACCTGTTGGTATTTGGTTTGGTGGTATTTTACCGGGGGGTGTAGAACCACGATTATATTCTAAAACCAAACCGGTCTCTGCTCCGTGTTCTTCTAAATCATCTGCTGTCATACCAGATAAAGAACCTGACTCTACAATCCAACCACTGTTTGCAGTTGTATTAACTATGTGTAATTCTTGTGATGAAATTTTATTAAGTTGTTCTTGTGGTGAAATTAAATTTCTTACCATACCAAAAGGTTTACCCCTTCTAAAATATGGGAAATAAGGAACTAAGGTAAAATGATTATAGGGGGACCAATCATCAAATAAAACTACACTATCAGCTGTTACCGTCCAACGAACCTTTCTAACTTTTTTAGTGTGGATATATAACCCAAACTGGTCGGCAAAATTTTCTTTCTTCTTTTGAGTCCAGTCATAAGGAACAGGTCTTTCATCTCCAGTTACTGGGTCAACATAGAACATGCAATCTTTTAATCTATAATACTGTCTTTCAACAACACGTATAGATCTAATAGCTCTTGCTTCTTCCGGGTTGTGTGGGTAATCGCTCGCATACTCACCACTATAAGTATCCCCATATCTTTCTTCTTCATACTCAATAGAATCCGAACCTAAAGTAGAACCAACTTCTGCTATAACTCTTAATTTATCTGCTTTGTCTTGTCCGTATTGTTCTTCGATTTGGTCTATACTCATCCACTTAGTTTCAAATATTTCATTCCAAGTTTTTGGGTCATACTCTTTTGCATCGGGATCAATAATAATATCTAGGGGGTCTTTAGAAGTAATTCTAACTTCCCCTTGAATATGATCAGAAAAATCTAATCTTACGTCAAACCAACCACGGTCTTGAATAAGACCATCTGAAAAAACTTGGGCTTCAACCCATTCTAATTTATTATTATCAGAAATTTGCATAAAGACTTTAGTAAGTACGTCGGCAGTTTCTTGCATGCCAGAACCCCTAGGTTTGAATCTTATATCGGCTCTTCGAGTACTTTGCTCACCAATAACAGTATTAACAGTTGGTAAAATTGTATTAATAGTAAGTGCTGGTCTACCTTGATCATCTAATTCTGCAACATCTGCTGCGTCCCATTGTTCACCCCGATAGAATGCATCACACTGTTTTGCAATTTCTATATAATTAGTGTGACCATTATCTCTAGCTCGTGTATAAGCTTCCCACTGTTGTTTTGCTAAATTTAGCTCTTCAGCTTCATTTAACTTTTTCTTTGATTTTTTATTTTTATACTCTGCCATTAAGCACTCATTGAAGACTTATGTCTAACACCTTTTGTTAAATATTTTAATCTATCTCTCCACGACGGAATATGCTCTGGTCTTTCATAAAATGTCGCAAATTCTGTCATCATCAATCCTATCCACGCTAACGCATCGACTTGGTCATCATGGGTACCATTCGGGAAACGCAAAAGTTCTGCAACCATAGGTCCCGTCCAAATAGCATCCTTCGGGAAGTATACCATACCTTGTTGCATTCTACCCTGTATTGCACGAGCTCTTGCCTCTTTATCCCTTTTACCCACTTTTAAATCTTTAAAGTAAGCTTCATTCAAACCACGCTCCCGAGTTCTTTTCTGCAGGAATGGTCCAAGGGCCATTTCAATATGTCCTCTCTCTATGCCTACTATACCCGGGCGCCAAGTTTCATACAAGTCTAAAATTTGTTCAACTAGTTCAAAGCCATCATATTTCCCGCGAACGACATCAACAACGAATAAATTGTCATATTCATCAACGCCGACAACAATACCAACTGAGTAATCGTTCCGGTCACGCTGTCCGATCGCAAGGTCCCACGCACAATAATAATTAAGTTGTGAAGTATCAATCTCATCATTTTCAAAGTATCTAATCATGTCTCGGCTGAAATAATCGCCTTCATCGGATACCGGGTTCTGTTGATACAGAGCAGACCAATCTCGGGGACCGATGGCTTTCCTTATCTGCTCGAGAGCATCGACATTATATCTCTCTGGATGTAAACTTTCACCAACTTTTCTAAATTTTTCATCTTCTTCTGCTAGTGCTGGGTACTTAATTACTTCCCATTGGTCTTCGCCTTCTTCTGCTTGTCTTAACAACTTACCCGCTAAGTCATCATCGTGCCACCTTGTAAGAATAACCAAGATCCCACCACCTGGAGATAAACGGGTATAAGCAGTTGATGTATACCAATCCCAAGTCGCTTCTCTATTATTTTCGGACTCAGCATCTTCTCTGTTTTTTACCAGGTCATCGATTACCATTACGTGTGCACCTTTACCAGTAATACCACCACCAACACCAGCTGCAACATAACCACCACCTTGGGTCGTTTGCCATGATTCTACTGACTGAGAATCTTTATCTAGTCTAGATTTTTCAAACACATTTTTGTATACTGGCTCCCTTAATAGTTGACGCACTTTTCTTGAAAAATTCATAGCAAGAGAACCTGAATACGAACAACTTATAAATTCGTGGTCAGGGTGTCGACCCAAATGCCAGGCAGGGAACGCCACACTGGCGAGAGTAGATTTACCATGTCGAGGAGGCATAAAGAGCATCAATCTTGGTGATTCTTTATTGGCTACTTGTTCACTAAATTTTTCGAGCCTTTGACATATATCTTTGTGCACCCAGCCGGCTTGATAATCTGGATTAAAACGTTCTACAAATGGGAGTAACCTTTTACGTGATAAGATTCTTTTGGCTAATTCTTGTTCCGCTTTTACTTGTGCGGACAAGTCTTCTTGTTTCTTTTGAGCCTGTTCAGACATCGACTGGGGCTCGGGAACTTTTTCAGCCTCGTCCGCCCTACAATAGACACATATATCATCGAGTAAAATAAGGTTCTCATGGTAGATCCCCTTACATCTTTGGCATTCAATCTTCTGAATTTCCATTCGGCTCCAGGTATTTCATATCTGCTCCAGCAATCTTTAACAACTCTGCATCGGATAGCTTTTCTAATTGTTCTACTTTCTCTACGTTAATATTTATCTGGGTAGCATTCTCAGGTATAAACAAACCATGAAGCTTGCATAATGAATCAACTACATTTTTTTCTTCTGTCGCATTCGCAGATTTTCTATGAGCTTCGAGATACATACTGGTTGCAGTATTTTTATCAAACCTAACTTCTTCTCGCATTTCATTACGAAAATAGGCCAGCGCTTTTTGTATCTTTTCTTTTTTAAATATGTCATACACACGGTCGACATCTTTGTACCCCGCTGCTCGACCGGCGGCCGCTTTACTCATACCGCGAAGATGGAACAGGACTAAACGCTCTTCCTGAACAGAGAGTTCGTTTAAATGTAAACCGGCATATGGAAGGTGGGATTGTAAATCTGAACGATCCATTTCAGTTATTTCTGTAGGTCTATCTTCGTCTAGTAAGCGCATGTATTTTTGATTATATTAAAATTCTTCCTTGTTTGTCACTATATTCTTACACCACCAATATAATTCATGATCTGTTAGAACATGTTTCATGATGTTAATTCGATAACAAACAAGCTGAATATTTGTTCTTTTATAAGGACCCGACGGTGAAATTCTATCTATACTTGCATTCAAGTCCATTTGTCCTTCGCCCTTTTGCCATGTCATAAAGTTCCCGGACAACGCACAACGGCCGAGTTGTTCATCCCATATGTCATACAAATCTTCTGGTAATAAATCCCAATCACATTTATCTTTACGTTTGTTTTTCAAACTATTGTAGAGGCTCAGTAAAAATGTTTTTGGGTCGTTGCTACATCTCCGTTGTCGATGTTCTATTACACATACCTTGCAAATATTTCTAGGGTACGGATTTCCAGAGCGAAGTTTCTCTGTAGTAAAGTTAGATATATCTAATTCTTTTTTGCACCTGTCGCAAATTTTTTTAGTCATTTTTTTGCTGAAATTTTTTTCAGAAAATTTTTTATGAAAATACTATAACATATCATTGACTCATCTTCTCCCCTCCCGCTGTCAGCGCTACCCCCTTCCCCTTTTTTACAATTGGAACCTTGTTCTAACTTTTACGGCTTTGGAACCTTGTCCGAAAACAGCCTCCCGTGGCTCGGCTGGTAGGTGTCACTGAGTGTTATTAACTTTATAGGAGATTATTATGAACAAACGATGGAAACTAAAAGACGGTATAAACGCAGACCTTTACACATTCTCATCTGGTCAGCATAAGTACTGCACAGTTAAAGTGCGAATCGTCTGGTCTGAGAAACTAGGGCTAGAGTTGAAGCATGACTTCGGTGAAGGTCAAGAAGCTGTGAACAAAGCTTCCAAAGTAATTGATGCTATTAACAAAACTAGAAGCATCGACCCATCTTTATGGAACAGAGATTTCTATCCACACAAACACTATACAGAATCATGTGGAGATTAACCAAGGTTTAGGTTCACCTTTCAAAGCAACCTCGACGGGGCTCGGTTGATACGAGTCTCGTTGTGTTATTAACTTTAGTCTAAACCACAGGAGGTACATATGACTACATTATATACAGTAAAAGTAAAACGCCCATTCACTAAGAAGAATGAGCAAGGCGAGATGGTTGAGCAAGCAGGCTGGACTGACCTCGGCATAGCTAACAACGGAGGCAAAGGTATTACTATATATCCTAACTTCCAACCGTTAGTCATCAACGGAAAGGTAGAGCCTATCTACTTATTTCCAATCGAAAAGAAGGAGGCGTCTAATGGCTAAGCAATTAGAACTTCCATTCGGTAAGACAACACCTAAGACAACAGTCTTGGGTGTTACACGTTCAGCAGTTGGGCTTACAGTAAAAGCCAGCTCACTAACACTAAGAGGTGTTGGTAAGCTTCTAGCTTATGGTCACGATGCAATCGATGAGATTGGCAAAGGCTATAACAAAAAGAGACAACAATGAACAGTGAAGTAATCAGGGGGCTAGCAATAGCCCTCGTTACTCTACTACTAATACTCTCTATTAAGACCATAACGGTTGGATATTATGTATCCATTGTCCACGGTTCATTTCTATTTATATCTGGAATGCTCATTCCTGTTCTTATCAAATTCTACTTAAACAAGTAACTACTATCATAGCCCCGCAAAGGGGCTTTTTCTATTAAAACTGTTGAACAACATGATGATTGGCATGCCATTCTCTGTAGAAATGATGTTACAGATGTTACAGCTAATAATGCCCTTCTGTAACAGGTATCTGTAACATGCTTGAGACCAGTAGTAGCAAAGCTTTGCGGCATGCCAGCGTGTTAAGTGTTACAGTGTTACACTTGTTCAAGATTGCAGGTTGTACCTTATCGACCGTCGACCATGATTCTTGGCTTTTAAACCATTTTTTACTGTAACATGTAACATTTCTCAATTTATAGGCTATAAACCTTATAACCACGGGCGTTTACAGATGTTACACTTCTCCAAATGTAGCTATAACGTTCTGTAACATCGCTCTGAAACCCGCATTCCTACGTTCAAATGTTACAGCACCAATCCAGAAACACGACCCCGGGGCGGTCGTGTTATGGGTTTTTTAGTGTATTTATTAATTTTTTCTATATTACAAGGAGGTTTACATATGGAAGAAAAACACATTGACGAGTCAATTCGTCAGAATGCAAGTAATTATTTGTATATACCTGAGGTTAATCATCAGGACATTAAGCAAGTAATTGCAAATAGAAATCTACACTCTCAACCACAAGGAGGTGCCAAATGAGTGATAATACATTTTTTGACCCATCAGACGTCAAAGTAGAAATTGATATGGCTAACGGAGAAACTGGTGAGCTACTGCCACCACAAAAAACTCCAGAAGAGGCTTGGGCTCCAGACACCATGGGTGACCCTGAAGGCTCAGAGAGAAGAGACACGCAAGACGATATTGTTTTGCCTGACTACTTCTACAAAAAGTACATGCTTGACAACGAAGGTAAACCAACCTTCAATCCAAGCAGAGTGGTTGCTACGATGAAAATCTTCAATGATAAGATTGGCACGGAGCAGGTTTTTAACAAAGACGATGCAGATTTAGCTGCTAAAGAGCAAGACTATTTTGATATGCAAGTCGAGTCTATCGTTCTTGGTCAAAAGCCATTACTAGAAGTTGACCCACAAACAACTGGCATCAACTTCTTGCAACTAGCCACTAGAACATGGGCTGAGTTCGTATCTATTGTTTACGAATACAAAGAGTCCATGTCTGAACAGGATCCAACAAAGGAAATACCTGAGTGGCTCATCGAGCGTGAAGATAAAATGCTTCAGCTTGGTAGAAAAGCTAGGATGCTTAAAGCAGCCCTAGTTAAAATCGATTCTGACTTTGGTCTTAAAGACGTCTCCATTAAACAAGAGAGAGTCAAGACTCAAGTAGAATTGAGACTACAAAGACTTGCAGAGTGGAACTACAACAACGTAGTTGATACTTCCATCAAATCTGCAGTCACTATGACTAAGCAAGCTAACGAGTCTATTGATTTATCAGACGTAGCTTAGTCTTTAATGCAACTTCAGTAGGCGTTACTACTGGAGCGGTGTCACCGTAACGACCACGTGGGGATGAAAAGCCCCACACTCATTTATGTGTCGTTTGGCGAGAACCATGTCTCCACATATAAATAAAATTGACTAAAACTACAGGCATTGGAGTAGTAAGCGTAAGACAGTGAAGTCTATAAAACTCAATATTTAATTAACCTTCACTACTCCTGCCGCTTTAATTTTACACATAGGAGGTGTGCACATGGGATTAGATATGTCAGCTGGTTGGTTAGATACTAAATCAGATTCTACAGAAAGCGTATTTGAATGGCGTAAACATGCACAGTTGCATGAGTTTATGCGTCAACTCTGGTACAAAAGAAAAGATGAAGAAGCTCCATACGGAGTTATGGGATGTAAGTTTAACTGTGAAGTTATGTATCTTGATAAAGAAGATATATTGCAGTTACGTGAGTTAGTAACTAATGGCAATTTGCCAGAAGCTAAAGATGGGTTCTTTTGGGGTACAGAATATCAACAAGAATCTTCAAGAGAATATTTAGAACAAGACTTAAACTTTTGTAACGTCGCTCTTGAAAAGCTAGACGAAGAAAATACTAAAGTTTGGTACAATTGTTGGTGGTAATTATGAAAAAGATTAATCGTCAGAATATCCCAAAACATTTACGCCACTTAAAAGAGTGGAGATTAAAAGCTTTATTTTACCTATTTAGGGGGACTATATAATGTCTAGATTAAAAGACCACATGTTAGATATTGATGCTCTTTGTGAAGAATGCATCGAAGAAGGTTTTGGTTATGAGCAGTTCATTGCTGTAATCAGAACTACTTATCCAAATGATTCCATGTCTCAAGACTATGCAGAATCTG
>Ga0070754_10003361_pt1 | contig 11324 bp, 15 predicted proteins | sample VirMetDEL_Sep_01_FD_75181 | JGI IMG/M metagenome (GOLD analysis project Ga0070754, IMG submission 75181) | Aqueous microbial communities from the Delaware River and Bay under freshwater to marine salinity gradient to study organic matter... | ecosystem: Environmental > Aquatic > Marine >... | reverse complement strand
TGATTGAACCTTCCGCTTTCAAGAACAGAGTTTCCAAAGGTCTCAATTGAGTTTGGAAGAAGATTGTTGCTTGCTTGAGCCCCGAGAAGAAGGTGGCGATTCATGTTCGCTCCATTGTCATCAAGAGTGCCGTGCAATCCTTGAATGTTACCTATGGCAACCGCAGTATTATCAACCGTAGCAACATTTACTGCGGGAATATCGCCTGCGGTAATTGCTGAATCAACAGAAGTGTAAAGCAACTTTATCAAGTAGCGACCAAACTCATTGGCGTTTTGACTTGCATAATTTTGCAAGCTCAAAGGTGACTTGTTCAAGTGATTGTCATTAAGATGAAAAGGTTTGATTCTTTCTTCAACACTAACCGAAACGGTTGTAACATCAGAATCTGAGTTTTCTGTGTAACCTGTTCCGACTGCATAATCTCTTGCACCATCGTCAGTATTAACAACAGGAACTTTGACGGTTGCGGCTCGACCTACAACATCGTTGGAAATGTCAAGGGTAAGCTCGTTGAGTGGGGCAAGCATATTTTGCAACACGCTGACCGCTGTGGAAATTGTAATTTCGGATGATATATTATTTGCCATGATTTAACTTCTTAGTTGTTTGGATTCCAAGTTTGCATGAGTTTCCCCATGTTTTGTTTGATTAATTGATTTTTTTCTGCCCATGAGGAACACGCCTGAAGTTGTTCTTCAAAAGTTTTTTGCTCGATTTCAGTTGGAGCGTCAACAGGATCGCTTCCCATTTCATCGATAAATTTTGCGTATTTAATTTGCCACTTTTCAGCTTCCTCTTTTTTGCTTTCCAACTTTTCAGAAAGTTTTTTGTTTTCTTCCTCAAGTTCAGAATGCTTTTTTGCAAGGATTTCAAAATTTTCTTGAGTTGTTTTTAACTCCAACGCCAAGGATTCTTTCGCTTCAATGGTTTCCGCAAATTGCTTTTGCATTTCATCTTGCTTGGCTTCAGCAAATAAGCCTGTCGGGTTACTCGCAGGACTTGCGACAATAGAAAAAGCAGAAACTTCTTTTGCACGAGCAAAGACTTCCACATCAGATTCCGAATCTTTATCAAATTGCTTTGCTTCTCCATCTTCATAATAAATTAATTCCGCTTGAAACTCTGCAGATACGCCAAAAGCTTCAGGAGCTTTTTCTGCGAGTTCGAAAAGCATTTCAAAATCTTTTGGGTTATTGTCCCGCCATGCTTTTAAAGCGGTAAAGTCTCCAAGCAGTTTTGTGTATTGCTCATCTTGCTCTTTTCTAAAGTTTGACCATAAGCCGATTGAATCAAGTGCATCATTCTCGGGAGAATGTGTATAGTAAGCCTTGATCTGTTTGCCATCGACTGCGGACAAGAAAGAATCGATGCTTGCTTCATCAATGCTCAAGTTATGTCCTTTTGCTTCAGGAGTTGAAATCAAGCTTACTCCTTTTATCATAGAGTTTTCTCGATCAATGTTTCCTTCCGCAAGTTTTGCTTCTTTAAAATTTATAATCATTTCCGAAAACTGAAGTAACTTATTTTTGAATGCAAGCAAAAAAAACCTTCACCTTATTAAGAGGTGAAGGTTTCAACCTTTCGGTTTACCATTCTATTGCATATGGTTTGTTAACTATTACCCAATGACAGTCACTTATTCCAAATTCCTTGATTTCTTCAACCTTAATAATTCCTTTTTGTATCATTGAAGAAATTATTCCACTTAATTTTTTTCCGCTGAATGGTGCTATTTCGTGAAGATAGCCTTCGTTTGGGTAATCCATTCCTTCCTGAAAACTTTTAAGGCAGATTTTTTCGTTTTCGGTTAATGTTGGATTTGTGTTTTGGATTTGGTTTTTGTTTTTCATTTCTGTTTTATTTTTTGGGTTATATTAATAATAGATTATAGTTATAACCTAAATTACATAACAGGTTATGTCAACCTCTTTGAAACATTTATGAATTATTTTTTAATTTTTTTTTCTGCCTAGCTTGTTGCATTTTCCATTGTTGTTGTGGGGTTATTTTCCTTTTTGATGTTTTTCCTCCTTTGGAAGCAATTGGGTTTTTGACTTCCTTTCCGCAATGTGGGCATTTCATGATGATGATCCTATGCAAATGTATAAACATATACCTACATTTATAGCGTAGGAGATGACGAGTAGTGTATTTAGTATTTCCATGATGTATTAATAATCGGTTATTAAATCATAGAGGTTTTACACCCCTATGATTTGTTTAATTGTTCCTCTGAATTTTGTGATTGCTGATTTATCATTTATTGAGCGAAACTTATTTTCAACGGCAGTTCTGTATCCTTTTGTTGTTTCCGTATCTCTGTATTTTTTAATATGTGTATTCCATGCCGTGAATGCATTTAATAAATCATATGCAGTTTCACCGAATGTACCTCTGTGTTCATTGTGAAACTCATTTAGTATTTCAGTTGATCTATTCCTCATTCTAGTGGAAGCATCATTTATTTCTTCAATGTTTAAATATTCATCAATTACCTTTTTTGCTTCGTCATCAGAAATGTTACGAGTATTTAATACATTTAAGTCAGATTCCAACCTTTGAAATACTTGCCTTATGCCTGTTGCTTTTTCCAAGGCTTGCTCCATTATTACTCGTTGATTCTTGGAATGCCGAACAACGATTCGATTTTCCTTATTGGTCACCCATCTTGCCATTCCGTTGGAACACCATACTCGTAGCATTTCCTCTTTTATTTGAGTTGCTTGCGTTCCATCAAATGATGTGACGGCGGTAATTCTTTTTTGTATGATATCTCCTTTTTTCCGCTTTTGTGTTTGCGGTAATTCTATTTCTCCTAAATCTGCATTAATATAGAGATTCCTACCGCCATTAGTAAATCCTGCCCTGCGGTACTTGAAATTTAATTTATCTTGTAATGCATCGAGAAAACCGAAAGTCTCTATAGGTTGAAGGAGATCATAAGTGGAACTTACTATACTCAATGGATTTCCAAAATCATCCTTTATGACACTATATCCTTTACAGATGTGCGGGATTGGTTCTTGGGAATATTCACCTATGTTGATGGCGGAAAGAACCTCATTTATGTCAGAAGCTCCTTCAATTGAAGTAGATTCAAATGTTCTTTGTGGAGTATCATTGAAGAGTTTTACCTCCGCTTTTGATGGTGCATTTGGTGTTTCTATTATTTTCATTTTCTGTTTTTTAGTTTTAGGTTTTGGAATTAAGGGTTTGATGTGATCGCCCCCTTTTTTGGTTTTATAAAGTTTCGCGTACCTGATCCTCAAGGTCATATGCCTTATCAATTACGGATGGCGGAACCCACATTGTATTGCCATCCTTATCAGATAAACCTTCGTGTTCGGCTGCACCGATTGATCCGAAGTATCTTCCTTTTGATATTGTTGTGTCAACCGCAGGATCGCTGTTTGTGATTTCGGATTCAATTAAGAAGTTTTTGAATTTAATTTTCATTTTTCTGTTTGGTTATTTTATTAATATTGGATTATGATAGTATCCTACAAAACATAACAGGTTATGTCAACCTTTTTGAAAAAAAGTTTTGAATCTTTTTTTTATGATATTTTATAAGTCTCCAAAAGTTGTTCATTTCAGTTTCTGAATACTTATATTTTTTTCCGTTCCAAATATCAGCATACCAATTCTCTGGATTTGCTAGGAACTCTTCTTTCGTGGATGAACTATTTGCTAACAGATGATAACTTGTAGAATCTTTCTTGAAGATTCTTTCGAGATGCTTGCTACCTTCGGATGTTGCCCATTCCTTTGTGTATTCTTCCGTGTGTGCTTTTATTCCTAGTAAACAATAGGAACACTTTTCCGCTTCATTATCCATACCTTGAAGTGTCAATCCGCATTCGGTACAAGTTTTCATTTTTCTGTTTTAGTTGGTTTTGTTTAATTTAGGGTTTGAAGTTATCGCCCCCCGTTTTTTTCTAGTTAAGATTGTGACATTTTAAAAAGCTTGAAAGGAAGGATGCTCACAAGGTCACTTGCAGTTCTGATCTTTTGTTGAACTCTTTTGAGCCTAAAGCAGTTGCGTTTGTCTTCTTGTGTTCTGAGGTCTTGGCAAATTTCATCTTTTTGCAACCAAAGCTTTTCTTCATATTGTGCGAGTGCTTGTTCCATAATGTGTAATTCATTATCTGTTAATTTTAAGGTTGTTTTGTTTTCGCTTGAGTTATTCATTTTCTGTTTTTTGGTGATTAATTAATATTTGATTATAGTTATAACCTATACGACATAACAGGTTATGTCAATTCTTTTGAAAAAAGGATTGAAAATAATTTAAAAAAAGGAGCCTGCCCTACACCAAAAGGACAGACTCCAAAACAGAAAGTTTCTAATCTATTTGCCTGCGTCAATTTGCGCAAGCTTTTCTTCTTCGGGATTGGCTTTAAATATTTCTTCTTCCATTTTCCTATCTTCCGCCATCTTTGATAATTCTTCTTTATAGTCCAATCCATTGTTTGCAAAGATAGTTGATTTACTTGCAAGTCCTTCTGCAATCAACAAAGCATCCGTTTGTGCGTCTCTTTGGCGATCGAGTGTAGGCGATCTTGTCCAATGAAATTCTACTTCTTCCCTGTCTTCGTTTGCTACTATTTCGTCATTATTTTCAAACTTGTAAGTTCTCCATCTTGAAAGTCTTCTCAGAAAAGTATCTTCCAGCATTTCACGAATCTGTTTGAATCTGTGATTTGTAACTTCTCTAGTAGCTTTTGACGAACTGAAGGAAGCATTTGACCATCCAACTAAATTTTCAACCGTGATTCCAACACTTGAACAAGCAAATGAGATCAATTGAGTCATGAAAGATTCTACTCCTGAAATTGAACCTCCTTGAATTGTCTGTACGCTTTCGCCATTTTCTAGGAGAAGCAACGAACCTGAATAAAGCTTTTTATAACTTGAGCGCATTTGATCGCCTTCAAATTCGTTACCATCCCATCTTGCAGAATAAGGTTGGTTGCTTGTTATAAATCCCGTCAGTGCTGAACTGACTTTTACTTTTGCTGTGTAGGCTGTTTGTACTTCGTGAATGTCCTGCAATGTCTTGGTTGCAGACGCAAGCATTGGCGTTCCCCTTTGCTGTCCAATTCTCAAATTATTAGAAATGTGAATGATATTGCTTGCAGGAACATAACTTGCGTTTGACTCGTCAACCATGCCGTCTTTCATCTGACAAATTCGATATGCTTGTGCTGTGCCAAATCGATTGGAAACAATTCCTGCCGATTCATTTTCTCTCATTTTCGTTTTATCCATTGAGCTTGCTATACGCTCACTTGGTATCAATTGAATCGATCCGCTTTTTGTAAGTAATACGAATACTTCTCCTGCAAGTAACAAATCAGAAATGATGTGTTGCAATACCTTCTGCATCCCAAAACCTGTAACTTCACAATTTTTAAAGTATCTTCGAAAAAGCTTATTTCTTATATCATCGTAATCTTCTACTCCCGTAATACTTTGAAAAGAACATTGACCTAGATTAGAAACAAATACTTGTACGATACTCCGTGCAATTGGATTATTTCTCTCAAGGTCCCTTAATGTACTTAACATTTCAAGGCGATTGCCTCGCTGAAGAACTTTGTCTTCACTCTCTAAAATTGACGACCTATCTAGTGCGTCATTCTGCTTTCGCCAACTTGGTCGGCTTGCAGAATAGCCAAAATTAATTTCGTTTCCTTTGCTGTCTAGTAATGTTTGCGGTCGCATACAATTGTCTCCTTGAATGGAAAGTTGTTTTCGATCCCCTGAATCCTCGAATTAATTATTTCATATTCCTTCGTGGCCACTTCAAGTTCCCTTCTTATTTCTTCCTGTGTCCGAAATGATTTGTTTTGTCCTGCCGAGCTGAAACTTGTCATCCCCAAACTTTCCAAGCGCTCAAGTGTTTTCTCTAGTCGCTCGATCCTCTTTTGCAGGAAGTCAAGTTGTTGCTCGTCTGATCTGTATTTTGTACTCATTTAAAAATTAATGGATACCTTGATGGCATCAGTCTTTTGATTTCTTTAGTTAAGCCTTTCTTCATGTTGTTATCAAAATACTTGATCCTGCCACTTGTCGAGAGTGAAAGCTTACTTTGCAGTCGTTGCCTCCCTGCCATCTTGAAGCCTGTTGACTCTAATAGAATAGAATAACTATAGTTCTGACCGCTTTCTCTTGTACTTACATATTGCCTGACCTTAGCCTGAACTTCGGATTTTGATATAAACTTTTCACCTTTTACTTTTGTAGGGAATGCTATTTTACCTTTTTTTGCCATTGCGTAAAATACTCCTGCGGTAATTCCTTTTCTTGCATTTCTCTTAATTGCCTTGACCTTCTGTTCTTCAACAAAATGATGCCATTCTTCATCTGAACCTCCTCCTGCTATTGGCTTACTCATCCATCTTTGCCCAGGAGGTTCGGATTTTGGTCGCAAGTATAGTTGTCCGCCTCTCTTCCCCTTTCCTGCTTTTATTACTTGCCCTGCATGATATTTCTTGCCGTGCCTAAAGGTAACTAATCTTTTACCTACTCCTGTCAATCCTTTGACCTTATATCCTTCAGGCATAGTCCTTGCGACTATTTTCTTTGTATTTGCAATTGGAGTCTTCTGAATTGATGTTTTCAAGATATGACCCAACTCAGCCTTCATTGTTGCCTTAAAACCTTTTCCACTAAGTTTACTTAAATCATTTACCACGGCACCAAACCCCGAAATGTCTACCTTAAATTTCATCTTTGACATTACATTTCCTCGGGTTCGTGTTTTTCGCTTAATGGTATTCTTTTCAAGTCTTTTGGACGATTGACTTTACTTCCTGTTTTACTCTTTCGGAAAAAGTAACCCATGGCAAGTCCGTAGTTTAAGCAGTCAAACCAATGGTTTTCACGATCTACTTGCTTGAACTCATATTGCCTTCTTCCGCTTCGGTCTCTTATTTCTATTTCTACTTCAGCAAGAAGATGGCGATAAAGTAATGCATCTGCATTTCTGTATAAACCTAATCCTGTAATAGATTGATTTCTCATCTTAACCAATAATCTTTTAAAATGAGAGTTATTAATGTCAAATCGAGTAACTGTGCCGGTCAGTGCTTCATCCTTCTGCCCGTCCAAAGGATTTACTTGGACTAAGTTAAGTTGACCTTGCATTCGTTGTTGCCCTCGAATTGCAAACCATTTTGTACCTAATCTTAAAACATTTGATAAAACGAATCCCGTATTGTAGGCAGAATCAACTCCTGCAAAATCACATTGGTATCTTTTATAAATGTCGTTTAGTTCATCAAAATTATCAGCCCTGCCATTATCTACAATATGGCAAATTCCACTTGTATCATGAGCAGTGACCATCCAATAAAACTCGTATTTTTGTACATCACAGGTGAGTATAACTATTGAGTTAGGAGGTATCTCACCTTTACTAAATTCAGTTTCAAGCTCCTTCATTTTAATTATGTCAGGTGTATCTTCTGTTTCATGTCTCCAAGGTAATGCCTGAAAGGAATTTCTATAATCCTGTAATTCATTTGTCCCTTTTGCCTCAAGAAACATTCTAGCAGAATCCACGATACTAATATAAGATGAATATAGTGAATTAAGTTGGTAACCTTGATGTGAAATATCTGCAAGAGGGTTAGTTGCTTCCCATTTTGAAAGTTCATGAGATACCATTTTATTTTTTGCAGAAGAATCCTTTATCGAATAATTGCAATATGGACATACCAACCGAGATGTTTTTGCTGTTGCGTTTATGTCCAACTCTCCTCCTGTGAATTGCTTATCCCATTCAACATAAAATTTTTCTTCTCCTTTTGCAAAGCCGATCTCAGCCAATTCGTTACAATTTAAGCAAGGAACTCGATATGTTTTATATGTACTTTGCTTTAAATGATGAGTTATAGTTTCGGCTCCATCATCTACAGTTGGAGTTGATGCAAGTACAAATAACTTAGAGGAACCATATGCTTTTATTCTGTTACTTGCCAATTGAATTGCTCCTGCTTCATTTTTATTATTTACCGATGCTTTATCACATTCATCGAAGCAAACAACAGCACAAGGGAAAGAAGCTAGTTTACCTGCTGATCCTGCTCCGCCCAAATGTACATTGCAAGATTTCAAATTGTAGGTAAGGATTGAGAAGTTGTCAGGGTTATCAGGTAAAATTTTTGATACTTCCGTGGAAGCTCTCATCATCGGTTGAATCCGTTCCTTACTTATTTGCCTTGCTGATCCGTCGCTTGGCATAAGATAAAGGACGGGTTTTGGCTCCTTTGTTACAACATATAAAAGACCAATATGCATCAAGGTTGTTTTTCCTGTTTGACTTGCAAAACATATAGTCAGCCTGTCGGTTGCTTTATTACCGAATTGATTCAGTGGTTCATTTAAATATCTATTAAATCCTGCCCGAAAGTATCCTGCATATGGTGACACCTCTTTGGGAATATAAATATTCTTTTCAGCCCACTCAACTACGGTTTCATCTGCTTTAGGTTGAAATACCGCTAATGCTTCGTCAATTAATGCGCTCATTTTTTATTTCTTTGTTTTTAAAACTTTTTTGCAAATCTTCATATATTGCTTGTAGAGCCTGTTCTAATATAGCTTCCGCTCTTGATGGATCATCAGGATTTAATGCACCTGAAATATTCTCAGGCATTTGATCCAACGCCTTTTTTAAAGGATGTAGAATTTGCATAATTGTATTACTCGCCGTATCTGCATCTACCAACTTTCCTTCTCGTTCCAAAACATTTAATTTATCTATCCTATTCTTCAAACTTATGTTTTGAGCCTGTTCTTCCATAAGTTTACCTCTAAGATCAATTAAGTCTTGAGATTCAAATGTGCGTCCTCCTATTTCTATTTTCCCTGAACCCTGTTGTGCCATTCCACTTCTTAAACGAATCCACTCTTTTGCTTCCTCGAATTGCTCAGGCATACCTAATTTCTTATATTTATAATAGGTTGTTTTATGTATGTCTAAAACCTCCCACTTACTTTTCCCTCTGTGTTCTTCTAATGTTTTTCTCTCAGTAGAGTTTAATGTTTTTCCACTTTTTACTTTCTCAACTATATTTTTAAAGTCTGCATCAAGAACCTTAGACACTATTTCATTTTTTAATTCTTTATTGTCCATTCGTGCTCAATTGGTTCGTAGTTTTCTTTTTTTATGAATTTAGTTTTCTTGAATTTATTATAGTTTACGAAATGGTGCCACCTTCCGTATCGTAATGTTACTTTAGCAACATCTCCGTGAGTTGATTCCATCATTTTGGACTTAGCAAAAGTTCCATGCTTATAAACTGTATCAGTGTTCCCTCCTTTTACACATTGTGTCCCCATTTTGTATTGGATAAATCCGTTGAACAATGTAGTGCAGTAGCCTTTTTTTAAAATATCCAAGGAAAGAATTGTATCTTCGTTATATCTGCCTCGCCACCTAAATGGGATATTGTTTTTAATGAAGTTACATGAGTATATTCTTGTGTTTGCATGAAATGGCTTATTGGTACCAAATACAAAAAAAGTATAGTTAGGGCCGCCCATTACTACATTTTCATACCTATGCATGAATTGCTCCATACATGTCCAAAATAAAGGATTATTTGTTCTGCCTCTTTTCCCATTTTTCTTTATTCCAAATCCTTTTATATTGTCATCCATTATCCAATGCCATTCATGTCCTTCCGATATTGAATGATCCCAAATGAAGTTCCTAGCAGGACCGCTTCCCGTAGCTATACTTGTTCCATATTTGTCACAATAGTCATATTTTTCTTTATACGACATATCCAATTCTATTATGCGCGCAAGTAATCCTCTACTTGCATCCTTATATATTTCTACTTCTTGAGGTTCCACGACTATATTATGTCGTAAACCCATTGATGTTAGAGCCTTAGAAGTATACATCGTATCCCATCTTCCTTTTGATGGAATATAAAGTGGGTATTTATTTTGGTTTGCCACCCCAAGTATGACTTCCGTAATGAGCGGCAAACATTTGCTTCGGGAAGTTTTTTTTGTCCGAAAACATCTTATCTCTTACACTTCGGCTTGGTTGACCAAATCCATTGTATGGATAAAAATAAGCAATCGGACAATGTGTTATCCATTTTTTCTTAAACCAAATCCTTGAAATAAAAGCAGGACCCGTTGATACGGAACAAGCATGACTTTTCTTTAGGTTATACCAAATTGGGAGGAAATCTAAAGCTCTATCTATTGCATAATGCTCCTTAGGTGAACCTATTACTCCATTTGCAAAACTACTTTTTGACCTTAAGCCAATAAATGGTTGAGTGTGAGATAAGAAAGGATCAAAACTCTTAAGTGGCATCATGTCAGTATCGACATAAATGCCTCCTAGTTGCGATAAAGCACATAATCGAAGTATGTCTGAGCGTCCTGCATATGTTTGTGCATTCTCATATATAGACCTAATCTTCTCAGGTATAACTATCTCGTTTCTGTCTTTTATTGTCAAAAATTCATAGTTAGGATGAATGTCCTTAAATTCATTCCACCACTTTTCGAATAGTTGAGGTATAGGATTATCCCCCAACCATACACGGATAAACCGAGCAGGTATCATTCAAACTCAGGAGCAGTTTCCCTGTCTTTCCAAGGATACCACATTGATAGTGTTTTTTCTGTTAACTTACTTATTCCTAGTTTTAATTGAAATTGCTTTACAGCTTCAGCATCATCGAAATGAACTATTATTTTCCTGAAAGAATCTTCGTTTTCACCGACATCAGGCATTCCATCATATTCTTCATTTTCATCTATTTCTTGATGAAATTGTGACATGAGCATTTCCAAATTCGGAGCATCAAATCCCGTAAGGTCTAAATCAAATTCACCTGTGTCCAATTCTTCAACCAAATCCTTCAATGACTGTCCATCAAAATCCGAAAGTTCAGCAATTCGATTATCTGCAATAAGATCAGCTGTTTCTTCCGCCTCAGTTGCATAATCTTGAAAGTCAACAGGTACGGATGAAAACCCTGCAAGTTTAGCTCCTTCAAGCCTTCCGTGGCCTTTAACTATTAATCCACTTAAATTACTAACAACAATAGGCGATCGCCATCCTTGAGCTTGTAATATCTTAGCTAAAAGAATGATTTGGTCTTCCGTGTGAGTATTTGGATTTCTAGGGTTTGGTTTAAGTTCCGCTATTGGAACAAGTTTGGTGTGGGAACAATTAATTTTCATAATTCAAACTAATATATTGATGTGATTCTAAGTAAACAAAAAAAAGTATACAAAACCAAAAAAACTCGCTCGTGTAAAAACCTCGCGACGACAAC
>Ga0070754_10003360_pt1 | contig 11325 bp, 12 predicted proteins | sample VirMetDEL_Sep_01_FD_75181 | JGI IMG/M metagenome (GOLD analysis project Ga0070754, IMG submission 75181) | Aqueous microbial communities from the Delaware River and Bay under freshwater to marine salinity gradient to study organic matter... | ecosystem: Environmental > Aquatic > Marine >... | reverse complement strand
GCCACCAGGAGGCATTAACTTACCTGGAGAATAGGAGACAGCATGCAGTTATTTAATACTGTTGAATTACTTTATGAGGATGTGTCAGTTTACACACCTGATGGGGTAAGTTGGTACGACCACTTTAAAAGTTTTTTTCAATTCCAATCCTGGAATGACAGAACAGAAAAAGCTTGGTTGTTTCGTTTTGGCAAACATAGACTGACAATAGTCAAAGAGAAGCCAGACGCAATTGCTGAAGTTCATGCAGAAGCAAGGCAGCAATCAAACAAAAATAATAAGCTCGATAAAGCAGCTTAGTTAAAAAAATTCCTAGATACGCTAGTTATAGTATTTGACTAGCGTAAGGGAATAATATAGAAATTTATGATGCAAGCAAATATAGGTTTAAACAATGACCAGGTTCTTTTTGGTGGTAGAACCCTGATAATATTAATACCATACCATCCTAATATTTGCATTTTAATAACTAAAAAAGAAAGGACAAATGGTATGGCACACTTTGGCGATATAGCTAAAGCATTTAATAACCTTGCTCTTAAAGTTTCAAAACGTGGTGGTTCAAAAAACATCAACGGTTTGTACTTGAGAACATTAATGGTGTTTATGGCGTATACAAGTTTACCTGATAAGGAATGTAACGCACAGAATGCTAAGAGCTATCTCTTAAATAAACTAGACTTCGATGCCAATGTAGCAACGATAAGTCGTAACACTAGCGTACTTCGTGATTTAGGTCTTATAACTTCAGTTGAAGACCCAACGGATGCTAGAGTAAAAATAATATCGTTTACTACACTTGGTAAAGAGTTTGCAAACTTAATGAGGTAAATAATATGAGTAAGAAAAAAGGCTACCGAGCACAGTTGAACCAAGATGGTTCTGTTAAGTGTTGGAGGGTAGACATTACACTTGGAGGCAAAAGATTTACGCCTACTTGTGCAACTGAAGATGTTGCAATTGCAACTGTTGCATCTTTAAAAGACCAACATGAAAGAGGTATTACTTTAATTCCAACTGCGGGTTCTAGGGGTATCACTCTTAAAGAGGCTTTTGAACAATGCTACAACGACCCAGAAATTGGATGGATGAATACTGACCATGGTAAAAAACAAAAATACTATGCTCAATCATTTTACAATCAATGGGGAGCAAAAATACCATTAACAGATATAACCAAAAAAATGTGGTACGAATATACTGGACAATTCCAGGCCACTGCTACCAACAATCGAAGAGCTAGTTGTTGGAATAAAATAACTGGTTATGCAGTTGAGAATGGTACCATTGCACCAGGCGATAGACTAAAAATCAAACGAGCTAAAGAGAAGCTTTCAAGACTTTATGCTTTTTCTCGTAGTGATGAAAAATCTATTAAAAATGCTTGTGAGCAACTTGGTTATGAAGACTTAAAAGATTTTATTACTGTACTGATTGACACTGGTGCTAGAGCAGAAGAATTGCTTAAAGCTTCAGCTAAAGACTTTCAGTATTTTAGTGATGGTTCTTTTACGTTAAATCTATATCGTTACAAAACTGAAACTGACAGTAACATAGGTTTAAAAAAGCGTAGCCAGGAAATCTTACTTAGACGAGGTAACTCGGCTAGATTTTTTATGGGTAGTTACAAACACTACTATAGAAGATTTCAGCATGTTAAAAAAATCTTAGGTAAGACTACAGACAAAAACTGGACATTCCATGTTTGCAGACATACTTGTGCATCAAGAATGGCTGAAGCAGGAATACCACTAGCTAAAGTTGCTGCATGGTTAGGGCACGCTCCTAATTCACCAGTAACTTCAAGGTACATTCACTTCTATGGTGCAGGTAAAATTGATATTGCTAAAACTATGGATGAGTTTGATACACAACTAGACAACAGCGAAAATGTAATTAGAATTGCTGTTGGAGATAATAAGTAAATAATATGACTAATACTGTTTCAATCATCAAAGACTGTGTGCAGGAATGTGCAGACGATGTGCGAAAAGGTTCGCTGTTAAATTTGAGTAGGCGTTTTATAAGGTTTTTTAATACAATTGTGTGCGGATGTGTCTTAAAAACTTTTGCTAACGTCTACTCTAGCGTAACCTTTAAACTAGCGTATTTTAATAAATACTGACCTATCTCTCTAATAGTTGATTGAGTTAAAATCAACAAATTTGCACTGGCGTAAGCTCGTGCACACTCCGCACATAGTTATTAGAACCTAAATAGAACATACGCTTGGAGGCGCATAACATGGAAATATCCAAAGAAATCCTAGAGAAACTAGGTGTCAAAGAAGTTGCTGTAACTAAAGTAGCAGATAACAAACATGAAGCTCTAAAGATTGAAAGAGAGCATGAATTGAAAATGATGGCTAAAGGTGTAGCTCGTTTTCATAAATCTGTAGAAAAAGCAAAAAGCAGAACTAACAAGAAAAACAAACCAAGAGAGACAACTGAAAGTGTCACAATTTATGGCCAACAGTTGGTGCAAACTGGCCTGGAGCCAATGAGCAAGGCAATAAATAATTATTATTGTAATGCCGTAAATGGTGAGGCTAGAAAACTATCCACTGAAATAATACTACTTACAAAATGCATTCCTATTAAGGACTTAAAGCATGAAAATCAAGATAGGTGGGATGGTATCAGTTTTATAGTTCTTAAAGCCGTATTAGACAGTATCACTGTTGGCTCTACCCAAAACAAATCAGTAATTAAAATAGCTAGTGCAATAGAAGATGAAGCAAGACTTGGTTATTTTAAAGAACAAAATAGTAAGCAATACAATCAGACCAAAGAATGGTTGAAGCAGACTAAGAAGAAAAATTACAGACACAACAGGAGGGTTTTTAGACATTCTATGAATAGACATGACCTGGAGTGGAAGGGTTTTTCCCAAGAAGATAAGGTCAAACTAGGTAAATTACTCCTGGAGTTGCTCATAATTCACACTGGATTTGTCCAATATAGCAACAAGCGTAAAGGCGTTAAAATCCTAAAATATGTGCAAGTAACACCTAAGACATTGGACTGGATTGATAAGAAGAAATTCAGTGCTGAAGTTCTTAAACCAATAAAATTACCTATGATTGTAGAACCCCAGAATTGGGCAACACCGTATAATGGTGGTTATTACATCAAGCAGCTAAGGCCACCTGAATTAAGTGCCACTGTAGGAGAGCTAAACAATCAAAATGCAATAACCGAGGAGGAAAACAATGCATTATAATATCGTTAAAAAGGCATCCAGACCTTATCTGGAAGAAATGCACAATAGGGCACATGAAATGCCTGAAATTTGGAAGTGTATTAATGTACTTCAGAAAACACCTTTTAAGGTGAATACATCTGTACTTGAAGTTGCTAAAAGTGTTTGGGGTAAAGGTCTTACTGTTGGTAAATTACCATCTAGTGTGGCTGAAGAAATACCACCTAAACCATTTAATATTGATACCAATATTGAAGCAAGAAGAGCCTGGAGTAAAACCAAAAGAGCTATCACTGATGCTAATGAAACAAGAGAGAGTAAAATATTACTTACTAAAAGTATTTTAGATATTGCTACAGAGTTTCAGCAGCATCCTAATATATATTTTCCAGGTCAATATGATTGGCGTGGTAGATATTATTCTGTACCGCAATTCTTTAACGTACAAAATAATGATTTAGCTAGAGGTTTACTTTTATTTTCAAAAGGTAAAAAGCTTGGAACCAATCAAGCTCTATGCAGACTTGCTATTCATGGTGCCAATACTTTTGGTGAAGCTGATAAAGATACTTTAGAAAATAGAGTTAAGTGGGTAGAAGATAATCAACAAAGAATAATTGATACTGCTAACGACCCGCATGACCACTATGATTTCTGGGGTAAGTGTTCGGAACCATTCCAGTTTCTTGCATTCTGTTTTGAATGGAGAGACTTTGTTAAGTTTGGTGAAACTTCAGACTTTGTAACTAATCTACCTTGCTACAGTGATTGTAGTAATTCAGGGTTACAGATTTTTTCAGCATTGCTTGCAGATGAAAGAGGTGGTGAAGCAACAAATCTTGTACCTAGTGAAAAACCTAGGGATGTATACAAAGAAGTTGCTGATGAAACTTTAGCACTTCTGAAACAAGCTCCAGATTGTATTGAAAAAGATATGTGGCTTGAGTATGGGGTAGACAGATACACAACTAAAAAAGTTACCATGTGTGTTGTCTATGCTTTAACTAAGTGGAGTGGCAGAGAATATATTGAAGACTATCTAAAAGAAAATGAAGAAGATGGTATTGAAAATCCATTCTCTACAGACAGGAACAAAAAGACAGATGTTCCATCTACTTACAAAGCAACAAAATATCTAAGTGATTTTGTATGGCAGGCACTTAGTAATGTTATCAAAAAATCAAGAGAGGCTATGGATTGGTTACAAGAAGTAACCAAATTAGTTTCAAATGATAACAAGCCTATTCATTGGACTACACCTACAGGGTTTATAGTTCAAATGAATTGTCCAGTTACAACACCCAAAAGAATTAACACAAACATGGGTGAAAAAATCTGGAGACCAGTACAAAAGAAATGGGTAGATGTAATTAAGAAAACTACTATCCGTGTTGAGACTAATAAAATCAATGTGCAGAAAGCAGTAAATACTATTTCGAGCTGTTATGTGCATTCTTTAGATGCTTCAGTGCTCCAGAGAGCTGTATGTAAAGCCTATGATGAAGGTATTACTAACTTTGCAGTTATCCATGATAGTTTTGGTGTATTAGCTCCTGATGTTGATATGATGAATAAAACTTTACGAGAAAGTTTTGTAGATATTTTCCACAATAAAAATCTACTGAAAAATTTTTCTGAAGAAGTTCACACACAAATCAGCAAATCCAAAAGAAACAAAATACCAGAGGTACCATCAAAAGGTAATCTGGATGTTTCCCAGGTAATGCACAGTGAATATTTTTGTTCTTAAACTTTGGCAAATATATTTACGCTAGTGTATTTAGAACAGGACATTATAGATGAAGGAAGCTTCATCAAATACCGAGTAGACGAGAAGGCTAATGTTGTATGCGAATATTAACCAAGACTACTCGGTATTAATTAATCACTAAATACCTAGGAGGGTATTATGCAAAATGCAAAAAAATATACTTCTCCTTTTGGGAAAGCTTTATACCCATATTTATCTAAGGCAGATGTAAAATTCAAAGCCGAAGGTGAGTACAAAGTAGACCTGGAAGTTGAAGGAGAACAAGCTGAAGAGTTAAAAACTTTTATTAATAATTTAGCTGAACAGTCTGTAAAACAGGCTCAAGAAAAAACAGGTAAGAAGAGTATTAAGAAAACTTCTTCATTACCTTACAAAGAAACTGAAGATGGCAAAGTAATCTTTAAGTTTAAAATGAAAGCTAGTGGAACGAATAGTAAAACTGGTGATACATTTAAACAAAAGCCTGCTTTATTTGATAACGAACTTAAACCTATCAATCCAGAACAAGTTCAAATCTGGGGTGGAAGTACACTAAGAGTAAGTTATCAACCTGCATTATGGTTTACTCCAATGTTAGGCGCAGGTGTTTCACTTAGACTAAAATCAGTTCAAGTTAAAAATCTAATCGAAGGTGGTGCACAAGGTAATAGTGCCAGTGACTTTGAAAAAGTTTCTGGTGATGCATCAACTAAAAACATCCCCGATGAAGTACAAGAAGAAGAAGCGGTTTCAACAACCGACTTCTAAATTCAAGTCTAAGCTTGAGGAGGTGTTTAATGATTTTCTTGAACAAAATGAAATTAGTTTTGGTTATGAAGATTTTAAAATATCCTACCTCAAGCCTGAAAAGCCATCCAAATATACTCCAGATTTTAATTGTATTACTAATGAAAATCTAAGAATTATATTTGAAACAAAAGGTCAGTTCTTAACATCTGACAGGCGCAAACATTTACTAATCAAACAACAACATCCAGACCTGGATATTCGATTTGTATTTTCAAATAGCAAAAATAAAATTGGCAAAAAATCTAAAACGACTTACGCAAAATGGTGTGAGTTAAAAGGTTTTCCATATCACTGCATTCAATCAACAAAAAAATTCTTACCCGATGAATGGGTAACTGAAGTTAAAAAATTACAAGAGGACAAACATGAGTAGAAAAACAACAGATTATATAATTATACATTGTACTGCTACAAAACCATCACAGAACATAGGGTTCGAAGAAGTAAACTTTTGGCATTTAGCTAGAGGTTGGATGGGTTGTGGTTATCATTTTATTATTAGAAGAGACGGTATTATTGAAGATGGTCGTACAACTGATGCAGTTGGTGCACATTGTAGAGGACACAATCACGATAGTATTGGTATCTCTTTAGTAGGTGGTATGAATGAAGAATTTACTGCTGCCGAAAATAACTTCACAGGTTCCCAGTGGGAGAGTTTAAAGAAGTTAGTAGAAGAACTTCATATAAAATATCCAAACGCAAAATTAAAAGGTCATTATCATTTTAATCCAGACAAAGAGTGTCCTGCATTTGATGTAGATGAATGGGCTAAAACAGATTTCTTATGGGTCGAAGGTGATTATCTACCTGATGACGAAAGAGAAGAAGATGGACAATAATGAAAATGATTTCATTAGGCACGAACCTTGTCCACAATGTAACTCAAGAAATAATCTAGCCAGATATTCTGATGGTCATGCGTGGTGTTTTGGTTGTCAATATAGAGAACCACCAGATGGAATTGTAAATAATATAAAAGCAAAAGAGGTAAGCGATATGGTTCAAGGTGAACATAAAGCATTAAATAAAAGAAAAATAAATTTAGATACGGCCAAGTTCTTTAACTATCAAGTTGGACAATATAATGGTCAGACAGTACACATAGCACCATACTACGATGACAAGTACCAGGTAGTTGCACAACACATTAGATTTCCTGACAAAAAATTTATTTGGTTAGGTGATATAGAAAAAGTTAATTTGTTTGGACAGCACAAATGGAAGCCTGGTTCAAAAATGATAACCATTACAGAAGGTGAATTAGATGCGATGTCAGTGTCACAAGTTCAAGGTAATAAGTGGCCAGTAATTTCTGTACCTAGTGGTGCACAATCAGCAAAAAAATATATTAAGAAAAATTTAGAGTACCTAGAAAGTTTTCAAAAAGTGAATTTTCTTTTTGATAATGATGCTGCAGGTAAAAAAGCAGCCGTAGAATGTGCTCAATTGTTTACTCCAAAGAAAGCTTGCATATCCATGTTACCTTTAAAGGATGCCAACGAAATGTTGGTGTCCGATAGGGGTCAAGATATTATTCATCATATATGGAATGCAAAACCATACACACCTGAAGGTATTGTAGCAGGTGTTGATACTTGGGATTTAGTTATTCAAGATGATAGCAAGGAAAGCACACCTTATGTTTGGAATGGTCTTAACAATAAATGCAAAGGCATTCGTAAAGGTGAGATAGTATTATTAACAGCAGGTTCAGGCGTTGGTAAAAGCCAAGTCTGTAGAGAGATAGCTGCTGATTTAATTTCTAGGAAAAAAAATATTGGCTATATCGCTTTAGAAGAAAGTGTAGCTAGAAGTGTAAGAGGTTTAATGAGTATAGATTTAAACCAAAAAATACATGAAGATGAAGTTAGAAAAAATTTAGATGAAGAAACATTAAAAGCATCTTGGAATAAAATTCAACCATACACATTTTTTCACAAACACTTTGGTTCAACAGATAGTGAAAACCTCATGTCAAAGATTAGGTTTTTAGTTAAAGGTTGTGAATGTGATTACATATTTTTAGACCATATCAATATGGTTGTTTCTGGTCTCGAAGGAGACGAAAGAAAATTAATTGATTACACAATGACCAAGTTAAGAACTTTAGTTGAAGAATGTAACTTTGGTTTAATAGTTGTTTGTCATTTAAAAAGAATTAGTGACAGTAAGTCTGGACATGAAGAAGGTGCAGTAACTTCACTAAGTCATTTAAGAGGTTCCCATGCGTTAGCCCAGTTATCAGACATGGTAATTGGGTTTGAACGTAACCAACAGTCACAAGAAAATCAAAATCAAATGACTGTAAGAGTTTTAAAAAATAGATATAGCGGTGACACTGGTGTTGCTACTTCATTAGTTTACAATCAAGAAACAGGGCGACTGTCTGAAGGAGATTTTCAAGATGAAATCCAAAGAACAGTTAGCTAAAGACATTCGAAAATATTTAAAAGAATATCTTATTAAAGATAAACATTTTAAAAAATTAAATGATAATGACAAACTGTATGTGTATTCATTATACAACAGATTGCTGCATATCATTTATCTACAATTGAAACATCCAGGAATTTTACCAATTCTGTTTGTTCATCATTCAGAAACTAAAAAAATTATAGACAAAATTTTTGAAAGGATTTCTTACCACTTACCATTTGTTGATGACATTTCGGTAGTGGTGATGCAATAGTTATGAGAGTTATATTTGATATTGAAACAGATGGCTTCTTATCAGAAGCAACAAAGATACATTCAATAGTAATCAAAGATATAGATACACAGAAAATGTATTCATATCATGGAGATAAAATTGGCAAAGGTCTTTATTTATTAAGTGGTGCGAACTTATTAGTCGGCCATAATATTTTAAAATTTGACCTACAAGTAATTAAAAAATTATATCCAGAATACAAAATTGAAGGTGAAGTTTTTGATACACTATTAGTTAGTAGATTAATTTGGACTGATAGGAAAGAACAAGACTTTAGAATGAAAGAGCTGCCACTTAAATTAGCAGGTAGACATTCATTAGAAAGTTGGGGATTTCGTTTAGGGCTACGCAAAGGAGAGTTTGCTAAAGAAGGTGATTTTTCTCAATGGTCTCAAAAGATGCAGGATTATTGTGAGCTCGATGTTGAAGTTAATTATAAATTATTTCAGCTAATCGAAAAGCAAAACTATTCCAAACAAGCAATACAGTTAGAGCATGAATTTGCTAGATGCATAATTCAACAAGAAGCACACGGATTTCATTTCGATGTGGCTTCTGCAAAGAAGCTGTATACCTCGCTTGCAAAAAGAAGGTTGGAACTGGAGAAATCTTTAGTTTCAACCTTCCCAAATTGGCAAAAATATATTGGAACCTTTGTACCTAAAAGAGACAATAAAACTCTAGGATATAAAAAAGGTGTTGGAATAAAGCGATATAAAGAAATTACATTTAACCCAAATTCAAGAGACCACATTGCTGATAGGTTAATGAACAAGGGATGGAAACCAGAACAATATACACCTGATGGAAAACCTAAAGTTGATGAAAGTGTTTTATCGACCTTACCGTATCCAGAAGCAAAAATATTAGCAGAACATTTTTTAATACAAAAACGAATAGGACAATTGGCTGAAGGAGCTAACGCTTGGTTGAAGCTAGAACAAGATGGAAAAATTTATGGACAAGTTATTACTAACGGTGCGAACACTGGGAGGTGCACTCACCAAAAGCCTAATGTTGCACAAACACCTAGTGTTGGTGTTCCTTATGGTAAAGAATGTAGGTCTCTATTTACTGTTCCTGATGGCTTTAGTCTTGTTGGCGCTGACGCTAGCGGTCTTGAACTTCGTTGTCTTGCTCATTATATCGGTGCATTCGATGACGGACATTTTACGAAGCAACTACTCGATGGGGATATTCACACCTACAATCAAAAACAGATTGGCTTACCAACAAGAGATTTGGCGAAGAGGGTCATATATGGTTGCATCTATGGTATCGGAGATACACGGCTTGGTGCAGTTGTTGGTAAAAACAGCCAAGAAGGAAAAAGAATAAAACAAAAATTGTTTGAAGCATTACCTGCATTAAAACAATTAAGAGACAATGTTATTATTTCAGTTAGAAATAAAAAATATTTATTAGGTTTAGATAAAAGAAAATTAATTCCAAGGTCGGAGCATTCGAGCTTAAATTTATTAATCCAAAGTTGCGGTGCTCTAATTTTAAAACAGGCTACCGTCATACTTCACAACAAACTAAAAGAAAAAAATTATAATGATGACGTACAGATGGTTGCTCATATTCACGATGAGCTACAGTTGCAGTGTAAATCTTCTATTGCAGATGCAGTAGGAAAAATTGCAAGGCAATCAATAATAGATGCAGGAGTTTACTTTAATCTTAGGTGTCCTTTGGATGCTGCTTACAAAATAGGAAACTCATGGGCAGAGACACATTAAAATGCTGTTGTTGTAAAAAGACAGCTCATGTTATTTATGAAAAAAGATATTATTGTGCTTCTTGTAGATACAATATTCAAATAGGTAGACAACACGATACTGGTGCCCTCGGCCAGACTCGAACTGGCACTCCGCAAGCGGCAAGGATTTTCGTACCACTATAGCTTTCGCTACACTTACGTTTTGTGGTCTGGACTATATCTTCTCCATTTTACAGGAGCTTGCTGTCTAGTCTCTACACCTTACATTCACCGAATGTCTTGGCTCGGTATTAGCAGTTAAGCCTTCACCGAATTTAACAAGTTCTACTTCTAGGTTTTCACCTAGAGCACTCAAATTTAATTAAGTCCTTTGTGTCTACCAATTTCACCACGAGGGCTTCAGTAACAAAAGGGTTTTACAAAATATATTCATGTTTAACAACAACAAAGATTTCGATTTTGATTTAGCAAGAGGTGTTCAATCTGAACACTCGCTAGCTAATATACTAGGTTTAAGTAAGGATAAAATCGAAGTTAAATCAGAGTTTGGTTTTTGGCAAAAGTCAGGAAACATTTGTATAGAGCTTGCATACAAAGGCAAGCCTAGCGGATTGCGTAGTACGAAAGCTCAATATTGGGCACATAGATTTATGTTCAATAAAGATGTTTGCATAGGTCAATGGATAATATCTGTAAAAAACTTAAAACAAATAGTCAGAATTTTTATTAAAGAAAATAAAAAAAGAAAATCACAAATAATCAGAATGCTTGGAGACGGTTATCAATCTAGGTGTGTCTTAATACCAATGGCTGATTTTATTAATCTATGGAGGAAAATTGAAATTAAAGAAGTTACCAAAACTAAGTAAGAAAAATTTTAATTATAAATTTTATTTAGTTTATTGGATTGATATTAATTCTACCTGCACCTGGGAAAATTTAAAAACAATTGAAAACTATTTACCAACCATTTGTATTTCTACAGGTTGGCTAGTTTCAACATCAAACAATTGTCACAAGTTTGTAAGTGATGTTTCCTTTGAAGACAATGGAACCATTCTTGAAGTAGGCAACACCACAACAATACCCAATCAAAACATAATTAAAATGAAGAAGGTAAATATATGC
>Ga0070754_10003359_pt1 | contig 11329 bp, 10 predicted proteins | sample VirMetDEL_Sep_01_FD_75181 | JGI IMG/M metagenome (GOLD analysis project Ga0070754, IMG submission 75181) | Aqueous microbial communities from the Delaware River and Bay under freshwater to marine salinity gradient to study organic matter... | ecosystem: Environmental > Aquatic > Marine >... | reverse complement strand
GTGCAAGGGCAACATCATGGCCAGCAATCCGCGGCAGGGCCTGTCGCGGCAGGAATGGCGGCGCCGCTTCAGTTCGTTCATTCGCGAGTCGACGCCGGAAAACCTGCTCAGCAGCACCATCTATTTCGATCTGCGGGCCGTCTGGGGACCCTGCGAAGGCTACGAGCAGCTACGCAACGAACTGCTCGAGGAAATCGGTGAAAACCGCCTATTCCAACGCATGTTGGCCGAAAACGCCTTGCGTCAGCGGCCGCCCGTGGGCCGCTTCCGCGACTTCGTGGTGACCCGCAAAGGCGACGGCAAGGCGACCCTGGATCTCAAAGTGCAGGGGCTGACGCCCTTCGTCGACGGGGCGCGACTGCTCGCTTTAGGCCATGGCATCGCCACTTGCAACACGCTCGACCGGTTGCGGCAGCTGGTTGAGAGAAAGGTAATCGATGAGAAGGATGGCGCGGCCTACGAAGAGGCCTACCATTTCATTCAGCAGACGCGCATGCAGCAGCATCAAGAACAGGCCCGCGGAGGCCAGCCCTATTCCAATCGCCTCGATCCGGACACCCTCAACCATCTGGATCGGCGCATCCTGCGTGAATCTTTCCGTCAGGCCCAGCGCCTGCAGAGCAGTCTGGCCCTGCACTATCAATTATGAATATGCCTTGGTTCAAGACACGCGGCCCTGCTCTCGACCTGGATCAGCTGCAACGCCGCGATCGATTGCCAATACCCACGACGCCGGGAACCTGCCCACTGCAGGAGCAGCGCCTGGTGGTGCTCGATCTGGAAACCAGCGGCCTGGATATGCGTCGGGATATCGTTCTCTCCATCGGCGCGGTGGTGATCGAGAATGGCGGCATCAACTTGGGCGATCAGTTCGAGTCGACGCTGCTACGGCCTGCTCAAAAAGTCAGCGAGAGCGTGCTGATCCACGGTATCGCCCCGAGCGCACTGGAGGCCGGCGAGGAGCCAGCCGAAGCCTTGTTGGACCTTCTGGAGTTCATCGGCGACAGCCCGATCCTGGCTTTTCACGCTGGTTTCGATCAGCACATGCTGACTCGCGCCCTGAAACAGGCCCTCGGCTACAAGCTCCGTCATTCCTTTATAGACGTGGCCGAACTGGCGCCGATGCTCTGCCCTGACAACCGACCGCGGCACAGTGGTCTGGATGAGTGGTGTGCACGCTTCGGCTTACAAGTCTTGCAGCGCCATCACGCCAGCGCCGATGCGCTGGTGACCGCCGAAATCGCCCTGATTCTTTTCAGCGAAGCGCGTCGGCAGGGCCTCGATAGCCTCGTGGCGTTGAACCAGCGCCTGACCAATTGGCGTCGGCGACAGCAGGCGCGCATCTGACGTGAAGCGCCACCTGTCATCGAAACTTTTCTTAGCCCCGATTAATCATGCTCAACCGATGATCTGACGTTGCACCGATGGCGGCAACTTGAGATCATGCTGCGAATAGTTCTCGTTACCGGCCAGTTCCCGGCCTTGGAGCGTTAGCCTTGTCGGCTAGTGAGTCGTCCAACCAACTTTTCCTAGGCACGCTGTATCGCGATCATCGCGATTGGCTGCTCAACTGGCTGAGGCGCTATCAGGCCTGCCCTCATCGGGCCGAGGACCTGAGCCAAGATACCTTCCTACGCCTGCTCAAACGCAACGACCTGCGCGGCGTGCGCGAGCCCCGCGCACTGCTGGCGACCATTGCGCGCGGATTGCTGATTGACCACTTCCGCCGCAACGCACTGGAGCGTGCCTACCTTGACGAGCTGGCCTTGCAGCCAGAGGAAACACAGCCCAGTGCGGAGGAGCAATTGCAGATCCTCGAAGCCCTGCGCGAGGTGAATGCGCTGCTTGGTCAGCTCTCGGCGAACGCCCGGGCGGCTTTTTTCTACAACCGTCTGGATGGCATGACTCACGCCGAGATTGCCCAGCGTCTTGGCGTCTCGGTCCCGCGCGTGCGGCAGTATCTGGCCCAAGCGCTTCGTCAGTGTTACATCGCTGCCTATGGCGAGCCGACATGAGCGACGCGCAAACACCCGTATCGGCCCGAATCCTCGACGAAGCCATCGCCTGGCAATTGCGTCTGGGTGATAGCGCTGACAGCGAATCACACCTCACCGACTTGCAACGCTGGCTGGCTATGAGTCCTGAGCATGCCAAGGCATGGGCGCAGCTCGGCGGTATCGATCGGCAGCTGGGAACGATCAACTCGCCAAGCGCTCGGCGTGCTCTGCAGCTCAACGTATCAGCCAAACGACAAAGTGCTGGCCGCGCGCTCTTGGGGCTGGCCTTGCTCTGCACCATTGGTATTGGCCTTGCGCTTCAGGCACGACCACTGCCGATCTGGCTGGCAGACGAAAGCACGGGCGCGGGTGAGCAACGCAGCTTTACCCTGGATGACAACAGCCGTATCCAATTGAACAGCCGCAGCGCACTGGACGTCCGTTTCGATGAGAAACAGCGCAGGCTGTTCCTGCATCAGGGAGAAGTACTGGTGGAAACGGCCCCGGAAAGCGACCCGCGGCCATTTATCGTGGAAACCAGCCAGGGTGACCTGCGAGCGCTGGGCACCCGCTTTATCGTTCGTCGCGAGGGCGACGCCACCCGGCTTATCGTGCTGCGCTCGGCGGTTGCCGCACTTCCGAACGATCTTCAGGAGGGCCGTACCGTACGTGCCGGCGAGCAGGTGCTGATGCGCCGCGATCAACTTGGAGCCAGCTCGTCTGCACCCATCGCGGCGGATGCGTGGAGCCGCGGCATGCTGATAGTCGATGACATGCCGCTGGGTGAGCTGCTGGCGAAGCTGGGCGAGTACCGGCGTGGCTATCTGGGCCTCGATCCGCGCCTCGAGTCCCTACGCATCAGCGGCAGCTTTCCGTTGCAAGACACAGACCGCGCGCTCGCCGCCCTGCCGCCCAGCCTCCCGGTACGGATCGAGCGCCATACCGACTGGTGGGTCGAGGTCGTGCCGGATGACTCAGCGACGCCCACTGGCGATTGACCGCCTCGCTACGAAGCCGCGAGCCATCAAGCGAGCCGGCTTTCGAAACGAATCTGCCTAGATAGATATTTTTCAGCGCTGCCCTATCACTTTTTGATTGTCCTTCGGCCTGATGAGTAACTGAGACATATTCCTATTCGGGAGTCATTCACAATGCCGTCGCTCGTTCCACTGTTTCGCCCAAGCCTGCTCGCCGTTGCCATCGGCATCGCGCCGTTACCTCTGTTCGCACAGTCCGTCGCCAACAACGCCACAGCTGCGGACGAAATCCGCGAATACGCCCTGCCTGCCGCCCCCCTTGCTACCACACTCAATCGCATTGCAGCGGAGGCAGGACTGGTATTGAGTATCGACCCGGCGCTGACCCGTGAGCGCATGGCTGAACCGGTGCAAGGTCGTTTTAACGGTCAGGGAGCCTTGCACGAAGCGCTACGCGGTACGGGTCTTGAGTTGCGTCAGAACAGCTCCGGCAGCTACAGCCTGCACCCTGCAGCAACCGATGCGATGGCGCTTCCAGACGTAACCGTGACGGCTACCGAGCCTCTTGTCGAAGGTGGTGAAGAAAGTGGCTATCGAACTACCACAGCCAGAAATGTCGGTGCGCTGGGTGGCATGGCGCTTCAGGATGCCCCCTACTCGATCAGCGTCGTTTCATCAGACATGCTGCGCAACACTCAGACCACATCCACCGATGACATCTTCAAACGCAACCCTTTCACTCAGCTCTACTCGCCGAAAAATGCGGGCTACGCCAGTGCGGTCGCTATTCGAGGTTTCAGCGATGCCGGTAACCTAAGCATCGCCAATGACGGTCTGCGCTTCAGTACCGGTTACGACAGCGGCAATTTCGTCGAGGAGATGGAGCAGATCGAGGTGCTCACCGGACTCAGCGGCTTTCTGTACGGACCGGCAAGCCCCGGTGGTTTGGTCAACTATGTTCTCAAGCGTCCTACCTACGAGCGCTACAACAGCGTGACGCTCGGAAATGCCGGTGGTGAGAACTATTACTTACACGGCGATTTTGGCGGCAAGATCGATGACCAAGGTGTCTTCGCCTATCGATTGAACATGCTGACCCAGGATGGCGAGACCGCCATCGACATGCAGAAGCGGCGCCGTCAGATGATCAGCCTGGCGCTGGACTGGAACGTCAGCAACGACCTGCTGATCCAGTTCGATGCCTCGCATAAAGAAAACGAGACTCACGGCCTCACCAGCTATTGGTTCGTAGCGGATGGCAGCCGCCGACCGAGCGCCAGCGATCTCGACAATGACAAGCTATACAGCCAACGTTGGGCCATTTCGGACAGTGAACATGACCGCGTTGGAAGCCGTTTCAACTGGCGCCTGAGCGATGTGTTTACGCTTCGTGGAGCGCTGGCCTATGCGGAATACACCGACGAGTACGTCTATACCGGTCCGACAATCGACGCCACCACCCCTGCCGGAACCTATACGCAGCCGCTCTACGCGTACGCCCCCATCGATAACGAAGAGACTTCCGCCAATCTCTTTCTCGACTTGGCATTCCAAACCGGTCCCCTGGGACACAAAGTCACAATCGGCTATCAGGGCAACAGCCTGCGTACCAAGCAGCACACCGACCATGTTCCCGACTCCCAGCAGGATTCCGTTGTAGACATCATTCCGGTCGGCGAAGCCCCTCAGATCGGCAAGCCTTCCTACAGCATTGGCAACAGCAGCAAGCATCTCTCCGCAACCAGCGATCTGAGCAGCGTCCTCATCGGTGATGTGATTACCTTTAATCCACAATGGTCGACGATCCTCGGCGTGGTTCATTCGAAAATCGAAACCTTCTCTAACGACTTCGTCTACGGTGCGGGCATAACCGAGTACGAGAAGAGCGAGACCTCGCCGAACGTCTCGCTGATCTATAAGCCCGCGCCCTGGCTGACGACGTACGCGAGCTATATCGAAGGGCTGGAAGCTGGAGGCTCGACCTCGGTATTCCCCGGTGGGCCGACCGTCGCGCTGCCGCCAGAAGTCAGTGAGCAGTACGAAATAGGTGCCAAGGCCCTTTGGGGCGATGCGCTGTTTACTGTTGCGTTGTTCAACATCGACAAGCCGAACTACATCAGCAATTTCGTCTACACACCAAACGGGCGCCAGGAAAATACGGGTATCGAATTCGGTGTCACCGGCAAGGTTACGCCTGCGCTGACACTGGTGGGAGGTTTGACCCTGCTCGACGCAAGCGTGAAGAAATCCAACGTCGCCGCCAACGACGGCAACAAGCCCACCAACGTCGCCTCGAAGCTGGCGAAGCTCTATGCGGAGTACGACGTGGCCAGCGCCCCAGGCTTCGCCATTACCGGCGGCGCCTATTACACCGGCAAGCAGTACAGCGATGCGGAAAACCAGTACAGCCTGTCTTCGTTTACGACCTTCGATGTTGGCGCCCGTTACCGCATGCCGGTGGGCGATAACGATCTCACGCTGCGTGCCAATGTGAGCAATCTCGCGGATAAGGAATACTGGCTGAACAGTTACTACCTCGGTGATCCGCGGACGTTGACGTTCTCCGGCCAGCTAGAGTTCTGATCAGCGGTGCCTCCCGGGCCGGCCTAATGGCCGGCTTTGTCATTACAGGATTTACCTGATGCAAAGCAAAACCATCCGCCGCTGGTCTTTTGTCCATACCTGGACCAGCCTGATCTGCACGTTGTTCCTGCTGATGCTGGCCATCACCGGGTTGCCGCTGATCTTTCATCACGAACTGGAGCATCTGCTCGGCGAGGCGCCCGAGCTGCGTGAGATGCCCGCCGAAACGCCGCATCTCGACCTGCAGCAACTGGTCAGTGCGGCCGAGCGGCATCGCGCTGGAGAGGTCGTGCAGTATTTCGGCTGGGAAACGGACGAACCCAACGGCGTGGTGGCGATTACCGCGGCTACAGCAGGGACGGAGCCAAACTCTTCCTATACCTTCATGCTTGACGCCCGCACCGGCGAAGCCGTGGAAATGCCGGCGGCCAACGGCGGGCTGATGATGTTCTTTCTGCGCATGCACGTCGATATGTTCGCCGGGCTTCCCGGCAAGCTGTTGCTGGCGTTCATGGGCATTCTTTTCATCGTCGCGATCGTTTCCGGCGTGGTGCTTTATGCGCCGTTCATGCGGCGTCTCGATTTTGCCAAGGTGCGTCACGAACGCTCCCGTCGTACGCGCTGGCTCGATCTGCACAACCTGATCGGCGTCGTCACGCTCAGCTGGGCGCTGGTGGTTGGAGTTACCGGCGTCGTCAGTGCCTGTGCCGATCTACTGATCGAGGCCTGGCGCGCCGAATCGCTGACGGCGATGCTCGAACCCTACCGGGATGCGCCGCCGCTGACGACACGCGCACCCGCCAGCCAGCTGTTGGAAATCGCCACCCAGGCGGCGCCGGGTATGCGACCGGACTTCATCGCTTTTCCCGGCACGCGTTTTTCCAGCGAACACCACTACGCCGTGTTCATGAATGGCAGCAGCCATTTGACTTCTCACCTCTTCACCCCGGTGCTGATCGACGCGCAAACACTCGACGTGACCGCAGTCGGCGAGCGCCCGTGGTACATGGACGCGCTCGGTCTGTCACAGCCTTTGCATTTCGGCGATTACGGTGGTCGCCCAATGCAGCTGCTCTGGGCGGTACTCGACGTGCTGACCATCATCGTGCTCGGCAGCGGGCTGTATCTGTGGTGGGTTCGCCGTCGCGGCGCAACATCGGCGCGCGAGGTGATGGCATGAGCTGGCGCCAATCGACCTTCCTGCTGCCTGGTCTGATCGGCCTGCTCGGTGTGGCCGGATTGTTCGCCGCGCTACTCGGCGACGGCTGGTGGGATGTGCTCGCCTGGCTCGGATTGGGCGCTCAGGTGGTACTAAGCCTGTGGCCTTTGCTGCCTGGCCGAAGAAGTCGGGTAGGCAGCGGAAGGATCAGCCAGCACCAGCAATTGTGACGTGACCCGCCATGCAGGCGCATCGCTGGATTGGAGCGCGTTACAAACGGTCGGATAAGCAAACGGCCCGGTAAAGCGGTGCGTCCGTCTCCAGTTCGGTCATGGTTTCAAACTTCGCCTGACCTGCCTCGTTCAACCTGAACATCACCTTTTCGTCGCAGAGCAACTGATAAGGCGCGCTTATCACCGTGGACATCAGGTGGCGCTTTTCAAAGCGATACAGGGCGAAACGGGCGATTCGCCCCTTGGAAGTTTCCTCCATTTGCGCATTGGCACTATCAAGTACCGTATAAACAAGCGGCATGGGAAACATTATGGTCCAGGGTCGCCATAACATATGGCCTTCTTCACTCGAAACGATCACCGATCCTTCCGGCAGACGCGCCTCTTTGGTTTCAAACCATGTGTACTCGTAATGAATCGTATAGGCGAGCATGCCCAAGCCGGCGAATGCCGGAACGATCCATTTCGGCAGCCGCTTGCGAGTGAGATTACGCAGCAGCAGTGCGATCCCCGCACCCGCCAGGGCAGCAACAATTGCAGCGATTAAATGCCAGATCATATACAGCTCCCTCAAAAAAAATCGGGCTTCCAAATGGAAGCCCGACTCCTACCTCAACCTCGTGTCAGACCAAGTCTGACGTCTGGTTGCATTGTCATTAGTGATCAAGCGCAGCGCCAGCACCCTTAGGGGTACGAACACTTTCAACCAGATCCTGAATTGCCTGCGGAGGCGCTTCAGTGGACAGAGACACAGCATAAGCCACTGCGAAGTTGATCATCGCGCCCACTGCACCGAAGGCCAGCGGAGAGATGCCGAACAACCAGTTTTCAGGCGTATTGGCGAAGGACGCCGTGCCGGGGATGAAGAACCAGCCAAGGTACATGAAGATGTAGACCAGGGTGGTAACCAGACCCACAACCATACCTGCGACCGCGCCCTTGCTGTTCACACGCTTGGAGAAGATACCCATCATCAGCGCCGGGAACAGCGAAGCTGCGGCAATACCGAACGCCAAAGCTACCACCTGCGCGGCGAAGCCCGGAGGATTCAGCCCCAGCCAGGTTGCCAGGAGGATCGCACCTGTCATTGAGAGACGCGCAGCGAGCATCTCGTTCTTCTCACTGATCTTCGGATTGATGATGTTCTTGATCAGGTCATGGCTGATAGCCGCGGAGATGGCCAACAGCAGGCCTGCAGCAGTCGAGAGCGCTGCGGCAATACCACCTGCAGCGATCAAACCAATGACCCAGCCAGGCAGGTTGGCGATTTCAGGGTTTGCCAGCACGATGATGTCGTTGTTGACGACCAGCTCGTTACCATTCCAGCCACGCTCTGTAGCAGCAGGAGCGAAGTCGGCGTTGGCGTCGTTATACAGCTGGATACGGCCATCACTGTTCTTGTCTTCCCACTTGATGAGACCGGTCTCTTCCCAGGTTTTCATCCAATCTGGACGCTCATCAAACCGAATCGCTTCGGCCTGCGGACCCTCTGGATAAATAGTGTCGAGCAGGTTCAGGCGCGCCATGGAGCCAACGGCCGGAGCAGTCAGGTAAAGCAGCGCGATGAATACCAGGGTCCAGCCTGCGGACCAGCGGGCATCTGCCACCTTCGGCACGGTGAAGAAACGGATGATGACGTGAGGCAGACCTGCAGTACCGATCATCAGCGACAGGGTAAACAGGGCCATGTTGAGTTTATTGTCGACTTCAGCGGTAAAGTCTTGGAAACCCAAATCACGCACGACGCTATCTAGCTTGTCCAGCAAAGGAAGGCCGGACTCTACGTGAGTACCGAACATGCCCAAACTGGGAATCGGATTGCCAGTCAGTTGCATGGCGATGAACACAGCCGGAATGGTATAGGCAATGATCAATACCACGTACTGGGCCACCTGGGTGTAGGTAATGCCCTTCATGCCACCAAACACCGCGTAGACAAACACGACACCGGCAGCAAGCCATATACCCGTGTTGTTGTCCACCTCGAGGAAGCGGGAGAACGCCACACCGGCACCAGACATCTGACCGATCACGTAGGTCACGCAGATAACGATCAGACAGATAACCGCAACCAGGCGCGCGCCTCGGCTATAAAAGCGATCACCGATAAAGTCCGGTACGGTGAATTTGCCAAACTTGCGCAGGTAGGGCGCCAGCAACATCGCCAGCAGCACGTAGCCGCCCGTCCAGCCCATCAGATAGGCCGAAGTGGCATAACCACCGGAAGCAATGATACCGGCCATGGAAATGAAAGATGCCGCAGACATCCAGTCTGCCGCAGTCGCCATACCGTTGGTCACGGGATGAACGCCACCACCGGCGACGTAGAACTCCTTGGTCGAGCCAGCTCGGGCCCAGTACGCAATACCGAAGTACAGTGCGAAGGATGCACCCACGAACAACATGTTTATCCAGAATTGACTCATGCTGGTTACTCCTCCACACCAAATTCTTTGTCCAGCTTGTTCATCTTCCACGCGTAGAAGAAGATGATCGCAAGGAACGTAAGAATGGATCCCTGAGTACCAAACCAGAAGCCCAAGTCCGCCCCCCCCACCGGTATGCCGGAAAGCATGGGACGCAAGAATATGGCGAAGCCATATGAGACGAGGGCCCAGACCACCAGGCTCCATGTTATGAGGCGAACATTCGCCTTCCAGTACGCAGCAGCATTTTCTTTATCGGCGTCGGCCATGACGTTCTCCGTCTTATTTTTATTACGAGTAAGGGGAACCACATCATGAATGTAACAAGGATACGTGCTGGAAAGTAAGCCCCGACTTTAGTCTGACGGGACTAAAGTGCCCGCTTAGCCGCCATCTTCTCTAGGCATCAAAGATTTCGTGAACCACTGCACAGGGGCATGACAGGACGACCTTCACCAGTGCCCCTGCAAAGCAGAGGGAATCACGCCAGATTCACCCGGACCGCAGATCGCTCGGCTCGACTAGCTAGCAAACCGGGGCCAACATCATTTATTGCCGTTACCCTTCAATTACATTTCAAAAAAATCGCTTATATCAACTTCTTCAACAATAAATGACTAACCATTAATCTGATGATTAAACCGGCACGGCATATCTTATTTATATGGGCAGCGCTGTATTGGCCGCACATATCTGTGAACCTAAGTTTCACTACTTCCATCGTTATTTTCACGAAGGGCCCGCCGCTAAATAGGAAGCAAACGGACCCTCAAGCAGCGGTAGACAGCGCGCATGCCTGAGTAACGTAAGGGCAGGGCCGCTTTAAAGTTGCGGCCCAATCACCGCTTCCGGGCAAGGCTCAGAGCGAGTCGCGGGCGACCGCTACAAACCTACCGATCGTCAGCCGTCCTGTTATCCAGCCTGAGAGGCTGCCTCAGCAGGTCGGGCGACCTGCCGTGTACTTCTGCGCCGGATCGATGGCCGCGTCGAGATCGCTGATGGCCGTGGCGCCGATCAGCAGCGGATAACTGAAGTGACTGCGACCGGTAAGGTTCACCTCGGCTTCGCGCAACTGATCACCGATACACAACTGCATTTCCACCACAGGGCGCTCGGCGACACCGGGGCCTCGCCCGGCATCGTCATCGGAGCCCGCCGCTTCCTCTGCGCGTGACTTGATTTCGGCAATGCGCGCCAAGGGACGCTCATAAAATGTATCGCCAGCGCCTTCGACAGCCAGGCGGAATCGTACCCAGTCCTCGCCGTCACGTTCGAAGTGCTCGATGTCACGAGCCGACAGCGAGGCAGTCATGGCACCGGTGTCCATCTTGGCCTTTAGGGTCTTGCCGATATCTTCGATCTTGATCTGTTCATAGCGGCCGAAGAGCGTCGGCTCTGCGGCAATGACGGGCAGTGATAACGCGCTCAGCAACAACAACAGACGGGACAAAACAAACTCCTGGAGTATCCATTGACTCCTTTGGGACCTGCCGGGACTGTATCCGTTCCGCTCAGCGCGGTGGGTCCGGCGGCTGCCACGCGACGACCGCATGGGCCTGTTAGACTGCGCACCACTTCCCCTTGCAGATGACTACCGTGCCCAGTTCAGCCTTCGCCACCCTGCCCCTCAGCCCCGCGACGCTGGCCAATCTCGACGCGCTCGGCTACACCGAGATGACGCCGATTCAGGCCCAGAGCCTGCCCGTGATGCTCAAGAGCATGGACCTCATCGCGCAGGCCAAGACCGGTAGCGGCAAAACCGCCGCGTTCGGCATCGCGCTGCTCGAGCCGCTCAATCCACGCTATTTCGGCTGCCAAGCGCTGGTGCTTTGCCCGACCCGCGAACTGGCTGATCAGGTCGCTAAGGAACTGCGCCGCCTGGCGCGTTCGGCTGACAACATCAAGATTCTCACGTTGTGCGGCGGGGTTTCCATCGGCCCGCAGATCGGCTCGC
>Ga0070754_10003356_pt1 | contig 11333 bp, 6 predicted proteins | sample VirMetDEL_Sep_01_FD_75181 | JGI IMG/M metagenome (GOLD analysis project Ga0070754, IMG submission 75181) | Aqueous microbial communities from the Delaware River and Bay under freshwater to marine salinity gradient to study organic matter... | ecosystem: Environmental > Aquatic > Marine > Coastal... | reverse complement strand
CAGGCTTTCTTTGGATCCAAAATATGGTATTGATTGGTCATCACAAGCAAGCATAAGAATTAGAATTTCTGATGAGACCGGTTCAGATGAATACACATACAACTACTAATTAAGAATTTTATTATGGCTACACTGAATGTACTACCCCAACTTCCTGCTCAAAAAGTTATTATTAATGAGTTAATAGCTGGCACTGGCAATGATATTATTAGTACCAATTTGTTAATTACCACGGAAGCCTCAGAAATAACATCTATTAATATACAAGCAGGAGTACAGGGTCCTCCAGGATCTGGTTTACAAGGTCCTCCTGGTCCTCCAGGGCCGATTGGATCTGGCGTTCCTGGCCCACCAGGACCCAGTGGAGCTATTGGTCCGCCCGGCTCAGGCATTAACAGCTTATCGATTAATAGCCTTACATTGTCTGATATTAATTCTTCACTAAATATAGTTGGTTCTGGTGGAACACAAGTAATTAATGATTCTAATAATCAAACTATCACCATATCTTCTCAATCTGTTCAGGGGTTCTATTCACCTATCGGACATGGGCATACGGCTAACCAAATTGCTGATTTCAATGAGTCTGTTGACGATAGAGTTGATGCTTTACTCGAGGCCGGTGCTTACGTTGATTTAAATTATCAAGACGCAGACTTTAATAGTTTAACAATATCCGTTACAGGGCTTACCATAGGCTCTGATGTGCAAGCTTTCAGTCCTAATTTACAAGATATTGCAGACTTATCCCTCTCTTCTGGTAAGCTATTATATTCTGATGGTAATAATATAGAACTTATTACTCTTTCAAATACTAGCAAAGAATTTCTTAATGATAATGACCCTCAAGAACAAAGAAATACGCTCGGACTCGGATCTATCGCCACCTATAATTCAGGAGACTATGCGAGTACTTTGAGAGGAAATACGTTTACAGGTACACAATCATTTGGCGACGGGGAGATCAACAGGTTTTCTGCAACAACCAACAATCAAACATCTGATACATACGAAATAGTTCAGTCAGATAATGGTAAAATTATCACTTTTGATAATAATACTTCCCATGTCACTGTGAGTCTAAGCTCCAATATCGTTCCAGGATTCAACTGTTTGCTCGCTCAACTGGGAGATGGACAAGTGAGAATTAGTGGTTCGATTCAAAATAGATATGGGCATACTAAATTAGTTGGACAATATTCTATAGCTACTTTAGTGAAAATTTCCGATAGCCCATCAATTATTATTTTATCTGGGGATACGACCGCCGACAACTCTGGACCATAAAGGAGATATAAATGATACTGCCTCCTTTTTTTGGTATTAGTATTCCTAAAGATGAAGATATAGTTAGACAGGCTGTTATTGATTATATGGCGCTTGATACTGTTTCTTTCTTGAACCCATTTCCTGGTGCCAATATTACTTTTCATCAAATTGATGTTATCAGCTTAGCTAGTCCTACAACGACCGCTAATATTACATATAACGCATTTGATGCTTTATCATTGCCTGCTCTTAGCAATGGAGCAAACTTAACTTTTAATGGAGTAGACGTATTATATTGGAGGCCTCCACCAGAATTACCTCTTATTCCTGAATTTTTGTCTTGGATGCTCGGAGATGAATATATTGATTTATCATGGAGTGAACCATATGATAATAGATGCGATATTACTGAATATGTACTAGAATATTCTGATTGCTTCCTAAGTTATATTACTTCTGAAAATGAAGATAATATTACTACCGAAAATTCAGATAAATTCATTGAAGAATTTTATAATACTGATTGTAATTGGCAGGTCTATGACAAGAAAAAAATACTCACAGAGCTTTCAGACAGAGTTCAAACCAATAATGAATTATTTATTATTACAGAAAAATCTAGCGGAATAGGAGATACTACTAGCGCTAGTGTTGATGAATTAGTTAATGATACGGCATATTTATTTAGGGTTGCAGCGGTTAATTGCGTTGGCATAGGAGACTATGCGTATAGCGAGATATTGACTCCATTTGGAACTAATCATGTGTATTGCGATATTAGCTTATTTTTACAACCTAATTCAAATGATATCATAGCTTCTTTGTATGATCATTCCTGTGGAAATAAAAGTGTAAATTATTTGGCTGGTGTTTCTACATCTACATCTGTTTCTAAATTTGGTGGAGGTAGCTTGTATTTTAATGGTGCTTACGAAGGACCTCCATTTACACCAGATCCAGGCACATACTCACACTTGTATGCAGAGGCTAATTATTCTGAAGAATGGTCATTGCATGGGGACTTTACAATAGAATTATGGATTCGACCAGATAGTTCATACTCTAGCTCTTATCAGACACTTGTTTCTGCGTATTCTCAAGATCCGAATAATTCTAATTACAGTTTTTGGAAATTGTATCGATATCAAAATCAAATTAGATTCCAGATGAGCAATGAAATATATGATGATAATATTTCTAATAGTATTGATATGTATACAGCTAATGACTTAAGTTTATCTACTACTGACTTTACTCATATTTGTGTTTGCAGATCTGTTGGAGATATTCGCATATTTGTTGACGGAATAGAAAAGAAAAAAGAATATTTCAATGATGATGTTACTATAGTTGGAGATTATGTAGTAATTGGCGCAGATCAAACATCCTACTATATAGACTCGGATTACAATAATATAGGTCGGTATGCTGTTGGTCAGCCCTACATTGGTTATATTGACGATATTATGCTGAGTAGATCCGCTAGATACAGGAAATCATTCGTGCCTGAAAAATATGCTGAATCTGCAGACTGCGAGGATTGTGGTGGATATTCTTCAGCTGCCAGTATATCAAAAATTGACGAGAACTTTATTCCATAAAAAAGGGGTATATTACAATATAAACCAGGAGAAACTATGTCTATATTATTTTTTGATGGATTTGACCGATATACGGCCACCAAAGATTTTGACCGAAATTACTGGTCATTTCAACCACAAATCCCACAAGAGTATGAAAAATATGCTTTTGGAGGATATTCTTATGATCATACCCAAGACGCCTATGGACAATATTATTCTTATTATTCTCCTAATAACGCAACACTACCAACCGGACAATATCATGCTGATATAATAGAAACAGACTACGGCTATACTGTTTATAAAATTAACAGTAACTCTTACCCTGGTTTCGGCTCCCCATACGGATTCCTTGCTTTGCATAACCTGGATATTACAGACACATACAACTTAGCCCCTATTACATATGTACAACTGAGTGGATTCGAACAACCTAATACAGACGACAGCTTTCTTTCTGCCAGATTCCTCGGAATAGAGACTAAAGACACAACATATGCTTCGAGCGACAAACCAGGACGTTTTGGTTCTAAGCACCCTCTTGTTGCGTTTTGTAGCGGCAATACTACTGGATTAGTAATTAATGTTGTAAAAGCTACTGGCAATCATTTAAGTTTAATAGAAAACCAAAAAATGACTATTGGCCTTGAGATTGAACAAAATGGTGGGTCTAGTGGTGTCTTCGATTTAAATTTGAGCGAAGATATTCAAGATTATCAGATTAGATCGGTTTATAGCGATATTAGTGGATCATATAGTCCTGCTGGAGGCATGGAAGGTAGAATATTAACTATTGCTAGAAACGATACAGAAAAACAGTATGTGGCTGATCTTGGCCTATATTGGCAACCCGATCAGGCCTACTATTGGTGGGAGCATGCTGACCATACAGTTGATTCAACAGCAGAGAGTATCTGCCCTAATTCTAGATGGGCTCATTTTGGTATAGGTATTTTACATAGTGGTTCTGATACATATATACAAATCAAAGTTGAAAATATAGATGTTCTAGTTATTCCTACAGATGATACTATTACAAATAAAGATTTATGGGAGGACAAGATTTATATTAGCGGTTTTAATTATGACAATATCAGATTTTTCAACAGAACGTATAATGGAGATATAGACTTTAGAAATTATGTTTTTGTTGATGATAATTATCCTTTTGTAACTCGCGGAAACTCTCTAATAGATAGCCAATATTATCAAAGAGGTTCTTTGACTCTTATAGATGATGTTGTATTATCAGATGCCAGCGGCACACCTAATTATTTTCCTGGCGCTAATACTAAAGTTATACCTTTTACTCCTGGTCTTAATGGAAATATTACCAATAATGGAGTATCAGAAGACGGCCTAACACAATGGAGTACTAATAGCTCATCCTATAGACTGGCCGTTAAAAATTTAGATGGAGATAGTGGAAAAATCTATCATGCTACTTCAGGAGATATCGCGGCCGTTAAACACAGCAATACCAACATTATTATTCCTGATAGTAATTCAGCATGGAGAGGACAACTAGAAGATGCCGTAGGTGGTATTAAGCTTTATAGTGCTGCTAAAAAAGAATTTTTGGATACTTCCTATATTAATGTTGTATATACTGGAGCTAGTGATATTTATGGAGAATATGTATCATTATTATTAAATACTGATGATGACGGCAATATTTATGATCGTAGCAGAAATTATAGTACTATTAGCAATGACCGACTTAATCCAGATAACATTAACACCACTGGAAATATTAATAAATTCTTAGACAGTAATAGTATAGAGTTTGACAATTCTTATGTAGGTATCACTAACTATCCTTCTTTGAATAGAGGTAATATTCCTTATACAATTCAATATACTAATCCAATATTGTCTAATAATAATCCTCATCCGGGATACTTTTTTACTATAGAATCATGGATTTATTTCACTGGAGATGAACCTACATATTTAGCTAAAAGAGACAATCTGCTTCAAGACAATGTCTATTTAAGTAAATCTTATGATATTTTTGCGACCAGAGAATATATACAATATTCAACATATGTAGAAACTGAACTAGTTTCTTATCGTAGGTTATATTTTCCTGAAACTATACCTACAGGAGAATGGCATCATATTGCTTTAAATAATGATGCTGTTGCTGAAATTGTTCCTTCAAGACAAGCTTATGACTATTTGGCCAGCAAATCTGGAGACCTATATGATCATCAACATAGGCTCATAGCATATTTAGATGGCATAGCTAGTACAGGATATGAGATTTACCAAACAGTACATAGTGGTAGTCTAGCATTTGAATATCCAGTAGGCAATGAATATTTTTATGCATTAACTACGGCTAGATATAGCTATCTAGATGATGAATATTCCCAATATTATAATTCTCTGCAAGTCGGTAAGAGTGCTTATACATATGAAAATAATACTATTGGCAATACTGATATAGATATTGCAAGTGACGGGAAAGTTTCTACAATTGAAAATATTACATCCAATTATTCAACACTGACCGGTTCAGGAATAACGTCTTCTCCCGTTACAGGTTTACTGTCTGGATTTAATGGTTCTTCAACAACAGAATTAACGCTTTTAGAGTTTGATTGTGCATATAGCGGTGTTTTGCATTTAGAAATAGGAGGAAATAATTATATTAGATATGAGTATAATATGACAATGAGTATAACAAAGAATAATAATCCTATGGTAATTTCTTTGGCAGACGTACCTTACTATAGGTATTATGACGTTCAAGGCTTACAGACCCATTTTCATCCCAACCCTCGCAGAATAGAGGCAACAGGCAACTATCCTGTAGCTTCTGGTGATACAATAAAAATAGTCTTAGAAAGACAGCCTGATCAATCTAACGCCGAATTTTATATTAAGAGTCTTTACATATGTGAGGATAAAGTTGTAGGTGGCACCTATAATTTTCCAACATCAATGGCTCTTAGAAATCCCAGACAGAGCAATACCTCGGTTTACTCTTCAGTTCCATACGGAAATATAGGTTGTTTTGTTGCTGGATATTTAAATTATGGAGACGATATAACCCCCTTAAGCTGGACCAATAATCTTAATGAGTATCCATTACTTATTGGTGGCAATAATATACTTTCTAATTATAGAATAACGCAAGGAACAATTGATATTGGACCTCTTACTGTTAATAGATACAGTTCAGAATTTGCTACTCCAACAGAGCCCTTTAACGTTCAATATGATGACTATATACCATTAGGAAATGCTGTTAATCTAACGCGTACTAGATATGGTAGTGTTAATCAGCAATACTTTATGGAAAATCCGGTTACTAATCAGCCGTGGAATACTGGCGTCATAGGTAATCCTTCTGGATTTTTGCTAGGAGTTAAAAAACTATGACAGTTCTTAATAAAAATATTCCTCTTGCTTCTATAACAGAAGAAGAAGAATTAATACGTAGCGAAATAATCGTCTACTCTACTATAGATTCTAGTATTCCCCTGTCTTCTCTATATAGCGAAGATTATGAAATATATTATGCTTTGCTAGGATTATCTGCATTTGATTTTCATAATGGTTTATTTAATATAATTATCAATGTTATTCCAGATATATACGCTGATTCTTTAATTTCTGCTAATCTACACCTATCTGCTTTTGATGGCTCAAGTTTAACTGTCTCTTGTGTAGCTGATGTTGCTGGTGATTTAGATTTTGATTCATTTGCTTATGAGGATGCAATAAACAGTATTGATCAACAGACCAACATTATTACACAAAATATTGGACAAACTGCTAATATAGATATTACTAATATCATATCTCCATATATTACATCAAGATCCAGTGTTATATCTGTTTACTTAATACCTGATGAAAATACTAACAGTCTTTTATCTCTTAACTTACAAACCAGTTATATCTCTTTATCTTACAATGCTGTCGCTCCTTTTGCTCCTACCGATATTGCTGTAGAACCAGGATTTAAACAACTTTTTATTGCCTGGGCACCACCGATAGATAACGGAGGAGATAATATTACGGGATATCAAGTAGAATATACTACTTATATTGATAATGCATATGGGGAATGGACTATAGCCGGAACTACCGATCAGTTGTCATTTACTGTTAATAATCTAATTAATAATACTGAATATGTATTTAGGGTCGCGGCAATCAATGGTGTTGGACTAGGGGTCTACAGCGATATTTCTGTTCCAGAGTATCCCCGTCCAGGACTAGCACCAAGAACATCTAATACTTTTAATGAAGAAAATTATACCAGGATCAGACTCAGAAGAGATTTGTCCACAAACTGGAGCGGTGTTAATCCTATATTGGGTCTTGGCGAAGCTGGATACGAGAGCGATACTAGACTACTCAAGATAGGAGACAACATTAACTCTTGGAATGATCTTGAATATATCAAAGCAGATTATAGCGATATAGTACATCCTGATCCACCTACAATAAGCCTTACGATAGGAGATTCTGCTACTAATGAAGACAGCCCTAGAGTTGTCTGCAATTTATCAGAGGATGAGAAACTAAACATAGTAGCAAACAACGGCATAGATTTAAGCTATAATCCTGCATACAATTCTTTGATTTTTAGTTTAGATCAAATATTTACTCCGTTTAATAGTGGAATTTTGTACAGCCCTAATAGCAGGGGTCGTCCAGGATCTGTCTATTACGACGATCAATACGTTTATATGTGTGTTAGTCCTAATCAATGGAAACGCATACCTCTTGAAACAAGGCCGTGGTTTCCACCCGACACTATTGCTATATCTAATAATTCTGGATTATATCCTAGCGTAACAAATATTTATTTTTCTGGTAGCAATGCGATTATTACAAGTGATGGGGACCCTTATCCAGCCAAGGCAGGTTCTAATCTCACTAATGATGGCATTATACCAAGATCAAGTTTTTTTAATAGTTATAGAATAGCAGAACAAAATTATAGTTTTTCTTTTAGATATCGTGGAGGTTCAAATACTTCATCTCCTGAATCGGCACTTTCAGGATTTAATGGTATATTTTCCAATGGAGTATTACTATCTAGTCCAGGAGCAGAACTAGAAGCTATAGGCAGCTTTCCTCCCCCATCGGGTTTTCACTACAATAGAACTTTTTTTGGAACATATTTCAAAATAGATGACTGTGGAGGATATGTTAATTTTGATAGAAAATACTCATATTATGATGGCAGATTTTTAACTCGTTGTTGGGATGATCCAAAAGTCTATAACAGCAATATTTATTACAGCGGTCAAAACTTTAATGGTGACCATTATAGATATACAGACGGTCATTCTAAAATACTGGGTTTTGCTTTTGATGGATATCCAATTTACGGACCTTTTGGATACACAGATAGCGAGACACCGGAAAGTGGTGTGTCCTTGATGACAAGCTCATATGTTGCTAAAGACGATGATTCTCATAGGCCAGAAGAATGGAAATATACCAATTCTATTACTGTAGAAGATACCAGCCATAATCTTACTGCCGGTGCTTTCATAGAAGATTTTGAATACATGGAAGGATCTGGATTACTAGACCAATACAATGGGAGATATGCTGTTACACCAGAATATCCAGAAGGTACTTATGCCTATTATATGACATTTACAAGTCCAAGTATGTTGATTCCTGCTTATCCATATGTTATAGGTAATTACTCTAAACAGACTAAGGTCAGACAGGATTTATTACCATCTCTAATTCCTTTAACTGTAGACGGTTATTTCCCAATATTTACCGCTACAGAGACAGCAGCAAATTACGGACTGCTTAATGGTGGAGATGGCACTTATTCTATTGTAGTAATTAATAATCAAACATATTATATGCCAAATGGTGTCTATTCAACATCTCCGTCTGTTCCCACAGATATAACTTTATCTGAAAATCGAATTAGCGAAAAAGCTACTATTAATAGCATAATTAGTACATTTAGCACAGCAGACGCTAATCAAGATGATTTTCATTTATATACATTGGTTTCTGGAGATGGAGACGATGACAATACCAACTTTACTATTTACAATAATGAATTACGAGTTAATAGTATTTTAAGCAACAATATACAGTCCACTCACAGCATTAGAGTTCGCACCACCGATCAAACGAATAGATTCTTTGAAAAGACATTTAATATTTTTGTACTAGAAGGTACAACTTTTACAAGTCTTAATATTATACCAGAAATAGAAGATTTGATTGCAGAAATAGACGAACATACTTATGGTGTCAGCACCCAAGGCACCGCACAAGACTTAGAATATTCTTGGAGCATATTTGGCTCTCCTTATATTGAATACTCTTCAGTTACAGGTTCAACACTTTCTGTGTCTGGTATTAATGTTTTTGGCAGAGTGGATGAGACAATCAATATTAATTTAGCTGTTAAATCTATTAGTGCTTTTACTACACTATATGCAAATACATCATTTTTATTAGATCATTCTGAGCTCCCTCAGTGTATCAATGGATATTATCCACTGTATTTTTCTCCTTATGATGCAAATAGAGATCCTGACGGGGATGGGACCTCTCATATGCACACCATTTTAGGTTCGATATATTGGATGCCTAACGGACTACCAGAACATTATCACGGCAACTTTGATTGCGATTCACTATAACTAAAAGGTATATCATGTTTGAAAATCTAATTACTAATGAATTTAAACAAACTTTCAAAAACGCAATAGATGCACTACTAGCACAGAACGCATTAACTGTGCCATGCTTATTCAAATACGAAAATACAAAAAAAGAACTTTGTTTTAACTGCGAATATGATGCTATTAATCAAAAATCTTCTGGGCAACCAAAACCGAATGCTATGATGCCATTCCCTCGTGGATCTATATGTCCTGCCTGTAGAGGCTTTGGGTCTATAGATACTACTAGTGATGAGCAAGTTTATTTAGCTCTTATTTTTGATAGTAAATATTGGTTAAACTGGGGGTCTCAATCTATAAATGTTTCTGATGGCATGGTTCAATCTTTATCTAAAATAGATACTTTACCCAAAATCAAAACATGTAAAGAAATTATCATGGATACCAATCTATCTAATTATGATAATTACAGATACAGTTTAGCCGGAGAACCACAACCCGCTGGCTTAGGATCTCATGACTATATAATTAGTATGTGGAAAAGGTCATGAAATTCAGCTTAAAACTATTAGAATCTGATAGTGAAATACAACAAAAAATCTTACAAGAATTAAAAAACTATATGACTAAAGCATTTAATGCTGCTACTCCTAAAATATCTAGGGGGCTTAAAAAAATAGTCAAAGAAGCTATAGAAAAACAACCAGAATATCAAGCGTTACTGTCTGGCGACTTGAAATACCAACTTGGTATCGATAACCCTGCCAAGATTGATAATATTATCAATATTTGGTCAGATAATTTGGTTGTAGAAAGTTCTCCTGTTGCATTGACTCGTTCTTCTTTGACAGGAGGTATATCTTTTAGCATGATCCAACAAGATTATTCTGATGTTTTATCTTCGATGGATGCCTCTATTACAGACAAAAATACAGGTTCTGTAGTGCCATGGTTATATTGGTTGTTATTGGGTGGTGGGGATATTTTGGTAGAAAACTATGAAATCAAAATTGGGCCTAGTCCTCGATCAAGATCCGGCAATGCCATAATGGTAAGTTCTAATAAAAACTGGCGAATGCCATCTAAGTATGTAGGAGTGGCCGATAATAATTGGGTGTATAGAGCTATTAGTTCCTTGGATTCTGATATAGAGAATATGATACAAAAACAGCTGGAGCAAAGCATATGAGCAATTGTAATAATGTGAATTTTCACGGCGTCCAAAAAATTGGAGATAGTAATCTATTAGATCAGCTAGAAGATAATCTCAAGGCGTATTTAGATAATGGATTTCTACATATCGGAGGATGGATTAATTCTAAAAGAGCGGTCGACTCTGAGCCATATAAACTTACTGAGTCTTATATTAATTATGGCAATTCTTTCAAGTCTATATATGAAGAAAAATTTGATAGTTTAAGCGAGCCATTAACAGAATTTTTAAATATAGTTGATTTAGATAAATCTTTCAGAACAGCTCTAGTAATTAATTTTGATCCAAATCTTGGTAATACAGAATACGACAGAAGACTTAGGGTGGTTGCTAGTGGAACACATAATGGATCAACTTTGAATATGTTGGATACTGGCTTCACTACCAATAAAAATATTTTTAATTTAATTGCTCCTACAGGCTATGATAAATTACTTTTATATATAGATCCTAATAATATGTCTGTCCCTATAGATGTCAAAGTAAGCGGCTTAGATTTACCTACTAATTTATATAACACAGTGTCTACTCCAGTAGAGTCTAGAGAATATACATTATTTTTTGACGCTTATGGAGGAGGAGAAGCTTTAGACGATGCCAAAAACCTTATATTAACAGCCAATAGCGGCAATTCTT
>Ga0070754_10003354_pt1 | contig 11336 bp, 10 predicted proteins | sample VirMetDEL_Sep_01_FD_75181 | JGI IMG/M metagenome (GOLD analysis project Ga0070754, IMG submission 75181) | Aqueous microbial communities from the Delaware River and Bay under freshwater to marine salinity gradient to study organic matter... | ecosystem: Environmental > Aquatic > Marine >... | reverse complement strand
GATTTCGATGACGACGACACGTACATCGACAGCATCTTGGACAGCACCTTGTCCTACATCGAGGACTACTGTGGTGTTAAGTTCGGCTCCAAGGTGCAGTACGATGCGTATTGGGATTACGCCTATCCCGAAGTCATGGTTCATTGGAACGGTGACAGCGTATCGACCACCGGACAGAACGCCCCTGTGCTGTACCAATTGGTAGACGGCGCATATGTGGCTATGGATGCTACCACATACACTTTAGACTACGTCACGTCCCCGCTTCGGGTGCTGATGAAGTCTTCAGGCACAACGACTGCGGCTGAACTGAATCAGTACAAGCTGACGTTCAACGTTGCCACCCAAAGCATTCCACACTATGTGTTCCAAGCGGCTTTGATGATCATAGGTCACTACTATGAGAATCGACAGGACGTAGGCAAGGAGCGCATCTTTGAGGTTCCCATGAACAGCCGTTACCTGCTGGACAGGTATCGCAAACAGGTATTCACCTAATGTTCAATATTGGGAGCCACAACAAGTAGATCAAACTGTACTCACCGACCGTCACTGTCAACAGCTTTGGGGAGACGGAGGTGACAGGGTACAGGTTGCAGTTGACCTGTATGGCTCGTCGTCGTGACATTGAGTGGTCAACCATCGGTGAGGAGGTTCACGGCAAACAGCTTGTGGTCGAAGCCCGTACCGAGTTCTACATCAAAAGGTATCGTCCCGCAATCAAGGAGACCTGGCTTGTAGAGTACAACGATACTTACTATGAAATCACCCGTGTTGACGAGTTCGGCAAAGCTGAATACAGCAGGGTGCTGGCACTGCGCCGGGACAACTTTGAACCCAACATCATTACCGACTGATGGCTCGGATCAGCGGTAAATATGCCCCGAACATCATGTTTGATGCTTCGGAGTTTCGGCAGTTCGAGAAGGACTTGAAGAAGCTGTATGGTCTCTCGGTCAAGAAGCGCAGGACAGAGATGAAGAAAGTGCTTTCCTTCGCGCTTGCGCCGACCAAGCGGGCGATGATTGCCAACGCACTCAAGGTCAAGAAAAGAGGTGTTCTTGCCAACAGCATCACCACGGTAGATCAGAAGGCTACGGGCATCGGCTCACGCATTGGTAAGCGTACTGGTCCCACCATTCGGGGTAAGAGCAACAAGCGGGCGTTTCACGCTCACCTTGTCGAACTTGGCACAAAGAAGAAGCGCAAGACGGTCAAGCCCGGAGGCAAGTACTTCAGGTTCTACAGTTTTAAGAATCGAAGGTGGGTCTTTACCAAGACAATCAACCACGGCAGTAAAGCAAGACCGTACATTAAGCCCGCATGGGAATCCACGCGGCGGGGCATCCCCGGTCGCATCAAGGAGAAGATGAGGCGTATATTCAACAGTCTTGCAAAAAAGATGGGAAAATGATTCATATCGTTCGCGCACGTATGCTTGAGTTCAGTGACCTCACTGACCTTGTTCCAGCCGGGGACATCCACCTTGTCAAGGCTCGTCAAACAACAGCCCGTCCCTACATCGTCATCGACCTGGAGGAGACCCAATTTGAGCGTAACAACCTTGATGTTCACGGGGAGACCTACAACGTCTTGGTGTACATCACTTGCGAGAAGATCAGCGAGGGATGGAGTATCCACAACGAGGTCAAGCGGGCGTTGTCGGAGTTCGATGGATCGGTGACAGTCGATGGTGTAACCTACAATTTCGGGCAGTGCAGTCTTATGGACGTAATGACCGATGCTCACGAGTTGCACGACTTCTACATCGTCGCAATGTCGTTCAACATCATCATGGGCGTTTAATCGAACTTGGTTTGTCTTTTCGTGGGTGACTCCGGCTAACATTGCGCAAAAGAACAAGAGATGGCGGCAGTCAACGGAAATTGCGTTACACTCCATGTCGGGACAGGCACAACGGCTCCTACCACGATTACAGGTACTGCAATCGCAGGTGTCACGAGTGCCTCAATTAGTTTGAGCAACGCGACCTTTGAGGTCACTTCAATTGACGATCCCGACAATTGCGACACTACTCGCGACTTTGCTGTCGGAACGACCAGTGGTAGTGCGAGCATTGAAGGCGTGGTCGATGAGGACTTGGCTAATGACGGCTCCGTTCTCTTTACTCACTTCAACAACAAGACTCAGATCACTGTTTGTTGGAGTGATGGCACTAATGGTGTGTGCTTCACTGGCTTCTGTACTGGTTATGAAATCAGTGCGGGAATGGACGATTTTGCAACGTTCTCTGCTTCTTTTGAAATGACCGGACTCCCAAACTTCGTCTAATATGGCTACAGTCAATTCAAACACTTGTGTCATCTATATTGACACCTCCAATAGTGGTGTCGGTAGTGTTGATCCCGCAGAGACAGCCACTGTTAGTGGCATGAAACCCATTGCGTATAGCACATCAGCAGGTTTGAGCTTGAGCAATGCAACTTTTGAGGTCAACTACAAAGCCGCTACCGGAGCGACAGGAACTTCCGCACCCTTTTTGACTCCGACCAGGGCGTTTCGTGCAGGAACTCAAAGCGGCTCATTGAGTTTTGAAGGCGTTGTGGATTTCACCGCTGTGACCAGCACTGTGAGCATTGAAAACATCTTTGACAAGTTCAAGGACAAAGGTCAGATTACCGCTTGCTGGGCAAGCACATCTACTTCAACTCAAGCGTATGCCGCACAGGGCTACCTCACCAGTTTCGAGATGTCTTCTTCAGTGGATGATTTTGCTACTTTCAGCGGCACTATTGAACTGGTAGGCGACATCACTACACTCTGATGTAGTATATTCGGGCAAATATCCGAATATGAACTCTCTTTCCGGCAAGTTCCAATTGACGATTGGCAAGAAGAAATTCGAGTGCCACTTGTCTATGAACGCCTTCCGTATGTTGTGTGAGAAGCATGACTTGTCTCTTGATCAGTTGCAAGCCGCTCTCGCTACACGTCCTGTGCAGTACCTGCCCGGCGTGTTGTACTATGGAGTTCTCAACCATCACCACTTCAACAACAAACCCACTGACGACCTTCCTGCGTATGAGTACTTCTCTGCGCACATCCTCGACGATGCCGAAAAGTTGCCTACCTACGTAAGCTGGGTCGGAAAGGTGTTTAACGGCGAAGAAGAGAAGGGCGAGGAGGGAAAGAAGTAAGCGGTCGAGACTCGGCAACCACCTGGCACGAACTGTACGCAGAGGGACTCTCTTGCGGTTTGTTGCCGGATCAGTTTTGGTCGCTCACCTTCTTCGAGTTCGTCAGCTACTCGCGGTCAATCCGGGAGGCGGATTCCCGCGCTTGGTGGCATACGGCAAGCCTGATGTCGCTCCATGCCAACCTTAACCGGGACAGCAAGAAGCGACCACAGGGCTACAAGCCATCCGATTTCCATCCCTACGGCGAGGAGAAAAAGAAAGCAAAGTTTGTTCGCCCGAAAGAAGGGGAGGTAGAGGAACTTGCTAACGACTGGGCTAACAGGCTCGTCGCACAGAAGGATGGCAGAGAAAGTCAGTAAACTATCGGTCATACTGTCCTTGGACAGCACCAAGTTTGAGAGAGCACTTGGTGAGACCGAGAAGAAAATGAAGAACGTTGGTCGTCAACTGTCCCAAGTGGGGCAGGACATGACCATCGGATTGTCGCTTCCGCTTGCCCTGATTGGTAGGCAGATCACGCAGACAGCCACCGACTTTGAGTATCAGATGGCTCGTGTCGCCGCTATCAGCGGTTCTACAGGCAATCAGTTTAGTAAGCTTACATCAAACGCCGAGAGACTAGGTGCGGCGACCATCTTCACTGCGCGTGAGGTTGGACAGCTATCTGAGGAGTTTGCCAAGCTGGGTTTCACGGCAGATGAAATCATCAAGGTAACCGAAAGCACCCTGTCTCTCGCGCAGGTGACTGGGGCATCTCTACCTCGCGCCGCCGAGGTGTCGGGAGCCGCGCTCCGAACCTTCGGACTGCAAGCGGAAAAGATCGGAGAGGTCAATGACATAATCGCTGTTGCTATCAGCAAGTCGGCATTGGATTTCGAGTCCTTTGCCGAGACCATGAAGTACGCGGGATCGCAAGCGGCGATTAGTGGCGTGAGTATGCAGGAGTTGAGTGCGGCAATGGGTGTCCTTGCCAATACGGGCGTGAAGGGTTCAATCGCAGGTACTCGTCTGCGGATGATCTTCGCCAAGTTGGCGCAGGAGGGCGGGAATGTCCACGACAAATTCATCGAGTTGATCAATAGCAACTTGACGATGAGCGAGGCTATTGAACGCTTTGGGATTCGAGCCGCCACCGCCATACCTGTACTCCAGCAGAACCGCGAAGAGTTCTTCAAGTTGGAGAAGCAGATGAGGTTGTCGTCAGGCACTCTTGCAATCATGCAGGAGACCATGGATGACACGTCATTTGCTATGCAACGCAAGTTGAAGTCGGCACTTGAGGACGTGAGTATTCAGATGGGTAAAGCACTGCTCCCCATGGTGAATACTGTCGCTCAAGCCTTTATCTACCTTGCCAATGGCTTTGCCGCACTGAACCCCGTCATTCATGGTGCAATCATAGCCTTTGGCGCACTTGTAGCCGCAGTCGGTCCGCTGTTGCTTGCTATGGGCAAGTTGATGCAAATCATACCCGGATTGTCCTTGGTGTTCCCGCGACTTGCGGCAAGTATTGCATACTTGGCATCCCCAACAGGATTAATTATTGCCGCCGTTGCCGCTTTGGGTCTTGCGCTGTACCAGGCATACAAGCCCGCAGAGAAGTTGGCTGATTTGTCAGAGCGGCTTGGTGATGCCGAGCGAAGCGCGGCAGAGAACACCGTTGAGAACACGTCGAAGATTCTTCTTCTGATTGATGCGTACAAGAATGAGAATCGCACTTTGGAAGAGAAGCAAGACATTCTTGACAAGTTGAACGAGTTGCAACCTGATTACTTCAGTGAACTTGATGCAGAAAAGACAACCATAAGCGACCTTAAAACAGCATACGATCAAATGTTTGAGAGTATGCTGAAGATTGAACGCGCAAAAGCGTTCATGGCGGAGTTGAATAAGCTGGAACAGCAACGAGTGGAGGCTTTGATTCGTCAAGACGAAGTCACACGGAAACTTGCTTCAGCCCAGTCAAAAGCCCAAGCAGAGAATCGAAACAGTATGCAAGCGACTACGTCTTTTTCAGGCGTAAAAAATGACTTCATGTTTGCAGGTAGTGGTAAGACGGCTCAGGCAACTGCGGCAGATAGCTTAGTCAGATCCCTTGAGGGCGATAGCGCGGCGGTACAGACTGAAATAGACAACATAGAAGCACAAGGACAGCGTTTGCAAGAACTCATGAAGGATCAGGGGCTGTTTGGTTTGTTGACAGGTCTGTCCGGTTCGGGTAGTGGTGCGGGTGAGGCTGTCGAAACTGGAGCCGCGCTCGACTTGAGCACAGATGCTACCAGGGGCGAGAAGGCAATGACCACCTTGGGCAACGCCCTGTCCGAGACCGAGATGAGGATGGCTCACCTTGGACTGACGGCGGAGGAGGCGGCGAAGGAGAACCTCAAGGCGTTTGAGACTGCACTTGGATCGCTTATTACTGCGGCATCGGAAGGTGAATCAATGGGCGGCAGTATCGAGTTTGTCGTCAGCGAGATGGAACGCTTGCAGAAAACCATCGATGAGATCGAACAGCAGGACAAGCTGGACAAGGTCTTTAAGAAGATGGAAAGTGCTCTTGCGTCATCCAAGCTTGCATTGCAGGAAGGAGCCATAACTCCTTTGCAAAATGCCAAAAACGAGATGAAGGCTACTAAGAGCCTTATTGACTCGTTGTCAAGCGGCTTTGAAGGTCAGGAAGGTGTGATCGCCTCGCTGACTGCCACCTACGCTCAACTCGTACAACAGGTTGAACAACTCACGGAGGCGGAGCGTATTCAGAAACTTGAACAAGCGGCAATCGCAAAAGGCAATGAAGCACTCATTCAAGGCAGTATGGAGGTTGGTCAGGCTTTGGGTGCGGTTGCCGCGTCCGGTGAGGATGCTGGCAAGGCGATGTTGGAAGCTACTACGGGTGTTCTTTCGGGACTGATTACGCAACTGTACTTGCTGTACGCCAAGTCGGTCATGACCAGTAAGACCATCCCCGATCCATTCTTGAAGCTTGCGGCACTCGGTGTCGGTGCAGGTGTCCTGTCCGGCTTCATTGGCAACATTCCAAAAATGGCGAAAGGAGGTATCGCGGTTGGAGAGCAGGTTGTGACGGTCGGCGACAACCGCTCCGGTCGTGAGGCAATCATCCCGCTTGAGCGACTGCCATCTATCATGAGCAAAATGAACGGAGGCTCGACCAGGGTCTACGGTTCTATACGAGGAGAGGACATACACTTGAGCAATATGCGCGGAGCGCGAATGCAACAGCGAATCATCTGACATGGCAGTAGTTACAGTATACACGGCTCAATTCAGCAGTCAGAGCGGTGACACCTTCCGCTTTGACATCGTCGATCTAAACTACGGTGAGAACCTATCGGAAGACAACACCACTTACGGTTTTGGATTCAATTTCCTCCCGTTGGAGATGGATGTCATCCACGAATCGGCTGTGCTGTCGTGGGAGGGCGATTCAAGTCAACTTGCGCAACCCATCATAGGCTCGAAATTTGAGATCACTGCCCTCCTTGAAGAGGACCAGCGCGGACTAATAGATGCCTTCAAGAAGTGGAAGGAGCATCGCCTGTGCTGTGAAATCTACAGGCACAATGGCACGACTAATGACCTGTCTACCGATAGCAATTGGGACATCTATTGGCGCGGGACAGCGGTCAACGAGGCAATCACTTATGCCTTTAGTTGTTATCCGCTTGAGGTCAAGATGACATTCACGGATGGTCTTGCTCTGCTTAAAGACCAACCGTACCTGAATCCCACGGACGATTCAGACTACCTTGATGATGGTCTCGAAGGCACTGTCGCCAACAGTAGCTTCGCTCCGTTGCGCGTTCAGATTGGAAGGTGCTTGAATCGCCTTCCGCATAATGCCCTGTGGGACGCTCAAGAGAATTACTTCACCGAGCAACTTGACCTGTTTCATTGGAACCACATTGATGAAACCGCCGATCCCGACGAGATCAAATCCATCTTGGACAAGACAGGGTGCGACCAGCGTGTGTGGTATGAGATTCGCGACTACGATGGCGAGTGGTATCGCAAAAGCAAAATTGTCACCAACGGCAGTACTTGCTATCAGATACTTGAGGACATCATGGTGACCATGGGTGCTACCCTACACCATAGCGGCGGACTGTTCAATGTACGGTCGCCGTTCATGCAAGAGAGCGACAGCGTCAACAACAGCCGCAGGAAGTGGGTGGCTGACAAACGCAGTATGATCACTACAGGATATCTGTACAGTGCATACAGCCAACCTTCCGGATGGGCAGATGGGACTACGCTGTCCAACTACCTTGACTACAGCAACGAGGACGATCAGAAATACCTGATCAGCAGTAGTAGGTCGTATTTGACTGCTGTCAAGCGAGTTTCAGTCACGCATTTAAGCGGTGGTGCGCCACTCATCTTTAGTCAAAAACACAATAAAATCGGCTACATCAACGGTGTAACCGGAGCGGTATCAGGGGCTGTGGTTCCTGATCCCGTCAACAATGACCTGACTGTCAATTACGGCTACAACTTCCCGCTGATCAACAGCGAGGCAATTGTGGTAGCCGATTCCGAGTTGAACCTTCGGGGCAAGGTCACGTTCACGCACGATCTGCTCGGCAGTGGCGATGATGATTGGGTAGGTGAACAGCCCGTCCTGGTCTTTAAAATCAAAGTAGGCAACTACTATCTCAAGCAGAATGTCACCTTGATGTCCTCATCGGACTTCACCAATGACAGCGACTTCGGAACAATACGCATTCCCGTAGGCAACGTAGTTCGCCCTTCAGGAAACGACATTACAGGCTGGTTGCCTGTACAAATAAGCAGTGAGGTTGAGTGGACGCAGACGAGCACAGACCGCTTTGAGATTCCATTGCTTCTGCCTGAATACTTGCAGGAGACGCACGATACCATCGAATACGATGATGGCACGGGCGAGGTGACCGAGTACCCCGTAGGGTTCATGACGTATCGGGCGAATAACCACCCGAATCAGATGAAGTCGTCCAACTCGGAGATGAATGGAAGCTACGAGAGGACGCTGGAGTTGGACATTGTCCTTCCGCCTGTCCCGGATGCGGTGGCGGAGCACACAAGTGTACAGATCGATGTTGAGGTCAAGGTCTACAAGAACACTGGACAGAGCGTCACAGGCACAACTGCAAATAACTCTGACCCATTCCAATGCATTGTCCGTGATTTCCAATTGTTCAATGGTGACGAGGACTTCGACCAAGACACGTTCTACTTTGCCAACCTTGACGATGCCAATGGAACGGAGACCATTGACGTTGGGGAGACGCTCATAGGAACGCGCCCTGACGATATGTATGGTGAGATGGGCGCACTGGCTGTTGGTGATGGTCATCGCACAACCAACCGTGCATCTGTCTATGGTGATCACTGGTTCAGCGAGTCCATGGAGGCTTTCCCAACAAGCAGTTCGGGAAGCAAGAACTTGGAACTTGTCGCCAAGGCTCACATGAGCAACCGATATGTGACAATCAACACCTTCGATATGGAGGTGCTGACGCGGGATCATCACACCGAGATCATTACTCCCACACGCCGGGTCAAAATAAGTGAGGGTACTTCAGAGCCAATTATGCAGGTGACCTCATGCAGTCACAACCTCATGCAGGGGGTTATGCTGTTCACTGCCTACGAGGTAGATCGGACGTTTACATCCATTGTATCTGAGGACAGCCACGAGGCTTATGATACCCTACCAGGTCGCAAGGGCGGAAAGGGTGTTCTGCCGGGTGACTACTTGACTACCAAGATTGCACAGATTGGAAGTGGCGGCACTGGATTGACTGCGGAGCAGATTGCCAAGCTGGCGGCAATCATCATCGATGGCAATGGCGACATCACCGACTTTACTGTCGCATCAGGCTCTGACCCACTTGATGTCAGCGAGGTCAGTGGCGCGGCATCTACGACTACGGTCGCCACGCTCCAACAGCGCGTGTCTGACATCGAGCGAGTGACTGACAACGTCACCCTCGATCAGGCAAATAACATCTCGCAGATTGCAACGAACCAAGATGCAATTGCGGCAAATTCTATCCTGCAAACAAGCACAAAACAGTTTGTCACTCAGGCACAATCGGTGCAGATTGGAACGAACGAAACTGACATCGCCAATCTCAATACAACTCTTGATGCAGTAACCGATGTCATCAAGGGGAGTACGGCAGGAACAGGAAAGGGTCTGTATTCCGATACCAATAGCACAACTGAAAGTAGTGTAGTTGTCAATGCCAACCTGATTTCTGCATCAGTCGAGACGGGATCTTCCGGTACGGAGACTTCTACTACTGCACTCCGAATTACCGGAGGTACAACTGCTGGAGATGCTACAGTCAACTTCGACGTTCCTACGGCAGGGATAAGCCACGACGACTTAGACGACAGACCTCCGCTTTACCACGGCATTGGATTGGACGCGGCTGGCACTGGCGGTTTCCTGATTGGTAGTGGTAGTGTGTCTTTTGCGGTTGGCGATTTGTTGTCATTTACATACAACAACAATGCAGGTATCTACCAATGCATTACAGCCACCTCAATTTCACAGGGGTCCAACGCTACCAATGTTTTCACAAATTGGCTTGCGGAGGCGAGCAAGTTTACACACGTTGGCGCAAGGGGTGACCTCAGTTTGGGGACGTTGGATTCGAGTACGTCATCTGACAGTTTCAGCGATAGTCTTACCACATTTACTTTGACGTGCAGTAGTAATGTATCCATTACTTCTTCTTCACTCATTGGTCTTTTCGGCACGGTGTTTTCGACAGGATCTATAACTGCGGCAGGATTTACGACTACGGGTACGGGTACGATAGGAACACTTGTCGCAAGTAGCCTGAACTATCCTACCTCGGACGGAACTTCCGGACAGGCTCTCGTGACGGACGGCTCCGGCAACTTGTCCTTCTCGACGATTAGTAGTGGTCTAACTGACATAGTTGACGACACCACTCCCCAGCTTGGTGCGGATTTGGATATGTTCACCAATAGTGCCGAGTTGCTTGTGACGGGCAACGTATATGTGTTCCGATATCACACTGGGTCGGCGGCTACAAACTACGGACTGTTCTTCAACCTGACTTCGGCTCGTTTTGAGTTCCTGGATGGTTCAGGCAATGAGGTGTTTGCCATCAATGCCAACAACGGCAAGACCAAGGTTGCTAACTCTTACTTCCTGCCAACCGCAGACGGATCAAGCGGTCAAACCATACAGACCGATGGTAGCGGCAATTTGTCCTTTGTCACGCCTCCACCGATACCTCTTACCACCATTTCAGGCAGATGGCAATGGAGTTCGACGGACAGCAACGAACGGGTGATGACGGGTTTAAGTTCGTATGGTCCATTCAATTGGTATAGCCACACTACGGAACCATCGGATAGCACGATCCTCACCTATACCGGGACGGAGGTGGTCGATTCCACAAGCGGTTCAATGGCGGCGTATTACCATCAGTCTTTCGGAATGCAGATACCCACTAATAACAAAAAAGTGCGGGTGGACTTTATGTTTAGAATGCAGAATATGGGGTCGGGGGCTAATATCGGTATGTCTTTGTGGGGTGCTGATTTGCCATCCAATGGGACCACCAGCAATATCACCTGGACGTTGCGCGGGCAGTCGGCTGATGTAACCACAACATCGACAAGCACGGTCGCAATTTATAGTGGGAGTTTCACCACCAATTCGGTAGTTACCGAGGACACCCTGCTCCCAATGTGGGAGCATCGTGGCGGCACAACGCTTGCCACTACCGCCTACATTTTCGGCAATTTCAATGTTTACCTTGTTGACTGATGCATATTTCAGAAGATCCACTCGAAGAGTTGCCGACTACGGCGACTTTAGCAGACGTAATTGCCAAGTTGAACGAAGTGATTGAAGCCATAAACCATATGTGGCATCCGGAAGATTAATCGGACAGGGTTTACATAATTAGTAGGATTAGTCCACAACTTCGTCGAGTAATGTTGTGCAGAGAGAATGTGCTGAATGTTTTTGGATTGGGGTGGAGTTATGCCGTCCTTGAGACTCATATGACTACCATCCTTACGATAGGCACAGGGGCGACCCTAATTTGGATGAACGTAGAGCGGGCATTGAAAGCCCGATCCAGCCGCAAACGAAACAACGAAGATGTTTGAAGTACTTCTTGAAAATTG
>Ga0070754_10003353_pt1 | contig 11339 bp, 10 predicted proteins | sample VirMetDEL_Sep_01_FD_75181 | JGI IMG/M metagenome (GOLD analysis project Ga0070754, IMG submission 75181) | Aqueous microbial communities from the Delaware River and Bay under freshwater to marine salinity gradient to study organic matter... | ecosystem: Environmental > Aquatic > Marine >... | reverse complement strand
GCGGATCGGCGCAATGGGGCAAAACGGTCTCGGTCATTCAACCGGCGCTCGGCGCGTGGTTCTCTTATGGGCCGGTCGACGCTTTGGTCGTTCACCCGACGGGTTCGGCGGCGACCGAATGGGTGAACAATAAATGGTTGCCGATGCGGCGATCTGCGCCCGATTTGCGGCGCGTGTTCGGCGCATCGCGCGGCGAGAACCGCGACACGATGTCAAACCAAGAGACCTTAGCGCGGACGGGCTCGCTCAAAGTCGCCTCGGCCGGATCGCCCGACGATCTGACCGGCACCTCGCGCAAACTCGTTATTCTCGACGATCTGGCGAAGTTCGAGCAAACCTCCAAGGGCGATCCCGAGGCATTGGCCGAAAGTCGCGCCTCGGGCTTTGAAGATGCGAAGATCTTGCGGGTCTCGACGCCGTTGATCAAAGGCACCTGCCGGATCACACGGGCGTGGGATCGCTCGGATCAACGGCTTTTCTATGTGCCTTGCCCGCATTGCGGACATGAAGCGCCTTTGACATGGGAAAACTTCAAGCGCTCGCTTGATCCCGAGCGGCTGCATTCGGCGCATTTCACCTGCGATGATTGCGGGTGTGCGATCGGCCATGAGCACAAAGAGGCGATTGTTGCGCGCGGCCGTTGGGTGGCGACCAATCCGGGCGGCGATCATCCGGGCTTTCACCTGTGGCGGGCCTATTCGACGTTTCGGGATTGGGCCTCGATCGCGGTCGATTACGCACGGGCGATGGGCTGGCGCAACGTCTCGACCTCTGTGACGGCGGATGCGCTTGCGGCGACCGTGGAAGCGGAGACCGAGCAAACGTTTTACAATGACGTTGCGGGCCTGCCGTATGAGATGGCAACCGCTGGGCCGGATTGGGAAAAGCTGCGCGACCGCGTCGAGAATGCCGCCGAGGGCGATGTGCTGCCTCGGTCGATCGTTCCGGCGCGCGGGGTTATCCTGACGGCGGGCGTCGACTGCCAAGGCGATCGGATCGAGGTCGAGATCGTGGCGCATGGACGCGATCGGCAACGGTGGATCGTCGACTATCTGGTGATCCCGCATGAAATCTCGTCGCAAGAGGGGCGCGACGCGCTCGACGCGCTTCTCAAGGCACATTGGCGCACCGAGCGGGGGCTGAAACTGCCGCTTGATATGCTGGCGATCGACGGCGGCACGTTCACCGATGACGTTTGGTCGTGGGCGCGGCGGCATCCGTGGGGCCGCGTGATTATCGTCAAAGGGAGCAACTCGCAAAACGGGCCGATCATGGTCCCGCAACGGTTCGACCGTCGACCGGGGGTCAAAGAGCGCAGCAAGGCCGCGCAAAAGCGGGCGTGGATGCTCAACGTCTCGCAAATGAAGGGCGAGCTTTACGACAAGTTGCCCAAGGAAGACCCGAGCGAGCGGGGCTTCGTGCATATCGCGCGGGGCCTTGGCGACGAGTGGTATCGGATGATCACGGCCGAGGTGCGCACGCTAAAACGTGGGGTGTCGGGTGTGATGATTTCGCGCTGGGAGCTGGTCGAGGCCACGCGCCGAAATGAGGCGCTTGATTGCACAAACTACGCTGAGGCGGCGGCACTGCGCAAAGGCTGGTCGAGTATGACCGCCGAGCAATGGGACGCGCTCGAGGTGGAACGCTCGGCGGCTCCTGCCGAGGGGCAGGGCGATTTGTTCGATGCGGTGATCTCGGTCGCCGCAGGGCTGGCCGCGCAACCGGCTGAAAGCGCGCCGCCGCCTGTCTCCCCGTCCGCTCCTAAGGCGGTCTCGGCTCAAAAGCCGGTGCCGCGCAAGCGCCCGAAACAGGGCGGCGATTGGATCAACAGAAAGGAAAAATGGGTATGAGCACGTTTAACGCGGCGCAACTTGCCGCCTTGAAAGAGGCCGTCGCGTCGGGCGTGCGGTCGGTTTCGCACGGCGGCAACACGGTCACTTATAGCTCGACCGATGAAATGTTGCGGACGATCGCACGGATCGAGCGCGAGCTCGGCCTCGGGGCAAATCGTCGTCGGGTCTCTTATCCCGCCTTCTCGAAAGGCGTTTGATCATGACGATCCTCGATAAGATGATCGGCTTTGTTAGCCCGACGGCCGAGCTTCGCAGGGTGCGGGCGCGCATGGCGTCCAATGTCGCGCGCCGCGTGCTGGCGAATTATGATGCGGCGACGGTTGGCCGTCGGGGCAAAAGCTGGAAGGTCTCGGCCACGGATGCGGACGGGGCCGCCGCGCGCCGCCAACGCCTTGCGTGGATCTCGCGCGATATGATCCGCAACACGCCTTTCGCGGCGCGCGCGCAACACGTCATCGCGTCGAATGTCGTTGCGGCGGGGATCTTGCCCAAAGCGGTATTCCCTGCCGACTCGCCCCTCGCGATTGAGTGGGAACGCGACGTAAAGCGCCATTTCGACAGCTCGTCGATCGACGCGGACGGGCAATCGACGCTCTACGGTTTGCAAAAACTTGCCGTTATGGCGGTTGTGGATGCGGGCGAGGTTCTGGTGCGTCGCCGCCGCCGCCGCAATTCTGACGGCTTGCCGCTGCCGTTCCAGATCCAAGTGATCGAGGCCGATTTTCTCGATACCGCGAAAGAGGGCGCGACCGATCGAGGCGGGATGATCCGCGAGGGGATCGAGTTCGATCGTCTAGGGCGGCGCGTTGCCTATTGGCTGTTTGATGAGCATCCGGGCTCGACCTCGACGATCTTGCGGCGCGGGGGCGCGTCAAAGCGCGTTGCTGCCTCTGAGATCATTCATATCTACCGACAGGATCGACCGGGCCAACGGCGCGGGGTGTCGTGGTTTGCGCCCGTCGCACTGGCCTTGCAGGACTTTGCCGACAACCAAGACGCAAAACTTATGCAGCAAAAGATTGCGGCCTGTTTCGCGGCGTTCGTCGTCGACCTCGACGGCGGGTCCGAGGAGGTCGTCGGGGGTGGGGCCGTCGAAGATGATCCGATTTCGAGCATTCAACCGGGGGCCGTCTATCACTTGGACGGGACGCAAGAGGTCAAGTTCGCAACGCCGCCCTCGGCCGATGGGTTCGACGAGTTTTCTCGGGTGGTGTTGCGCTCGGTCGCGATGGGGCTGGGCATCACTTATGAATCGCTGACGGGGGATCTCTCGACGGTGAATTTCTCGAGCGCGCGGATCGGGCGCTTGGAAATGAATAGGAATGTCGAGGCGTGGCAATGGCACATGGTCGTGCCGCAAATGCTCGAAAAAATTGCGCTTTGGATGCTCGAGGCATGGGCGATGAAAAGCGGCCGCGCCGAGGTGCTCGACGTGGTCGTGACATGGTCGCCGCCGCCTTTGACCATGGCCGATCCGAGGCTCGAGGCTGCGGCCGCGAAGGGTCGTCGCGCGCTTGGCTTGACCTCGCGCCAAGGCGAGCAACGCGCGCTCGGGTTTGATCCCGACGAGGTTCACCGCGAGCAACTCGAGGATCTGGTGCGCGACGCGGAGCTCGCGGCCGCAGCGCCCAAACCTGACACCACAGACACGCCAGAAAAGGGGCAAACGGATGAGTGAGATCGAGCTTTACGGGACCGTTGGCGGTTCGTTTTGGGATGAGGAGTGTTTCTCGCCGCGCACGGTGCGCAGTCTCTTGCAAGGGCTCACAGGCGATTTGACGGTGCGGCTCAACTCGGGCGGCGGGATCGCCTCGGATGGGCAAGCGATTTACACGATGCTGCGCGATTACTCGGCCACGGTTGGCCGCGTGACGGTGGTGATTGAGGGGGTTGCGGCCTCTGCGGCCTCGTTGATCGCTATGGCGGGCGACGAGATCGTGATGCGGCTCGGGTCGTGGATGCTGATCCATGATCCCGCGCAAGCGATTGTCTTTGATGCGCGCGGCACGGCCGAGGATCACCGCGAGATTGCCGATTTCCTCGACACGCTCGGCGACAATTACGCGGACGTTTACGCGGCGCGGGCGGGGATCACGCGCGAGGAGGCGCGAGCGATCATGTTGGCCGAGACGGTCTATCTCGGCGAGGCGGCGGTCGCGGCGGGGTTCGCGACGTCGACCGATAACGGGATCGAGGCGCAAGAGCCTGCCGCGTTTGATTATCGAGTTTATGCCAATGCGCCCCAGATCGGGCGCGTCGGGTGTGAAGGTCGCGGGGCAAATCCGCGACGTGTTGCCGCTGTGGCGATGATCGCGGGCGAGACTGCCCGCATGAATATGGGAAAAACAAACATGCCGAATACACAAATCCAAGAGCCCCCCGTGGTCGCAGATCCCGCGATCGCGGCACCGAGCGCCGCGCCGGTTGCGCCCGTCCCACCTGTGGCCGCGCCCGATGCGACGTCTCAAGGCGCGGGTGCTGCGCCGGTGGAAATGTCGGGCGGTGACGTCGCGCGGCTGTTCTCGATCGGCGGCCGCCTCGGGGCGACAACCGCGCAAATCAGCGCGGCCATGAGTGCGCATCCTCGCTCGTTCACAATGGCGCTCGATGTTCTCTCGGAGACCTTGGCGGAGGTGGCACCGCCGCCGATGATGGGCCGCCAAACTTCGCGGGTGCTGCGCGATGAGCAAGAGACCCGCCGCGCGGGGATGACCGACGCGCTCGCGGCGCAAATGATGCGCCAAACGCCCGATGCGCGCGCCATGCCGTTCATGCAAATGTCCATCGTCGAAATGGCGTCGCAGGCGAGCGGCTACTCTGGCCCGCTGCGCACCGCCTCGGATCGTGTGCGCGCGTTGGAAATGGCCGCGCATTCGACCTCTGATTTCCCCGCGGTCTTCGAGAATGCGGTCAATCGCACCTTGCTTGCGGCCTATGAGGCGGCAACCCCGACTTATCAGTCGATCGCGATGCGCTCCGATTTTAACGATTTCCGCCCGCACGCACATGTGCAAATCGGCGAGTTCCCCGCGCTCGAGCGCGTCGGCGAGGGTGGCGAGATCAAGTTCGGGACCGTGGGCGAGAGCAAAGAAACGGCGGTGTTGACTGCTTATGCGCGCGGGCTTTCGTTCTCGCGTCAAATGCTGATCAACGACGATCTCGGCGCGATCGCGCGGGTGATTGCGGGATATGGCTCGACGATCCTTGATTTCGAGGAGCAAACCGCTTGGGCCTATTATCTCTCGGCCAAGCTGGCAGATGGGAAAGACGTTTTCCACGCGAGCCGCAACAATCTCACGACTCCGGGCGGTGCGATCACGACTGAGGCGCTCGACGTGGGCCGCGCGAAGATCCGCAAGCAAACCCGCCTTGATGGCGAGCGTAAGGTGCCGACAAACTTCGTCCCGTCGATCCTTGTGTGCGGTCCGAACCTTGAGGGCGAGGCGATGCGGCTCTTGACGCCGGTGGTCGCGTCCGAGGCGAGCAACGTCAACACGCACGCGGGGCGGCTTGAAGGCGTCATCACCAATGAGATCGCGGGGAATGCGTGGTTCTTGTTTGCCGATCCGAACCGTCCGGGGGCCGAGGTGTTCACCTATGGCTATCTCGACGGGGCGACGGGGCCGCGTTTGCGCACCGAGGAAGCCTTCGGCCGCCAAGGCTTTGCGATGACGGTCGAGCACGATTTCGGGGTCGGCGCGGTCGGCTATCGCGGCGCGTATAAAAACGCAGGGCAATAATCCGGCCGATCTGCTGGTTTTCGATCTGACCCCATGGGGGGCGGATCACGGGGCCGAGGCGTTTCGCCTCGGCTTTTTCTTTGTCGCAATCAAAAGGGGTTTTCCTATGCGCAACTATATCTCAAGCGGGGCAACGATTACCGCAGTGCTAACGGCGGCCGTCGCCTCTGGGGGCGGTGTCGTTCTCGGCGATCTGTTCGGGGTCGCAAACACCGCAGGCGACGCGGGCGAGACGGTCGAGCTCGAGACCGTGGGCGTCTTTTCTCTGCCCAAAGTCGAGGCCGAGGTTTGGACCTTCGGCGCGCCGGTTTATTTCGATCCGGTGGATCTGGTCGCGACCATTGATCCCGATCGGGATTCGGTGGGTGACACGCTGGCGGTGTTGATCGGCCATGCGGTTGACGTCTCGCCGCCCGGCGCGGGCGTTGCGACCGGCGCGGTCCGGCTTTCGATCTAATGCGGGCGGCCTTTCCTGACCCGTGGCAGATACCGCTCGGCGAATGGGCGGGCGAGGCTGCTTTCATTCTCGGCGGGGGGCCGTCTCTCGCCGAGGTTGACGTCGAAAAGCTACGCGGGCGCGGGCGGGTGATTGCCGTCAATAACGCGGGATTCGACGTCGCCCCTTGGGCCGATGTGCTCTATTTCGCGGATGGTTGGCACCGCTGGCTCGGTTGGAATGTCGACCGGCTGCCCGAGTTTAAGGGCGAGCGGATCGTCACGCGGGCGCGGCTTTCACCTATGCCGGATGATCCGCGTTTGCGGCGGGTTAATTGGACCTATCCCGAGTGCGCGCACGCGGTCGACGGGCGCGGTGTTTCGGGCTTTTGCGGGGGTGGCAATGCGATCTCCCTCGCGTGGCAACTCGGCGCATCGCCGATCGTGCTTCTCGGCTTTGATATGCGTCCCGGCAATTATCATTCCGCGCACAAGCTGCCGCCGAAACCGGGGCAACACGCGGCCTCTTTTATTCCGGCAATCGAGCGCATGGCAAAAGCGATGCGCGGGGATCGCCGCCTTGTTGTGAATGCGACGCCGCGCTCGGCGCTGCGCGCGTTTCCGCACGTCGATCTCGAGGAGCTTTTGAACATGGACGATCTGACCGCGCTCAGGCGCGATATTCCGCGCGAGGTGGTGACCGATGATTGACCTCGACAAGCTGCTCTATCGGCACAGTGCGCGGGTGTGGGGTTCGGTGACACGGATCACGCTCAAAGACGGGGCGGCGCATGACGTGGCCTTGATTGATCGCACTGAGGGCGTCGAGCAATCGCGCGGCGGGGTCGAGCTCGGGACGCTCGAGCCTGCGGCCGAGATCCTGACCTCGAGCCTTGCCGCACTTGGCCTTGCGCGGGCGGATCTTGTCAACGCGCGGTTTCAGCTCTCCGGCCGCGCGTGGCGGGTGGTTTCAACGCAAGGCGTGCAAAGCCCTGCGGGTGAGGTCTCGGCGATGCTGTTTCTGATCGAGGCCCCGTGATGGACCGGCGCGAGGCTATTTTAGAGCGGCTCGTCGCGATTGCCGATGCGTTGCCCGGTGTCGCGGCGGTGCTGCGCAATACGCCCAAACTCGACGACACGGCGCGACCGGCCGTCGTCATCCTCGACGCCGACGAGGCGGTCGAGACCGCGCCCGAGGGGCCGCGCCGATCGGCGGGCGGCCCGATCCTGATCGCGATGACGCCGCAAGTGTTCATCCACGCCACGGGCGAGGGCGAAAACGCGGGTCCAATCGTCAACCAATGGCGGGCGGCATGGCTCAAAGCCGTGCTCCTCGATCCTGTTTTGAAATCGCTGGTCGGGCCAAACGGCTCGATCCGCTACGCGGGCGCGGCCACCGGCTTCGGTTGGGGCCGCGAATACCGTGGCGAGATCGGGATCGAGATCGCCTTCGTCTACCCTCTCAACCTCTCTGATCTTTGAAAGGATCTTCTCACATGGCCTCTAATCCACTCGACCTCTATATCGGCAAGGGCATTTTGTCCTTTACGCCTGCCGGTGGGCAAAAGCGCGATCTTGGCGAAGTTGATAGCTTCTCTGTGACGCCCGCCCTCGAAAAGCTCGAAAAGAAGGGCAACCGCTCGGGCGTTAAATCGACCGTGCGCACGGTGATTGTCGAGAAATCGGCGACCTTCTCTTTCGTCATGTCCGAGTTTTCGGTCGAGAATTTGGCGCTGGGGATGCTTGGCACGCTCGACACGGCCGGCACGACGATCGACATTTTCGCAAACTCCGAGGTGCGCGGCGCGCTCGAGTATGTCGGGACGAATGACATCGGCCCGCGCTTTACCGTCGTGCTGCCGAACGTCTCGATCGTGCCGCAAGGCGAGGTCGGGTTCATCACCGATGAGTTCGGGACGCTCGAGGTGTCGGGCGACGTCAACCTTGATGAGAATGGCTCGTTCGGGACCGTTGTTAAAACGCGCGAGGGTCAATAATGGCGGGTCTTATTGAGCTTTCCGATCTCGTCGAGACGATCACGATCGGGCGCAAATCCGTGCCGGTGCGGGGCCTGTCTGCGGCGGGCATCGCGTCCCTGCTTGGGCGCTTCCCCGAGATCCGCAAAATGCTTTCGGGCGGCAAGGTCGAGATCACGGTCGAGACGGTCGCCGAGCTGGGGCCGCAAGTGGTTGCCGCGATCCTTGCCGATGGGCTCGAGATCGACGTCGAGCTCGCGGCAAAGCTGCCTGCGGGCGTCCAGTTGGATGTGCTTGAGGCGATGGTGCGCCTGACAATGCCGGGCGGTCTTGACCCTTTCGTCGATCGCCTCGCCGCAATGATGGGCGGCTGCGGCCAAGGTCGATCGGGCGCGGCGCTGGCGACGAGCTCGCCGAGCTGATCGAAAAGCTGATTTCGGCGGGCCATGCGCCCGCCGATGTTTGGGGCTACACGCCGCGCCGGATTGCCGGATTTTGCGCCTATCTGGATCGTCGCCGATCGGCGGAGGCGGCGGACGCGCTGGCCTTGGCGTTCAATGCTGCCAACGGCAAGCCCGACGAGATCAAGCGACAAATCAAGGACATGAGGGGCAAGTGAATGTCGGGCCTGAAATATGCGTTTGCGAGTGTGCGCGGCGAGCTCGAGGCGGCGCTCGCCGCGATTGAAAAGCCGATTGCGGCGGCGGCATCTGGCGCGATGCGTGAGGCGGCGGATCTGGGGAAGGTGAAGGCGCGCGAGGCGATTGCGGCGGCGGGGTTCTCGCGCAAATGGCAAAACGCGATGCGGGCCGATGCTTTCCCAAAGCGCGGCGTCGATTCAACCTCGGCCGCAGCGGTCCTGCGCCATACGATCCCTTATGCGAGCGTCTTTGCGGAGGGCGCGACGGTCTCGGGGCGGCCTAATCTTTGGGTTCCGCTCTCGACGACGCCCAAAATCAACGCCCGCGAAAAGCTGACGCCGAAAGCCTTCGTGGGCGCGTTCGGGCCGTTGTTCTCGATGCGCAATGCCGCAACGCCTGTTTTGGCCGCGCGGCTCTCGGTCTCGAAATCCGCCGCAAAGCGCGGGGCTCCCTACAAAATCACAAAGGTGGCGCTCAAACGCGGCGCGCGGCGCGAGGGGATCGTGCGCGCGGTGCCGGTGTTTATCGCCCTGCGCAACGTGACGATTCCGCGAAAGTTCGATCTCGAGCCTGCCTTTGCCTCGGCGGCCGATGCGCTGCCCTCGCTTTACGCGAAACACCTTAAACCCGAGGATTTTTAACAATGGCCGCAAAAACCATTAAACAACGGATCGCCCTCGACGGCGGCAAAGAGATCCTCGCGACGCTGCAAGGCATGGGGAAAGAGGGCGAGGCCGCGTTTAAAAAGATCGAGGCCACGACTAAGGCGGCGTCGGGTCCGGGGGCCAAGCTCTCGGCCTCGATCGCAAACCTGCGCTCGAAGTTTGGTCAGCTTGAAAAGGCGGCGAGGCGCGTGCGCGATCGGTTCGGCGGGATGCGCGACGCGGGCGGGCGGCTCGGGGCGTCTTTGTCGAACATTGGCCGCAACGCGGGCCTGTTGACGGCGGCGATCGGGGCCACGGTCGCTGGTCTGGTCGCGTTCACCAAGGGCGGGACCGAGGCGGCGGACGCGGCGGATAAACAAGCGGCGGCGCTCGGCCTGACGATTGACGAATATGGCCGCCTGCAATTCGCCTTTGAACAAGGCGGGGTGGATGCGGAGAAATTCGCCGGTGCGATGACAAGGCTCAACGTCAAACTCGGCGAGCTGAAGGAGGGCAATAAGAACGCCGCCGAGACGTTCAAGGCGCTTGGGGTGCGCGCGCTCGATGCGGGCGGGAATGCCAAAAGCGCCGAGGTGATCTTCGGCGAGATCGCGAATAGGTTCGCGTCTATGCCCGATGGCGCCAAGAAATCGGCGCTTGCGGTCGAGTTGTTCGGGCGCACCGGCGCGGCCTTGATCCCGACGCTGAACGATGGGGCGGCGGCGCTGCGCGGTTTGGGGGAGGAGGCCGAGCAACTCGGTTTGGTCTTTACCGAGCAACAGGCGGCAACCTCTGTTGCGTTCAACGATAGCTTAAACCGATTGAAGCGTTCGGCGCTTGGCCTGCGCAACCAACTCTCGATCCTGTTCGCGCCATTTCTGACCGAGGCGAGCGACGGGCTTGTCGCGGCGATTGCCCGAAACAAAGATGCGATTGTTGACCTTGCAAGCAATGCGATCTCAAAGGCGATCCCGATCGCGGAGGATTTTCTAGCGGTCCTGACTGGGCGCGACGCTGACGTTAAAAACTCTTGGGTGCTCGAGCTCAAGGCACAAGTGATCCAGTTCGCGGAGGCGGTTCAAAACGCGATTAGCGGGGTGATCATCCCCGCGTTTGACGCTCTGAAACTTGCGGGCGAGGGTGTTGCGGCGTCGTTCAACGGTCTCTTTGGCACGGATTTCTCGGGCCAAGAGATCTTGATCGGCGCGGCGCTGCTCAAACTCTCGGGGATCTTGGGTGTCGTCACCTCGGCGGCCGGTTTTGTGGTTGGCGCAATCCGGCTGCTCGTCGCGGGGTTTGGGTTGATCGCGCCCGCGATTGCGGTGTTCGCGTCATTGGGGCCGGTTGTTCTTGCAGGGGTTCAAGCGGTCGGCGCGGCGATTGCCGGATTGATCTCGATCCCTGCCTTGATCGTGGCGGCGGTGATCGGAGCCGTCGCTGCGGTTGTGATCTATTGGGATGAGGTTAAGGCCGCGGCTGCGGTTGCGTTCGAGTTCCTCGTCGCGGGCGCATCCCTGATCGGCGGCGCGTTCTCCTCGGCCTTCGGGGCGCTGATCTCGATCGCCTCGGCGGCGTGGTCTTTGATCGTCGAGGGGGCGAGCGCCGCGTTTAACGGCGTTCTTGCCCTTGCCGAGACGATTGGCGCGGGCGCGCTGAATGCGTTCTCGGCGCTTGGATCTGCGGCGTCAAATATCTGGCAGGCGATCTATGAGGCGGCGGCGATCGCGTTTCGGGCGGTTGTCGGGGCGGCCTCGACGTTGGGGTCGAGCGTGGCGTCAAGTTTCCGCGCGATCCTTGACGCGGCGGTCGCGATATGGCGCGCGATCTATCAGGCGGTTGCGACCGTGTGGCGCGCGGTTTCCGAGGTCGTCGCGGGCGGGTTGACCGGCGCTTTCTCGATCGTTCGCGATATGGCGCTCGGGATCTGGTCGGCCTTCCGCGATGCGGGATCGGCGGCGGTCGAGTTTATCTCGCGACAGGTCGGGCGGCTGGTTTCGGCCCTGCGCTCGGCGCGTGATCTGTTCCGATCGTCGTCGTCGGGCTCGGGGTC
>Ga0070754_10003352_pt1 | contig 11341 bp, 10 predicted proteins | sample VirMetDEL_Sep_01_FD_75181 | JGI IMG/M metagenome (GOLD analysis project Ga0070754, IMG submission 75181) | Aqueous microbial communities from the Delaware River and Bay under freshwater to marine salinity gradient to study organic matter... | ecosystem: Environmental > Aquatic > Marine >... | reverse complement strand
TTTAGAGCGCAGACTGATGAATCGACTCCTTTTCATATTCTGCGCGGTGCTGGCTTGAAGGCGTTTCCTGCGCCTTCCAACTCTGTTGACCTCCGACTAGAGTCGGTATCCTCCCAGTTGACGAAGATGGTCGAAGGTAAGCCAGCACTATTAATAGACAGGCGCTGCCCCCAATTAATTAAAGGGTTTGAGGGTGGTTATGCTTATAAGCGCATGGAAGTAAGCGGAGAAAGATACGCAGATAAACCAGACAAGAATATGTTTAGTCACGTTCATGATGCGGCTCAGTATTTATTCTTAGGCGCTGGTGAGGGCAGAGCTTTGATGAATAGCCAAAAACCAGCTAGACCTGTAATTGCTAAGCGTAACTTTGATGTCTTTAATCGTGGGCCTAAACAACGGAACAAACCTAGTTTTTGGTCAAGGCTATAGCTTTTTGTGCATTGATGTTTGGTTTCTTCTATGCTTACGAGTAGAAAACAAAGGAGATTAATATGTGTTTTGGTGGCGGTGGCGGCCCTAGTGCAGCAGAAAAAGAAGCAGCAGCCGATCAGCGAATAGAAGCTGAGGCAGCTAAAACTGAAGAGATTCAAAAAAGAGCCAAGCAAAAGCGGGAAGATATTTCTACAGCTTTGGAAAGTAGAACGCGCAGAAGTGGTATGCGCGGTGGCGCTGGTCGCCGTTCTTTGTTTAGAGCTGGTGGTGGTGGATTCTTAGGTAGGTTTGGCTAATGCCTGATATAGCAAAGCAATATATTCAAAGTTATCAGAAGGCAAAAGCCTTTCGTGAAAACTGGGTTCCGTTGTTCGAGGAATGCTATGAGTATGCTTTGCCTCAGCGTGAGTCATTTTACTATGAAGAGGCTGGACAGCGCAGAGATGATAAGATCTTTGATGAGACTGCGGTAGTTGGTGTGCAAGAGTTTGCCAGCCGCTTGCAGTCTGGTTTGGTTCCTAACTTTGCGCGTTGGGCTGATCTTATGGCTGGCAGTGAAGTGCCACCAGAGCAGCGTGAAGCTGTAGATAATGATCTTGATGAAGTAACTGAGTATGTATTTGAGGTTCTTCAGAACTCTAATTTCAGCCAAGAGGTTCATGAGTCATTTATGGATTTGGCTGTGGGTACTGGTGTCTTGTGCGTAGAAGAGGGAGATGCAATTAATCCTGTAAATTTCTCAGCTATACCGCTTCCTCATGTAGTCCTTGACACTGGGCCCGATGATAAGATCGATCATGTTTATCGTGAGCGAAAGAAGGTTAAGTTCGATCATCTTTCAATCATGTATCCTAAAGGAACCTTTGATCAGAAGGTTACTTCTTTAATGGGATCTGATCGTGAAACGACTGTGCTTGAGGTTGTTTGCCGCGACTACTCTAAGAAAAACGAAGAAGCTTACTATCACTATGCAATATGCATGACCACTAAGACTATGCTTTATGCTAAAGAAATGACTGGTCTTGGCTCTAATCCTTTTGTTTGCTTTCGTTGGGGTAAATGCGCTGGTGAGATTTATGGGCGTGGCCCACTGCTTAATGCGTTATCTGCTATTAAAACAACTAATCTTACGATTGAGCTTATTCTTGAAAATGCCCAGATGTCTATCTCTGGTATTTATCAAATGGAAGACGATGGCGTAATCAACCCTGACACGATTAATTTAGTACCCGGATCAATCATACCGAAAGCTATGGGTTCTGCTGGTCTTCAGCCAATACAAGCGGCTGGTCGTTTTGATGTAGCACAGCTTGTTTTAAGTGACATGCGCTTGAATATTAAACGAGCATTGTACAATGATATGCTTGGAAACCCAGATAAAACTCCTGCTACTGCAACTGAGGTAGCAGAGCGTATGGGTGACTTGGCTAGAAGAATGGGATCTGCATTTGGTCGCTTGCAAGCAGAACTCGTGCAGCCCGTACTTCAACGTGTAATATACATTTTAAAGAAGCAGGGCCGCATAGAAGTACCTACAGTAAATGGACGGGAAGTTAAAGTACGTTCTGTTTCTCCGCTTGCACAAGCTCAATCAAATCAGGACATTTCTAGCGTGGCTAGATTCCTTGAGTTAGTAGGTGGAGCCTTTGGCCCAGAGATGTTGCAGCTTCTAATTGATGGTGAACAAACAGCAATTCATCTTGCGAAAAAATTTGGTGTGCCAGAGAGCTTGATTCGTGACGAAGAACAGCGTAGACAAATAGCTGCATTAGCGCAGCAAATGGCACAGCAACAGCAAGGACAGATGATTGCCGAACAAGGTTAATATTGGATTAGATGGAATCCAGAGGGCTTCTGATAAAGATGTTCAGATAAGTCAGAATATTGCTGAGATTTTTAAATCATCTACTGGCAAGGAAGTTCTTCGTTATTTGCGTTCTATTACCATAGAAATGGTTAATGGGCCTAATGTGACTACGGAAGAGTTGCGACATATAGAAGGCCAGCGTTATATTGTTGGTCTTATTGAGCAGCGTATTGCACATTCACATAGGAGTAATAGCAAATGAGCGAAAGCTTGATGGAAAGCAACGAAGCGCCAGCAGCAGAAGAGCAGCGCGATTTTGTTGTGGCAGAAGACAATCAGCCAGAACGCCCTGAGTGGTTGCCAGAAAAGTATAGTAGTGGTGAAGATTTAGCCAAGGCTTACAAAGAGCTTGAGTCAAAACTAGGAACCAAAGAAGAAGACATTCGCAATAAGCTTCTTGAAGAAATTCAGACTGAAGCTTTTAGTGATCGTCCTGATTCTGCTGGTGATTATCAACTTCCTGATATTGTTGATGATGAGCTTGCTGTAGATAATGAATTACTACAGTGGTGGTCAGAACATGCTTTTGAAAATGGTTATGGGCAAGATGAGTTCCAAAAAGGCATTGAGATGTATGCTCAAGCTGTTAATGGAAGCCAACCAGACTTGGAGGCAGAAGCTGCAAAGCTTGGTGATAATGCAAATGATCGCATTCAAGCTGCATCTATGTTTGCTAATAAGTTCTTCCCAGAGCAATCTTTGCCAGCCATTGAGCGTATGTGTGAAAGTCATGAGGGCATTCTTGCTCTTGAAGCAATTATGGAAGCAACCAAAGATGGTTCATTTTCTGGGGGCAGTCAGCCAACAGGTCAAATAACTAAAACCGAACTAGATGAAATGATGAACGATCCTAGATATTGGGACAAGAATGATGCGGCTTACGTTAGGCAGGTAGAAGAAGGCTACAAGCGTCTTTATGGAGGTTAAGATTCTCAAGAGGGGTAAGTTTTACTTAACCCCTTTTACGCTTGACCATATTGATGAGGTTGCTGCCAATCTGAGTCAGGAAAATAAAAGAGAGCTTAAAATCCTTGGACACTTGGATATTAAGCAAGCAATTACAGAAATGTATGAATGCTCTGAGTGTTATTTAGTTCGCAAAGAGGGTGAAACATTTATTGGCGTTGGTGGTCTTTGGTATGCTGAAGATCAAGATTGCCCTCAAATGTTCTTTATGTTTTCCGACAAAGTAAAAGAAAACTTCACTACTATGGCTCGCGGATCAAAGATGCTTGTTAATTATCTTGATAAAACCCAACCGCAAATGACTATGACTATACTTGCTGATTATGAGTTTATGGTAGACTGGGCAGTATGGTTAGGCTTTGAGCCAGTAGGGGTAAGTAGCTCACCGCCTCATAAGTACGTTGATTTTGTGCGTTGCAATCCAAACCAAAAAAGTGTTTACGATGAAACATTACGGCCCATAACGCACTGAAAGGCCCGAGAGGATACCCTTGCTGAAGTGAAAGAGTGGATACCCGTTGGCAACTGTAACTTCAAAATAGGACTGTAAAATGGCTAATACAATCGACCAAGCCTTTATTAAACAGTTTGAATCAGAAGTTCACATAGCATATCAGCGTATGGGTTCTAAACTCCGCAACACAGTACGCTCAACTAATGTGACTGGTTCAACTGCTCGCTTCCAAGTAATTGGAAAAGGCACTGCATCTACAAAAACACGCAACGGCGATGTGACCACAATGGAATTGGCGCACACCAATGTTGAAGCAACTATGGCTGACTACTATGCTGCCGAGTATATTGACAAGCTGGACGAATTGAAAATTAACATCAATGAACGTCAAGCTGTTGCTCAATCTGCTGCTGCTGCTTTGGGTCGTCAGACTGATGCATTGATTACCACTGCAATGGATGCTGGTGCTAACTCAACTCAGATTGCTGATACAGGCGGTGCGCTTGTTAAAGCAGATCTTCTAACCTTATTTGAAACATTTGGTGCAGAAGATATTCCAGAAGACGGACAGCGCTATTTGGCTATGTCTCCTGCTGGATTTGCTGACTTGTTTAACATTAATGAGTTTGCTTCATCAGATTATGTAGGCCCACAAAACCTACCATTTGCTGGTGGCATGACAATGAAAGAGTTCTTGGGCTTCAAGATCTTCTCAACTTCAGCAGTAGCTGGCGGCAAGAACTTTGCTTACCACGCTCGTGCTGTAGGCATTGGCATTAACTCCGATGTTCAAACCGAGATTAACTATGTACCTCAGAAAGTAGCGCACCTTGCGACATCAATGATGTCTATGGGTTCTGTCGTTATTGATGATGACGGTGTATTTGAAGTTCTCGATAACAACTAATAGGAGGGGGGCGAAAGCCCCCTAACTTCTTATGCCAGCAAATACAGCAATCAAGATATGCTCTCGCGCCTCCATTCTTATGGGCGGCTCTCCGATTCAGTCTTTTACAGAAGGAACGGCAGAAGCAGATGTAGTTGATGCTGTATATGAGGACGTTGCTCGCGCTGCGCTAACTAACTCAAGATGGCGTTTTGCTACTAATCAACAGCAGATTAGCAGACTTGTAGCGGCTCCAACAGGTCGCTTCGATGCAGCTTACCAGCTTCCGTCTGATCTTATTATGCTAAGTGCTGTAACAATAAATGATGAACCGATTGTATATGATACTTACGGCGATAAGGTTTATTGCGATGCTAATGAGACTGAGATTCTTGTAGCTGATTATATATTTAGAGCAGATGAGGCTTACTGGCCTCCTTACTTTACAATGGCTGTAGAGTTTCAAGTGGCTGCTATGCTTTCTATTTCTGTTGCGCGTGATGCTCAGTTAGCTTCTTTAATGGAGCAAAAGGGTGAGCAGTTTTTAATGAGAGCGCGTAGACTTGATTCACAGCAGCAAACAACTAAAAAGCTAAACACTTCGAGGTTTATAAGTCAAAGGCGTAGCTAATGCAGAAAGTTAGAGTACCACAGAATAGCTTTCAGTTTGGTGAAATCAGCGACTCCCTAATAATGAGAACGGATTCTGCTGTGTATGTTTCTTCTGCACAGCGCGTAGAGAATATGTTGGTTACTGCCGAGGGCGCTTTGAAAAAGCGTCATGGTTTAAAGCATCATTACGATTATAGCATAACTTATAACGGCACTTATCCAGAGCAATCTCACTTATTTAAGTTCGAGTTTGACGATAATGAATCATATGTAATTTCTGTTGAGCATCAAAAGGTTCGTTGTTTTTTCTTAGATGACGCTGGAACATATACTACTGCTGGTGACTTACATCTTGTAGAAACTATTACTCAGGATACTAGTAGTAATGCTTTGCCATTTGACCAAGAGTATTTGCAAGAATATACCTTTGCTCAATATGGCGATGTAATGTTTATCTGTCATCCGTTGTTTGCACCGCGTATGCTAACAAGAACTGCTTTAGATGCGTTTGAGATTAGTGTTTATAGCTTTGATCAACGTGCTGATAATAAGGTTACTTATCAACCTTACTCTACGTTTCAGCCAAGCGGTGTTACATTAGATCCATCTGCAACAAGTGGTACTGGTATTACTTTAACTACAAGTGAAGATTACTGGGTTTCAGATCATGTTGGAGTAACTGTTCGTTACCATGAATCTGAAATTTTAATTACTGGCTATACTTCAGCTACAGTTGTTACTGGCAATGTTTTAGATACGCTTAAAATAAGATTATCTGTTTTAAACCCACTAAGAACTGCTGATGGCTCTAATCTTGTAGAGGTTACTCATTTAAATCATGGGTTTAATGTTGGTGATGCAATTACAATAGAAGGTGCTAGTGCAACAGGTGGTATTAATACCGCTCAGTTAAATATTACAGATCAAGTTAGAGAAATCATTGACGAGAATACTTATACTTATCAAGCAGGAGGCACTGCAAATGATAGTGAAGATGGCGGAGGTAATGTTAAAGTAGTTTCTCATGCACCTATTAGAGATTGGGATGAACAGTCTTGGTCTGCTGTTCGTGGTTATCCTGCTGCTGTTACTTTCCATGAAAACCGTTTGTGTTTTGGTGGCACTATTGCAGAGCCAGATAATATCTGGATGAGCAAGGTTGGAAGCTTTTTTAACTTTGATGTAGGCGAAGCAGCTGACTCTGACTCAATTCAAATTGTTGCAGCAACGGGTGATGTAAACCAAATCAGATATATGGTTTCTAACCGTGACTTGCAAATCTTTACTGCGACTGGTGAATTGTATGTACCTACTTACTTAAACCAAGCTATTACTCCAACTAATGCTCAGATAAGAATGCAAACACCATATCGGTGTGAGTTTGTTCAGCCGACTTCTATTGATGGTGCTACTATTTTTGCAGAGATAGGCGGTAAAACAGTAAGAGAATATTTATATACAGATACAGAAGAGGCTTATACTGCTACTTCAATATCTACTATTGCTTCTCATTTAATAGATAGACCTAAGTATTTAACGGTTGTTCATAGCGGCTTTGAGCTTCCTGATTCTTATGCGGCTATAACTTTAGGCAATGGCGATATATCTTTGTTTAGTTCTAACAGAGCGGAGAAGAAAGCATCTTGGACTAGGGTAACAACAGATGGTAGATTTTCTTCTGTTATTGCTATTCACAATCGTTTGTTTGCGAATGTTTACTACGGCAATAAGCTTTGCTTATGTGAATTTACCAAGGCTTCTTTATCAGGTGTAGGCTCAAGAGAAATGGGCATAGATAACTTTATTTATGTAGCAGGATTTCCTTGGCTAGATGTTTCTAGTATTTATTCTGTTGGTGATACAGTTACTCTTGGTGTATGGACTACTCCTACAACATGGCTTGGTGAGCATCCTGTTGTAAATAATAGTGGAGTAGCTTCTGTTGATGTAAGCGCTTATCCATCTTATGGAGGTAATTTCTGGGTAGGTAGAGCGTTTACTGCTAAGATTGTAAGCAATCCTGTAGACGCTTCTATGGGCAATGGCCCAGCAACAGGTGACATTAGAGGCATTACGAATGTGGTTGTTGATGTAAAGAATACAGATTCTTTAAAGGTAAATAACAGACCAGTAATTAGCTCAAACTTTACTGGCAAGAAGGAAGTAAGATTGCTGGGGTATAATAGAAATCCACAGATTACTATTGAGCAGGATACTCCTGCTGAAATGCAAGTAAACGGATTAGTAGCGGAGTTAATAGTCTAATGTTTCAAATGATTGGACTTATTGGAAGTGTTGTTGGCGCGGCTGGTCAAATGGCTGCTGGTAGAGCCGCTCAAGAAACCGCTGAATTAAACGCTTATAATGTCGAGACGGATAAAGTTAGAAGTGAGACTGAAGCTAGGCAAAGGCATAATGATAGATTAGAGCAATATAGATCTAATTTATCAGCAAATATTGCGGCATTTTCTGCTGCTGGTAGAGATATATCTGACAAATCTGTAAAAGCATTTTTAGAAAAACAAAGAGAAATTGCTTCTGATGACACTCGTAGGTCTGATTTTATGGGGGCGGCAGAAGCGGCAAGGCTTCAGCAGCAAGCAACTGCTGCTAGAGTAGAAGGCAGAGCAATGCGTCAAGCTGCAACTATTGGTGCATTTACTACATTAGCAAGTGGTATATCAAACTTTTATAAAACTTCTGCACCAACACCAAACTATGGGCCACCACCCACAGGGCCACACGGATAGGAATAAATATGGCTGTAATTAGAGAAAAGCGTCAATTTAAAATTGGGCCAGTTGGTGTTGCTCGCGCCTCTGAAGGCGGTCAAATTATAGGCAAAGCTATTGCTGATAGTGCGAATCAGCTTGCGGGAGAGTTTTTTAAACAAGCTGCATTTCAAGCTGAAAAAACTGGTGAAGAAGCAGCAGCTTCTATTGCAAGGGAACAAATTACAGCTATTGATCCTAATACTGGAAAGCCTCAAGCATTTTCTCCTCCTCAAGGCTTTGGGCAAATAGCTACAGAAGCATACCAGCGCGTTATTATGCGTAGATTTCAACAGTCTTATGACGATGAAATGCAAAATAAGGCTAGAGAGTTAGCAGCTAAGTATGAGGGGAATCCTAATGGTGTTGCTCTGTATGAATCAGCAATGTCTGATTATATGGCAGCAATGTCTAATGAGGCAGAAGGGCAGTTTAAAACTTACATACAAGATGTAGGTACAACTTATCTTAACGCTACTAAAACAAGTCTAGCCATAGCTCAAATACAAAAAGAAAGAACAGCAGCAGCCCAAGCTCAAGCACAAGCTGTTGAGAATGGCTATGAAGCTTTTGAGTCAATGGTTGCTCAAGGTGGGCCAAGCGTACTTCAAGGCCCAACTCAAACAAATGCAGTAATAGCTCAGGTTCAAAACACTATAAATGATGGTGTAGATTCTGGATTATTTGACTCTCAAGCGTCTTTAAATATGGATGAAGCTGGTCAACTGGCTCAAGCCAGAGGCTTACTAAGATATGCTATTACTCAAACTACTAACCCAGATAAACTAAAACTATTGCAACATGCTGTAGGCACTCAGAATGCTGGTGCGGTTCCTCAGGAGTTTTCTTACATTGCCGATGCAATGAAGGCTATTGGATCTAATTATAGCGCCTTATCTCAGCTGGAACAGTTTTCTGATGGCTTGTTGTCTGATGCAATACAAGCGGCTCAAGTAATGCAAGATCAAGAGTTAAGATCTTTAGAAGCAAAGAATGCTATGAGCATTTTTGACATGCAGCAAAGTATGCCAGCAGCATTGTCAAAAGCCACTATTCAAAGTAGATTTTTTTCCCCGAATACTGTAGCAGTCCAAGCAATTTCAAGTTACACAAAGCTAACAGATGAATCTAGGAATGCTTTAGCAACTGGAAACAAAACGCTTTCAGAGCAGTTAATTAAGACTCGTGATGATTTACTTAGCGCTCATGTTGAAGGCTTAATGCTTAAGGCCGTTAAGGGCTTAACCAAAAAACAAACAGAACAACTTGAAAAAGCCATTTTTTCTAGAACTATTCTTGGTGCGCCAGATACCTCAAAGCCATCGTTAGAAGCTTTAATTAAGATTAATAATGAAGTTAATCCCAAAGTTCTTGACGAGTTTTTGCCGTTTATTGGTTCATATAGAGATGCGGCTGGTAAGTATGTTGAGGCCGAGAAGAAAACAAATGCAGCTTTAAGGGCTTCTACATTTGATGAGTCGATTGATAATATTGATAAACTTAGAGGCCCAGATGTTTCATCTGGCGTTCAAAGCTTAACGGATACATTTTCTTTAATAGATGATCTTGATGAAACTCTAAGAGAAGAATATTTAAAAGAAATACAGCGCCGTGGTGCTGAAGCTAGCATTAACGAGTTTTTTGAAACAAATCCTTCTAAAGAAACTGCTATAGATGCAAAGGCTTATTTAGATGGTGCTGCTCCAACAGATAACTTAAACTCTAAGCATTTAGAATTATTAAGCCAAGCTTCTAGCTATGCAAAAACATCTAAGACTGAAAACACAGTTAGAGAGCATTTTAATCGTGCGGCGAGTAGAAACTCTAGCAGAATTAATCAAGCTAAAAAAGATAGACAATATTATGAAAATGAACAAAGGCTTAGGCAAAGACAACTTGATCCAACAAGTGTAACAGATCAAAAGTTTGTTGATGATTTTCTTACAAAAAACTTTTCTGATGTTTTGCAAGGTGAGCCGCTATCTACATTTTGGTCAAATGCTGAAGCACAACAAACAGAGCGCGGTCAAGTTTTATTAAATGCTATTGCTGGCTTGAATACTATGCCTCATTCGTTGCAAGAATCTCTTTCTTCATTTGCTAGTGGAAACTTTTTAGGTGGAAGTCCAGTCGCTTTACTCTCTCAATATACAAGTTACAGAGAGTATGAGTATATGGGTACGACTATGAGATCCCCCATGATGCAGGGCTTAGATGAAAGTCAGGTTGCTGTATTAGACTATTTAGCAGACGCTTCTAGGCTTATTGGGTCTGATCCTGAGTTTTTATCTAGGGCATTTGCAGCTAAATCTGAGTTAGAAAGAAACCCAAGATACAAAGAAAATGTAGAAGCATTTCTTGGCACTAACTTAGATGATTATGTTTCTCAGATTAGTGGGATTCAAGATGCGCCTCTTTCTGCATATAATGGAATGAAAGCCGCTACATTAGATTTAATGGGTATATCTTTGGCTGGTGGTCTTGGAGCCGCAGAACTTAAAAAAAGATTAGAACGTCAGCTTAATGCATCATATCCAAGTGGAGAGGGTATTGTTCTTGGCCCTAATGGTTCAGCAAGAACTGCTGCACCAATTTCATATGCTGCTCCTAAAAATGAAGACCTGTTTAAAAACTACATTATTAATCAGGTAACAAAAGCCCAGCCTAATGCAGAGCCTCCTGAGCTTGGTCTTGCTAAAGATGTAGGCGCGGTTGCATATACCGCTCAAGTAATAGCAACGGGAACTGCTCCAAAAGGAAACATATTCCTAAAACCAATAGGTGTACCAACTAAAGGGCAAGTTCAATACGCAGTATTTAGAATTACTAGCCCAGAAGAAGGCGGTTATGAGCAAGTATATACTGAAGTAAGAGAAACTGGTCCGCAAGATTTACCTATTAGAGCGCCTCTTATTATTAGCAATAAAGATAAATCTTTTTTAGATATGGTATCAAAAAGAACTAATAGAGAAAGCAAAGACGCAGTTGCGTCTGGAACAACTAAGTATGCTATTCCTCGCGGGATTCCTACAGATGCTTTTGGAGGTGCTGTTATTACTGGTGGCGGCACAATGTTTAACGTTGATCCTACTGCTGGACTGCAAGGCCCAATAATGGAGCTTAATTAATGGCTAATGAATATTCTCCAGTATATTTTCAAAGAGATATAGTTAGCGGAAGACCTACTTTTGGGGAAACTTTATCGGCTTCTGTAGGTTATACTCTTGATCCTTTGTTTGAAACTATAGGCCAGACAGCTAGATACGGAATTCAAAAAGAATCTGGATACAACCCGGTGAAGGACTTGGGTAACTACGAGGTTTATGCAGAAACATTATCCAGAGCTACAA
>Ga0070754_10003347_pt1 | contig 11354 bp, 3 predicted proteins | sample VirMetDEL_Sep_01_FD_75181 | JGI IMG/M metagenome (GOLD analysis project Ga0070754, IMG submission 75181) | Aqueous microbial communities from the Delaware River and Bay under freshwater to marine salinity gradient to study organic matter... | ecosystem: Environmental > Aquatic > Marine > Coastal... | reverse complement strand
TGGGATCGAAACAAGCGAGTAACCGCTCCTGTTGGTAAGGATATAGCCGAAATTGAACGTGTTAAATTCCCCGAAGGTCAAACTGATGTTGGAGGTAATCCAGAATATTATGCCAGAGTGAGGGCAAACTTTGCGCCAGGTGCAGGCGAAACCGCAGTTGACGGTGGTGATTTTATCTCTTGGAATAACGTGATTGAAGATGCGAATACCCTAGCAGGACAACCTGCTGTTGTCTCCTTTTATGCTAAAGGTGCAACTGGAGTCACAGGATTCCTTGCAGTTGAATACACTCAGTATTGGGAAGGAACTACAGGAGGAACCTCAAGTAACCAGATTCTACCTCTAGTTTACTTGGATGGTGAATATAAATGGACAAGATACTCAATGAAATTTGCCCCTGTCATCGGACCAACAGCATCAGGTCTAATAAACAGAGATGAGAGTTGGGCACAACTATCCATTTTCCCATATAGGTTCCAAGGTGTAACTGGTAATACAGGTGCTGCTGATGTTCTCTATGCAGGAGAGGTTTCTCTTGCCAAGGTTCAAATGGAGCCTGGTTTTATAGTCACCGATCCTTCGATAGTTGATATAGATCAAGAGTTGAGAAGGTGTAAGAGATTCTATCAGACTTCATACAAGGTTACTGATTATGTCGGAAAGTCAACTATGCTATCAACATCTTCACCGGATGAATCAACACCAAGTATTAGCATGATTAGTGGTTCATCTAGGTCACTAGTTCGGATTCCCGTCGAACTAAGAAAGGTTCCAACTAGTGTGAAGATATATTCACCAAAGGGAACTTCAAATATGGCATTTAATCTTAGTGCTGGTAGAGAGTTAGATAAAACTTCAGGAACTAGAGGTTATAACAATCAGGCTCGTTCATGGGAAAGTCGTGCCTCAGTTTTTGGAACTTCTAGTTCAACAACAGGTTTTGGTTTCAACTCGCTATTCGGGTGGGTGTTCGGAGATGTGGTGGCTTTCCACTATGTTCTAAATTCAGAGTTCAATACAGGAGTCAATGAATGACTTGTAATTCATCTAGTTCAAATATTTCAGGAACTCCTATTGCTGGAGAGGTAACTCAGGTTGGATCACAACTTAAAGTTGATGTGGTTCAGGCTAGTCACGGTTTTACATCAGGTAATGTAATCAGATTTGATGTTGATTCAAATGGTTACACACTAGCACAAGCAGATAGTCCAGCAAACGCAGAGGTATGTGGTGTTGTTGCTGAGGGATCTGTCTCTACTAATATCTTTGGCTACGTTATGGCTGGTGATATTATAATGAACACCTTTGCGGAAACAGGTGCGATTGCTGGTTCTACTGCGGCAGAAGTTTTCTTCCTTAGTTCCGTAACCGCAGGTGTGATGGACAGCACCCCACCAAACGACGCAGGATCCGTTCTGAAGACAGTTGTGGTTCGTCTCCCATCTGTGAGCATTAATGGTGTAACACAAGATAAAGGTATTGTTAAAAACTATGTGGGTAACTATCTAGGGGGAGATACTGCTGTTTATATGAGCGGAGTTAACCCAGTTGGATCTATCCATGCCTTTGCTGGAGATGCAACCAAAGTTCCGACTGGATGGGCTTTATGTAATGGAAGTCCAATCAGTGCATCATCATATCCAGATTTTGCTTCAACGATTAACAAACTATATGGATTCCGTGATAGTATTACATTTACATCAACAGAGCCTCCTCAATGTGATACTGTAGAACTAGGTAATATAGTGGCAACTGTAATAGAAAGTGGAAACAATAGACTTCTTGTTGAATACACATCCTTCCGAACATCACAAAATATCGATGGTGTTCGTGGTGAAAATGGTCAAGCGTCATTTACAGAAACTTCTTTAACTCCTGTTGGATTTCAGGCAGGCGATAAAGTTAGATGTATTTTTAGAGGAAGTTTTGTTGAGGCAACTGTTGATACAGTAACTCTTGACTCTGTTCTTACACCCGATCTCCGAAATAAGTTTATAATGGGAGCAACGGGAGACTCAACTAACAGTGGCTTGAATAAGCAAGGTGGTTCAGAAAAGATAGAGATGAATCTCATATCAAATCAAGATACAAATATAAACTTTGGAATCTCAGAGACAACCGAGAGTGGTTTGACTTCCATTGAAAACTTGCCTCCTTATGTTACGACAAACTGGATCATTCGTCTTGGTGATTCGAGTTATACTTCATTCCTAAATCAACTCAGTCTCAAGACCCTTTCCATTACAGATCTTCCATCCTCAGATCCAAACGTAGCAGGATCTTTGTATGCAGGTGTGGATGGAATAGTCAAAGTATCAGCAGGATGATAAATGTCAAATAGTGTAATCGGTTATAATATAGGTGAGATTGGTCCCACCGGACCCACTGGTGGCACAGGACCAAATGGAGAAACAGGGCCCACAGGCAACACTGGCTCTATTGGTGTTACTGGAGCGAGTGGTTATACTATTGACAACATCACGATTGCTGATTTCAATGATACTGGAACTTACCAGGCAAGAACAACATACACTAATGATGATATTATCACCGTTGATCTTGAAATCTCAACTACAATAGATTGTCTAAATCCAAGAAGATTAGGGCCTAAAGGTGAAGTTGTCTTTGAGGTTTATTCTGAAACAACAGGCCCACATGAACCACTTACTTTTACTGGTGATTGTGAAGATAATAAAATATATCTAAAAACTATTGCAGGAACTGGTGGGTTTGTAGTAACCCAGACGGACGACGAAATCATCGTTCGATATACTGGTAGTGGAACTATTCCTGTTCCAGTTAGTGGAGCAACTGGACAGATTGCCTACATGGGTGGATCTGGTGGAAACAGTGCTGAAGCAACTCCACTAGTTCGAGGTGCAACAGGTTTTGAGTATAATCCAGAAACTCAAAACATTAAGGCAATCTCTCGTAGTTACAATGAGGTTGGATATCGTTTCGGTCTTACTGAGGTTAGTGGTGGATCGATTGTAAATGGAACAAGAACAATAGAGTTTAATGTAAATCCAGGCCTTCATCTTGGTAGTTCAACAATACAAAGCGACCCATATGGTTCGTCTGCTGGTTGGGGAAATGTTTGGGTCATTGATGCTAACCAACTTTATCGAGATGAAACAGGAAACACAGATGGGGACTTGGGTACAAAGGCTCCTTTTGTTAAGTTCAATGATATCACGCCACTGACCGCCGAGTTCAAGGATTACTTTGGTGGGGACAATACAAACAGAGCATCTGCCTTTACTCTAATAGTAAAGGGTGGTGACTTCACACGAAGAGATGATGGAGCAACCTTGGATGGTGATACTTTCCCACCCAACTGGATTTTCCCATACAACGAAAGACCAGTTCTCACGAACGCAACTGACATATATCAGTTTGTTTCTTATGGACAGAAAAACGATAACGGCATTATTTGGTACGGAAGTCCTTTGAAATCCAATCCAAATGTAGATATATTCTTTACTACATACTAGGTAAAAAATCAGGACTTTAATATGGCCAACTCTTCCATCTCTACATTAATGGGTCCAACAGGACCAAAGGGACCAACAGCACCAGATGGTTCTGTTGGAACTACAGGAAACACTGGAAATACTGGATCGACTGGACCAACTGGGGCAACTGGTTCTGGTATCAGTGCTGATGCTGGTCTTACAAACTGCAACCAAAGATTACTAGTAAATCTTGATGGAGAGTATTTTGTCATTGGTCCTATCGCGGGAGCAACTGCTTCTTCTAATGGTGGAGTTGGTGGTGTAATATGTGATAGTTGTTCTGCTGGATTAGAGTGTCCTTCTGGGGGTGTTGGAGGACAAGGTAGTTATTGTTGTTGTGGAACATGTATTCCAGTGGGAGATCCTTGTTTACCTGACCTTGGCTCTCCTTGTAATCCTAGAATTGACATTGATGTTGTTGGAACGGGCGCTAGTATTCTGAGAGGAATCAGCGGACCCACTGCCTACTTTAAATCAATAGTTACAGATGACCCAGATATTACAATCGAAGAACTCACAACTCCTGCTGGATTAAAAATCTCTGCACCTGAAGGATCGGGTCAGCAGTCACAGATTGTTGGTGGTACAGGAGAACTACTCTATTATGGAGGAGACAACTATATTGTTGGTGCCACTGGAACATTCTTCAAAGAGTCAAATGGACTAAGTGCAGAATCAGATTCTCTTCATGCCATTCTAGGTGACTTTAAGGAACTAGTAAAACGTCACGATCCTGTCGCGGGTGGATCTGTTACGCTAGACACTAACGAAGCAAACACTCATTATATTGTAGGTAAAGAAAACTTTAGGATTACTTCTGGAACTGCAAATACAAATGCTTCTTTGTCTGCTCTTAGTGCTGACGGTGTTACATATGGTGAGTCTGTTAACCTAACAATGATCATCAAGAATGGTGGATTGGCTAGTCAAGGAAATCCATTTAACACTAACCTCAATCCATTCAAGTTCTATAGGACTCCATCTCTAACAACTTCTGGAACTGACATTGTAAACTGTATCTCTTTCGATAAGGGGGTAAGTTGGCAATGTTTTGTTGCGGGACTAGATTATGGTGTAACTTTTGGAACCCGTGATAATGAAGTACGAATAGGTGCATGTTGTGAAGATGGAGATTGTAGAGACTATGTTTTCGGTAACGAATGTGAAGGAACTTTTTTCAATAGAACCACTTGTTTCTCTGAACCATGTGCTGAAGAGTTTGGTGCCTGTTGTGTAAACAACACTTGTTACAACTTCTCTAGAGAAAAATGTGCAACAGTTGGAGGACAGTTCTTCTTAAACACGGCATGTGGAACATTTACATGTCCTGATCCTTGTGCAAATGTTGGTTGTTGTTGTGTTGATGGTGTACCTTATAGTACAGATCAAGAAACTTGTAACACACTTGGTGGAAACTTTGTAAGTGAAACTCGATGTCCTACCGAGGAAGACGCACCAGATCCATGCGTAGAGTTTACTAAAGGTGCTTGCTGTTTAACGGATGAGTGTATAGGCGGAAAACTACCAGAAGAATGCCGACGAGACGGCGGTATTCACATGGGTGCTGGAACCACTTGTGGTAATGTAGATTGTTGTGCAGGACAATCTATTCCCCTTGGAATCTGTTGTACAGAAAATGGGTGTTCTCCCTCATATCCCGTAAGAAAAATAGAATGTAGTGGTACATGGGTTGCAGGAGCAACTGGTTGTGATATATGTGCTGATTCTATTCAATGTGACTGTAATACAACTAATACACCAACCTTTAAGAAATGGAGACTTTGGGTTGATGGAATCACAGGAAGTAATTCCGACTTTGATCTTAAACTTCTACCTCTCATTGATACGAATTTTGTATCTGGACCAACTGGTTGTGATAGAATGTCTGATGGTTATCACAACACATACTTTGAGCGTTATGATGATCAAGGATTAGTATATGATCCAGACAGAGAAGCAATGCCTTGGGCCAAATCTTTCAATACAGAAGGAATGGCAGCAGAACTGTTTAGATATATTCCAAGTGCTTCTGAGATGGCGTATCTGGTTTACACAAATAAACTATACAATAACGTATTATTCAATGTTACAGACGAAAATCCGCAATATTGGACATCAACCAGATCTGAGGGAAATAAGTTCTTTACAATAAACGAAAGTGGATTCTCTCAGGTTATCACAATGACTAGTTCCACAGATGTTGGAAGAGCATTAGCAGTCTATAGAGAACTACTACCAGACGATGCCACAAGCGATGAATATGTTATTGGTCAAGTTGTAAATGGTGCCAGATATGCAGGAATATTTGCCACCAACTGTTCATTGAACTTATCAGATTATCTCGATCGAACATCTCCTCCTACTTATTCATGTGCCAGTCCACTAGATTTTGGCTACTGCTGTACGAATGATTTACAGGATTGTTCAATCCAGAATGAATACGATTGTATTGATCTTGGGGGCGTATATCAAAATGATAATCCTTCAGCAGATTGTGCTGTAAGTAGTCCATGTGAAGAACCAGAACCACCAGTATTAGAAAAGAACAACTGTGCTAGAGCAGGAGTTCTTTCTTATGCAGTAAATGAAACTGCTTGTGCCAACGGTCTTGCCGAGCAGATGTATTACTACGCTGGAGACATCGATACAACAACGGGAGAGCCAGTCGGTGCATACGATCCTCTAGGTTTTGCTTTGCCTGACTTTAATATAAGTCCAACCACCGTTCAGAATGGTGGACCTTTAACACAAGGATATTGTGTTGGTCACAACAAGGTAACTACATGTGAAACTGATGTTAACGTCTTGTCACCAAACGTCATTGCTGCTGGAACACTCAAAGCATATTGTAATGAACTTAAGATATACGGTGGTGATTACACATGTGAAGATGGTAGTGTTTGTGAGGGTGTCAGTCAGTATGATCAAACCATTGATGATTGTTTCTTTACTCACACTACTGGTTTGTGTGGAAAGGGACTTAGTGAAGATTTTATAGTTCGTCTGAATGATAACCCAGAATCAACATGTGAGCAAACAGAATGGCCTGAAGATAACTACTTCCCATGTGGAGGAAGTCCAGATTGTAATGAAAATATTAAAGTTTGGCCAGGAACAGCAACTAGTTGGCCAAACGCTACACCAACAGATACATTTAAACCTGTCTTTTCTTGTGAACCTTGTTTGAACTCTTTCTGTGCTTACCAAATGAGTATTGGTGACAACACGGCAGAAGCATTAAAGTGGTGTAAGCGTGGTGGTGCGTGGGATGAAAATGCCGCTCTTCTTTACGAAGCATACTTCGATGAGGTTTATGCGGGAGAATGTAGTAATGATAATCCATTCTGTGGTAATGATGTTCGGTGGGAAGATGTTGAAGGCCAAGTACAAAACTTTGGTAGATTCAATCCACAAGATGTACAAAACTTTAAAGACTCTTCTAACGAATGCAGAACTAGAATCGAGAACACACGAAACGAAGTTCCAAACTGTGAGGAGAACATCACCGGTGATTTTAAGGATCTTCTTTATGCGAACTTTAGAGATAAAGTAGAACATCCAAACTTATTGAATGATAGTGATGACACAACACCCAATAAGAGACAGGTGCCTGGTGGTTTGACGTTTAGTTTCGTTCCAGATCTATGTCCCCTCACTGGTTCATGGATAGCAGGTCAACGGGATTTACCTTCTACTATTGGTGGTAGTAACGACACCGCAAGATACACCGCATTGATTTATGGTATTGATAATATCACTGATAATCAAAATAATCCAAATGAATCACTAGTTGGTAGCACAAATAATCTTGGTCTTTGTTACAGCGGGAACTGTGATAATAATTTGCCCGTTAGAACAGGATCCAGAGAAGACAGAGTTGAAACCACAATCAGACTCAACAAGGGTGTAGGAAATAACAACAACCAGTTGTATGGATTGATTGTTACTGATTGTCAAAACAGAGTCTTATGTCGTGAAGGTGATACACGAGCGGCATGTTCTGTTTGTGGAACACCTAGCGTTATAGAACCATTTGATCCACCCACTGTAGGATGTTATAACTGTCAGACAGGTAGTTGTGTAGATCGTTTAGTTTGCAATCTAGGAGAAACTTTAGGTCCAGACTGTTCAGAACAACCACAAGAAAGTCTTTGTCCTATCGGACAGTGTTGTTCTGACGATGGTTGTGAGCCGTTGAGATTATTTGAATGCAGAAACAAGGGCGGGACTTGGACACAACCAGATGTCATCTGTGAGTCTCTTGCTTGTGAATGTGGTAGAGAGCCCTTGGGTAACTGTTGCACACCAGTCGGGAACGGTCAAAATGAACATTCATATACATGTGAAAAGAAGTGCTCCGGCGGAGGTGTGTGGAGCGGTCCGGCAGACGAAGACACGGAATCATGTCCCCCCGATGAGCCTGTTGGATGTTGTTTTCAAATCATAGATAATGGAAACCAAATTTTTAGAACAGAGCAAAATCCAACCACCCAGGCTATGTGTCAACTAAGTGGTCGAATCGATGGAAACCTCATTATTTATGGAACATGGTTTATTGGTGATTGTGCTGTTCCAACTGGTCGTTTGTGTGATGAAAGTGCCTGTGAAATCGTAGAGATCAACGATTCTCGTGTTGTTATCCCCTCTGGAGGAACTTTTATTATTAATGAAGAAGAGTTTGCTCAAGGAGAAAGTTGTGTTTCAAGCCCATGCGAACAACCGCAAGAGTTTACATGTTGTGTAGGAATACCTCTAGATCCAAATATGGATGGTACATTCAGTACAGAAAATGCACAGTATGATTGTTCAGATGCCGTGCTTATTGGAGAAGAGGGTTTTTGTTTAACCTCTACTGTGAACGGACCACAAAATACTTCGGCGGCCGCGGGTAGTGATAATACAGTAACGACCACATCATGTGATGTTGATGCAACTTGTATGAATCAGGAAGGCTGGGGATACTGCTGTCATAGACCAGATCCGGCTGGACCTCCAATATGTCAATATAATATCGGTAGGTTTTATTGTGAAAGAACACTGAATGGTACATGGGGTGCGAGAGAGACTGTATGTGAAACATGTGTAGATCGTCCAGAACCAACCTTAGTGAAGTGCTGTTTTCCTACGTTCCTTGGTGAAACTAGATGTGTACATGTAGAACAAGGTAACTGTAATGGTAACTATCTACTTAATACTTGTGGTATTCCGGGAGTGATTGTTGATGGTCCTCAATCACCACAAGAAAATGGCGAAGCACCTGAAGGGTCCGTAGAGTGTACAGATTGTGTCGATACTGAAGCATGTTGTTTCTGTGGCCAGTGTAGTTCCGCCTCGCTCGCCCCGTTCACCTGTCTGGAGAGTGCTGGGGGTCAACCGTTTGTATGTCCTGATGCAGACACACTTGTAGGATTTGATAAAGAGAGTTTTATGTTATTCCCAGATTCTGGTACATGTAAACCAGATGTTAAAATACTTTTATGTACAGGAGATGGAACAGGATGTGCGAATCCCTTTGACGACATCACAGAGTTGTACACAGAGAATGGTGGGTGTAATGATGATCCTGATGAAAATAAATGTTGTCAAGACGTAACAGAGGACTTTATTGTGTCAATCGATCCGATTCAATTCAACATCGTTCAACTTAGTACGTTGTTCTCGGGCTCCGAAGATGATACGCAGTCTGATAACCAGTTTTATATTCGTACTTCAAACTGTGATGGAATACATGATGATCCAATCGGAAGTGTATTTACTTATAACGGCGACGGTACTGGATGTCTGCCGAACAACGATCCGGATACTATTGGTGAAGGGAAAGACTGCGGCACGATACCTGTATAACAGATATACATAACTAGAGGATTATATGGCATATAGTACATTTCAATCAGTAACAGGACCAACTGGACCCGAAGGTGTAAAGGCCGTCGGAGTTATTGGTGTTGATGGAAATACAGGTCCAACTGGTGATACCGGACCAAACTCACCACACTTGATTGAATATGAATATCCATATAATAATAATCAAGGAAAAGCAAAATTAGTTTTTTCGGATTTGAGTTTTGTAGTTATTGATGCCGTAACAGGGCCGAATGCTTTCCCCACACGAGAACAGGATCGTCCCACAAATCAAACAACTACAGATGGTTTGGGTTCTTATATTGGACTAACCGCTGGAGCAGAAAACATTGGATCCTCTGGGAGAGTTTTCGTTAGTCAATCTGACGGGCCTGGAACAGGAACAACTTTTCAGTTTAGAGGACTGACTGCTGGTGGTGATCTTCAACTTTATGTAACAGACACAGAGATTCATATTGGCGGTACAGGTGGTATCACAAGTGGTTATGTAGATCGTGGAGCGACTGGAGAGTTCTTACACCTAGATCCTCGTTGGAAAGCACAAGGTGGATATGGTACATTTTTCGGCGCATCAGGTGATAATACAGGAACAGGCGATTCTATTAAAGTTAAGTTCCGTAACGTAATCGATGAGGTTACTGATGAGTTTGACTCTGCCTTTTGTGGAAAAGTGTTTAAGGTAGGAGAACTTGGCAATGATAATCTAAGAGAGTATATTTTAGATGTATCCTCCATATGTCGATACGTTGATGGTGATGGTATCACATACGGAAATCTGTGTATAAGTGTCACAACAGAAAATCAAGAAGATCGTATTGTTTTACTAAGAACAAAACATCCAAATACAACTATAACAGAGAAACTTAAATATCCTTTATGGGGTGCGACAGAGATTAACTTTGACGATCCTCTTTCGGGAACTGTATCTTTCTCTGATGAAGGATATGGTGATGAGGAAACTAGACGAGATATTGTTAACTTCAATACTCCATACATCAACGCATCAGAAGGATATTTTTCTGGTGATGGTTTTGAGTCTAATGTCCACCCACAAACTTGGAACGTAGCAGATTCAGGCGATCCGATTCCTTGTCCATCTGATTCTGATAATGATCAAGGTCAACACCCAACCATAATCTATGATAGTGGATGTAGATCCAACGATGATTTCATAGGAGCAAAGTTCAGAGGCAAAGATTTCTGCACTGCTGGTCCACTTAAGATTGCAGGATATACTGCCGCATCTTATTGTTTACGAATCACCCAAGACATGTTCGAGTCTGAGAATACTTTAGATCCTTGGTATGGTAAGATTCGTATGGTTGTTATGCCTTCTTGTGGTGAAGATCAAGTCGATCTAAAGCCTGAGTATGGATTTCAGATTGGTTGTAAATCTGTTTGTGGTTGCGACCATACTGAAACTCAGTGTTGTACTAATACATGTGGTTCTGCAACAACTTCAATAGAAACAGTTACGGGTAGAATAAATCTAGATATCACAAATACCAACTTCTTTCAGGTGCAAGCACCTTTCCAAATCGCAGGTATTACTTGGTCATACGAGCAACGTCCTGGCCTTTCACTCGCCGCAGATGACGGTCTTGATTATGGTGAAATGAAAAATATCACCATAGTCGTAGAAGGCGGACCAGAAAATATAGCATTCCCTGATAATGTTTTCTTCGCAGGAAAACCAACTTTCACTAGTGGTATTGATATTGTAAACTTAGCATCTATTGATAATGGTGAAACTTGGTATGCAACAATGACTGGTTATGGGTGGGATGTTGATGTATTCAAGACTAGTAACTTGGGTTCTTGTTGTAATAACTTGAACTGCGTTGATTTTGTAAGTGAAGAATACTGTGATCGTCTCGGTGATGGAGGATCATTTGAACTAAATGTTGCATGTGCAAATAGAACAGATGATGTTTGTGGTGCGGGCGAACAGGGTGCATGTTGCACTGGTGTAGGAGA
>Ga0070754_10003345_pt1 | contig 11367 bp, 13 predicted proteins | sample VirMetDEL_Sep_01_FD_75181 | JGI IMG/M metagenome (GOLD analysis project Ga0070754, IMG submission 75181) | Aqueous microbial communities from the Delaware River and Bay under freshwater to marine salinity gradient to study organic matter... | ecosystem: Environmental > Aquatic > Marine >... | reverse complement strand
CACGGGCAGACTTTGGGAGGGGGGGGTCAAATGGGGGGTGTCGTATATTCGGCCTACAACCGACTGACTATGAGCGCGAACCGAAAGACGATCGCACTGAAGGCCCTCCAGGGCACGGACCGACAAGGACGGAGGCCGATCCCTGTCAAGGAAGTGGGTGTCAACCGACCCGACCCAATCTTCACCTTCACAAAAGAGGAGCGCAAAGTCTTTGAGGACTTGGTGGACCACCTTGAGAAGTACGAACTGCTTCACCGCGTAGATGCCGTAGGACTCAGCCTACTTGCTAAGAACATCCTCATCATGAAGTGGTGTGCCGATCAGCTCAAGGGCCCTGGCGATGTTGTGCAGGTGTTTGACAATGGCACGAGCAATGTGAGCGGCATGTACACGGCGTACACCAAGGCGCAGGCCGCCTTTCAATCGCTCATGTCTAAGTGGGGTCTGTCACCTGTAGACCGCGAGAAGATCGCGGGCATGCTGCTCGATAACGAACCTGACGAATACGAATCCTTCAAGGATGCCTAAGATCCCGAAGCGTGAGAAAAAAAGGCCTTGGAAGGCTACTGTTAAGAGCAGTAGGCCGCAGCTTGGACGACTGCGTGAGGCCGACAAGCGGTACCACACAAAGCAGTGGCAGCGAACGCGAGTGTTGGTGCTACGACGAGACCCGTCCTGCGTGCTCTGCTTGCAGCTTGGTAGAGTTACTCCCTCAACCGTTGCCGACCACGTCATTCCGGTGCGAATGCGGGATCCGCAAAATGACCGATTCTACGACATCGACACCATTCGCGGACTATGCGCCTTCTGCCATGCCAGGGTCTCAGGTCGTCAAGCACATGGCAAAGCCTAATGAACCTCGATTATGTCGAATATGCGGAGGCCGTGTTGAACGGGGAAATCCGAACATCGAAGTACGTTGAGCTTGCATGTCAGAAGTTCGCCGATGAGTTGGAGTCGGGGTGCGATGAGTACTACTTCGACGCAGCCCAGGCGGACAAGTATCTCACCTTCTTCGCCAAGTTCCTGCGTCACAGCAAAGGCAAATTTGCGGGCAAGCCTTTCGAGCTTCTCCCATGGCAGTCGTTCATTGTCGCCAACATCTTCGGGTGGCGACACAATGAGACGGGGCATCGTCGCTACCGAACTGCCTACATCCAAGTTGGACGTAAGAACGGCAAGACGACACTGCTTGCGGGGTTGAGTCTTGCTATGCTCGACTTTGACAACGAAGAGGGATCCGAGGTCTATTACTGTGCGACAAAGAGAGACCAAGCTCGGATCTGCTTTGACGAAGCTGCGCGGATGGTCAAGAGCAGTCCGGCACTCAGTAAGCGCATTGGTGTACACAGGGCCAACCTACACAACAACAAGACCAACAGCAAGGCAGAACCCCTATCGAGCGATCGGAATAGCCTTGATGGTCTGAACGCACACTTGGCTGTCGTCGATGAGTATCACGCTCACGCCACCTCTCACGTCTACAACGTCCTGAAGAGCTCAATGGGTAGTCGCACCCAACCGCTCATGATGACGATCACGACCGCGGGCTTTAACGTAGATGGCCCATGCTTCCAACTTGCCAAGACTTGCAAGGAAGTTCTCGATGGCAAAAAGACAGACGAGAGTCTGTTCAGCATGATTTACGAGTTGGACGAGGACGACGACTGGAAGGATCCAGCAGCGTGGGTAAAAGCGAATCCTAGCCTAGGTGCGTCAATCAGCATGGACTACCTGCAACAGCAGGCCACGCAAGCTCGAAACTATGGCGGAGCGGAGGAAGTCAACTTCAAGACCAAGCACTGCAATTTGTTTGTGAGGAGCAGTGAGAGTTGGGTGAGTGATGAGGTGTGGCAGCAGAATGACCACGGCAAGATTGAGATTGATGGCGAGCGTCCCTGCTATGGCGGGCTGGACCTCGCATCCGTCAGCGACTTCTGCTCCTTGGTGCTCGTGTTCCCCCACGAAGATGGCGGCTACGATACCCGCAGATTCTATTGGCTGCCGGAGGAAGCGATTGAGAAGCGGCTGTACAAGGACGAGTCTACCATCTACATGCAGCTCAAGGATGCCGATGAGGTCACGGTGACTCCCGGCAACGTCACTGACTACGACTACATACGAAGAGCCATCAGTGGATATCACATTGAGGATGGGCGAGTTAAGTTCGACGAAAGCTGTATTATGCGCAGATACGACCTGCGAAGCATCGCTTTCGACCGATACAACAGCTCACAACTCATCATCAACCTCACACAAGATGGAGTAGAGATGTCGCCCATGGGCCAAGGCTACGTCAGCATGTCCGCCCCAATGAAGGAGGTGTACCGACTCCTGCTTGAGGGCAAGTTGAATCACGAGGGGGATCCTGTGCTCAGGTGGATGGCGGGCAACCTCGAAGTCAGCTACGACCCCGCAATGAACTGCAAACCGGACAAGGCCAGGTCGCAGGACAAGATTGACGGCATCACTGCTCTCATCTGCGCGGTAGGCGAGGCTATGACCCACGAGACGGAGGACACATTCCCCGAAGACTACACAATACGATTCCTATGACCTGCGAGGAAAAGTTAGCCTTGGCTAAAAAGCTGTCAAGCCCGCAGGGGTTTGTGGATGAATACCAATCGCGACTCTACGACTATGACAGGAATGTTGATGCTTACTGGTCAGTAGAGGAGGACTACTACATCTTGTTTGGCAGGAACAGATATAGCTGCTACCAAAGCTTCCACACCATCTTGCGCCGCATCTTGAAAAGAAATCGAACTCAGTAATAGGCAATAGTTTAGGATCACTCTAAAATTGCAGGATATGGCTGAAGTAAAGAAAGGATTGTTCGCTCGTCTTCGCGATGCTGTGAGCTCGGCACCTCAAGATGCCGAGAAGCGTTCTTTCGACCCAATGTTGTACTACCCGTTCACGCCTACGCGGTCGGGAGTCCTAGTCAGCGAGGATGGTGCTTTGGCTGTCAGCGCAGTGTACGCCTGCATCAGCAAGATTTCAGGCACGATTGCGAGCCTCGACCTTGGCTTGTACCGAGTTGAAGATGGTCGAAAGGTCATGGATCGGGAGCACCCGGCCTATAAGTTGGCCGCCCAGGAGCCCAATGTGTACTTCACGCCATTCCACTTTTGGCAAAACATCATCAGTGATGCGCTAATGCATGGTGGTGGGTACGCTTTGATTGAGCGTGACAACAATGGTCGCCCCACCACGCTGAACTTGGTCAGCCCGGACAAGATCAAGGTGCGAGAACTCGGTGGTCGCCGGGTTTACATGTACCGCGACACTGAGGAGGCTCTCTTCAACGAGGACATTCTTGCGATCGAGTGCTTCCGCGGCATCAGCCCCATCCGTGAGCACTTGGAAAACATCGGCCTTGCCTATGCGGCACAGGCTTATGGCGCAAGTTTCTTTGGAAGCGGTGGCAACATGAGCGGTGTGCTCATGACCGACAAGACCCTCAGCGAGGATCAGTACCGCCGCCTGAGCAGCACTTGGGATGCCAAGTACCACGGCATGAATAGTGCCCACGCCACCGCCATCTTGGAAGCCGGACTCAAGTACGAGCGTGTCGGCATCCCGCCGGAACAGGCCCAGGCCCTGTCCACTCGCAAGTATCAAGTAGAGGAAATCTGCCGAATCTTCAATGTACCGACAGGCATGGTCCAAGTGGGTGAGCAGAAGTACTCGAACGTAGAGCAGCAAGACCTCTTCTTTGCCAAACACACCATCCATCCATGGGTAGTGAACATCGAGCAGGAGCTGCGCAAGAAGCTGCTCCTTCCTGCCGAGCGCGAGAACTACATGTTCCGCTACAGCATGATTAGCCTGATGCGTGGAGATATGGCCTCTAGGGCGCAGTATTATCACACTTTGTTGGGTGACGGATGCCTCACCGTCAATGAGGTTCGCGAATTGGAAGACCGCAATGCTATCGGTCCGGAGGGAGACATCAGCCTCGTGCAGGTGAATCAGATCCCGCTTGAGAGCATGCGCGACTACGCACAATCAATCACTGGATCCGAGCCGGATGGCGAAGACGTACAGTAACTACCCACAGGCTGCCCGGAAGGCTGCTCGTCGCGCTCTTAAGCACAAAGAGCGGAACGGGACAAGCTGTGGAACGGCGGTTGGGTGGACTCGTGCTAACACCATTGCAAGCGGTCAGGGCATGACCCTGTCAACCATAAAAAGGACTTTCAGCTTCCTGAGCCGAGCTGCTGTCTACAATCAAGGTAAGTTCACCGACGAGAAGGGTAAGGATATCTGCGGCAGCATTATGTATGCTGCTTGGGGTGGTTCTAGCATGCGCTCTTGGTGCAGCGGAATCATCAGTAAAGCCGAGCGTTCAATGCAAGACAACAAGGAGGAACGGCACGTCATGGCTGTTCAAGAAACGGACGAATCCATCTACATTACCTTGCAGAAGGCTCCAGGCTTTGGCGGTGTTCAGCAGAACCCGAACACAGGTCAGCAGGCACCATCCGCCGATGGCAGCGGCCCTGTTGATGGCGGAAGCGATGGTGGCGGTATACCGCGACCTGGTGAGGGCGGCGATCCGCCTCCTTCAAACGTGCAAGGAGACGGAAAGTCTATGCCTGACGAAGAAGAACAAAGAGATCCTGACATGTCAGAAATTGAACGCCGTCACGTTGATGTGACTGACAACACCGAGGTTCGACTTGCGGACGAAGGGCGTACCGTAGAGGGATACGCAGCCGTCTTTGGTCAGCCGACAATGATTGGTGCTGTTGAGGAGGTCGTGGCCCATGGGGCATTTGATGACCGCCTTCACGACGATGTCGTAGCCCTCTTCAACCATGATCAAAACATGCCCTTGGCCCGAAGCTACCAAGGCCAGGGCACCTTGGAGTTGAAAGTGGACGAGCACGGCTTGTTCTACAGCTTCAAGTTGGGCAACCAGTCCTACGCCAAAGACTTGGCTGAGAGCATTAAGCGTGGCGATGTCCGGGGCAGTAGCTTCGGCTTCGTCGTGCGTGAGGATGACTACGAGAAAAAAGCCGATGGGTCATACCGCCGCACAATCAAGCGCGTGGCACGCATCGCAGACATTTCACCCGTAGTCTCACCTGCCTACCCTCAGACCTCGGTCAAAATGCGGGACATGATCGCCGCTCTCGAAGCCGAGAAGGAGATCGAGCAGACCCCTGAAAACGAAACCCCGCCGACACTTGCTCCAAAGCGGAAACAAGCGGAGGCACTTCTTTCCATTCACCACCATAATTCCCCCAAAAAATGAAGCAATCCATTGCTTTGAAGGAAGAACGAGCCTCCGCCATCACGGAACTGGAGGGCATCGTCAACGCGGCTCAAGCTGAGTCCCGCGAATTCACTGAAACTGAGGAGGCCCGTCAGGCCGAACTCAATGATTCCATCTTCGCTCTCGACGAAAAGATCGAGGCTGCCGAGAAGACCGAGCAGATCCTTGCCCGGAGCCTTGCCGGAGCCGCGTCCAAGTCTGAGGAGGTTGAGATGGAGCAACACGCCAAGGAGTACTCCTTCCGTGATGCCGTCAACATGGCTCTCAATGGTCGCCTCGAAGGTCGCGAGCGTGAGATGCATGAGGAAGCTCGTGCCGAGTTTCAAGCTGCCGGAGTCACTCCCATGGGAAACCTCTTCATCCCTCTTGGGCTGACTCACCGCGCCACATCTACGGCTTCAGGTGTCGTTGGCACTACTCAGCAGGGCTTGCTTCAAGGATTGGTTCCTGAGTCTGTGATCGAGCAAGCAGGCGGAAACCGCATCACTGGAGTTGCTGGAAGCGTTAAGCTGCCAAGCCTGCCTACAGACGCAACTCTGAATCGCACTGAGGTTCAATCGAATGATGGCGGTTCTGCCATCGCAAGCAAGACCATCGATGCAAAGCGCATTGCGTCCCGCATCGACATCTCGAACCAAACGCTCGCCATGGCGAACGGCACGTTCGACTCCGTTGTTGCTGCACAGTTCCGCCGTCACGCCGGAGGCATCATGGACTTGAATGCTTGGACGACCTGGTCGGCCAATGCCAACAAGGTCTTGCGTAGCACTGCGGCAGGCTCAACCATCAAGGAGATTGATTTCGTTTCTGCCAACGACTTGATTGCTGCTCTCGGTAACGCTGACGCTCTGAACAACAGCGCAGTGTTCTTTGGCAACCACGCCACGCTCGCTACGGCTCGCAGCCAACAGGCCGTGACCAATGGTGGCATTCCAACCTTGCAGGCTGATGGTACAATTGCAGGATACAAGGCTTATGGTCACAGTCAAATTACCAATAGCTTGTTGACTGCTACGAACATCAACGCACAGAACGAGGTGTACGATGTTACGGCTACTACAGCCATTAGCAACTCGACTGATGGTTTGCCGTTCTTCCTCGTCAACATGAATGATGTCTACTGCTGCTACTGGGGCGGAGCGGACCTCATCGTGGACAATATGAGCCAGGCCCACCTGGGTACTACGCGGATGATTATGAACTACTACGCGAACTGCGATGTGGCTCATAACGCCTCCGTCAAGTACGTGGCGACCGTCTAATTTCTGATTGTTGAACCCCGGTTCCTGACGGCATGCATGCAAAAGCACTCCGCTCAGGGCCGGGGTTTCAATTCCCCTCCCAATGCTATCTCATCCCAACGTTCGATACGCTACGCCTTCTGCTTCAGGCAACCTGAATAGTGGAGCCCTCCCCACCTTGGCATCAGCCAAAGTGCATTTGCGTGTGGACTTTAACGATGATGACGACTACATCACCGCCATCCTCAGCTCTGTAGAATCCTACATTCAGGACTATTGCGGAGTGACCTTTGGTTCAACGGTCACGCATGTAGCGTATTGGGATCACGCCTACCCCGTTGTCAACGTTCATTGGAACGGCGACAGCATCAAAAGTACGGGCGCAGGGAACGCCCCTGTTCTCGCTCAACTTGTTGACGGCACATACGTTGACATGGAGGATGCGGATTATGACCTCGACTTGGTCAGCAGCCCTATCCGAGTTCACATGAAGTCTGCAAGCTCTCATGTGGAGGTCTTGAATCAGTATCGACTTACATTCAAGACGCAGACTCAAACCGTTCCTGAGTATGTTTATCAGGCGGCCCTGATGATTATCGGTCACTACTACGAGAATCGTCAGGACGTTGGTAAGGAGCGCATCTTTGAGGTTCCTATGAATAGCAGGTATCTGCTTGACCGATACCGGAAGCAAGCATTCACCTGATGTTCAACATTGGCACTCTCAACAAAAAAATCAAGCTCTACTCACCGAACACTACTGTCAACGCCTTTGGCGAGACTGAGGTGACGGGATATAGCTTGGAGCTGACTTGCATGGCTCGCCGCCGGGACATTGAATGGTCTACGATTGGTGAGAAGGCCAACGGCAAGCAGCTCGTTGTCGAAGCGCGAACTGAGTTCTACATCAAGCGTTTCCGACCCGCAATCAACGAGACTTGGATTGTTGAGTACAACAACCGCTACTACGAGATTACTCGTGTCGATGAGTTCGGCAAGGCGGAGTACACCAGGATCTTGGGATTGCGCCGAGACAATTTCCAGCCCACGATTGTCTAATGGCTCGTATCAGCGGCAAGTACGCACCAAACATCACCTTTGATGCTTCTGAGTTCCGGCAGTTTGAGCATGACCTAAAGCATCTCTACGGCTTGTCAGTTAAGGAGCGAAGGAGGGAGATGAAGAAGGTTCTAACCTTCGCGTTGGGCAAGACTAAAAGAGCCATGAAGTCCAATGCTCTCAAGGTCAAAAAAAGAGGAGTGCTCGCCAATAGTATCACTACAGTTGATCAGAAGGCGACAGGTATTGGATCCCGTATCGGAAAACGTACTGGTCCGACAATCCGCGGAAAGAGCAACAGGCGTGCATTTCACGCCCACCTTGTCGAACTTGGCACGAAGAAGAAGCGCAAGACGGTCAAGCCGGGAAAGAAACAATTCCGCTTCTACAGCTTTAAGAACCGCCGATGGGTGTTTACCAAGACCATCAATCACGGCAGCAAGGCGCGTCCATACATTAAACCCGCTTGGGAAAGCACGCGCAAGTACATCCCAGGACGGATCAAGCAGAAGATGGCAAGTATCTTTCGGTCACTTACAAAAAAGATGAAGACATGATCCACATTGTTCGCGCCCGAATGCTTGAGTTCTCGGATTTAACAGACCTGGTTCCGGCCAACGACATTCACTTGGTCAAGGCCCGTCAAGGCACTGCTCGGCCTTACATTGTCATTGACCTTGAGGAGACTCAGTTTGAACGCAACAACATTGATGTTCATGGTGAGATTTACAACGTTTTGGTCTACATCACTTGCGAGAAAATCAGTGAGGGTTGGTCCATTCACAATGAGGTAAAAACAGCATTGTCGGAGTTTGATGGGTCTGTCACTGTTGATGGAGTCACATACAACTTTGGTCAATGCAGTCTGATGGACGTTATGACTGACGCACATGAGTTGCACGACTTCTACATCGTTGCCATGTCCTTCAATATCATCATGTCTGTTTAATCGAACTTCGTTTGTGCTGAAGGATTAGGTCGCCACTAACATTGCTCAAAAGAAGTAGAGATGGCAGCAGTCAATGGAAATTGCGTCACATTGCACGTTGGAACAGGCTCGACGGCCCCAACCACGATCACGGGAACGGCTATTGCAGGAGTGACGGGTTGCAGCATCAACATCAGCAACGCCACTTTTGAGGTCACTTCAATTGACGACCCGGACAATTGCAGCACCACTCGCGACTTTGCCGTGGGCACAACCAGTGGTACGGCAAGCGTTGAAGGTATTGTTGACGAAGACCTCACGAATGACGGGTCTGTGCTGTTTGACCATTGCAACAACAAGACGCAAATCACCGTGTGTTGGTCTGACGGCACAAATGGCGTTTGCTTTACGGGATTCTGCACCTCCTACGAGGTCAGCGCAGGCATGGACGACTTTGCCACGTTTTCCGCTTCTTTTGAAATGACCGGACTCCCAAACTTCGTCTAATATGGCAACTGTCAATTCAAATACTTGCGTCATTTACATTGACCCCGAAGGCAATTCTATTGGAAGCGTAGACCCTGCTGAAAGCGCGATTGTTGGCGCATTGCAGCCAATTGCATTCAGCACTTCAGCCGGGGTTTCAATCAACAACGCAACTTTTGAGGTCAACTACAAGGCTGCTACGGGTGCGGATGGGACGACTGCCCCTTCCTTGGAGCCCACCAGGGCATTCCGGGCAGGCACTCAAAGCGGATCGATGAGTTTTGAGGGCGTTGTGGATTTCGCAGACCCTACAAATACGATCAGCCTTGAACAAATCTTCGGCAAGCTGAAGGACAAGGGTCTCATCACTGCTGCTTGGGCGAGCACATCTACCTCCACACAAGCTTACGCTGCTCAGGGGTACTTGACAAACTTCGAGATGTCTTCCTCCGTTGACGACTTTGCTACCTTCAGTGGAAGCATTGAATTGGTAGGCGACATTACCACGCTGTGATATTGTATATTCGGGCAAACGTCTGAATATGAACTCTCTTTCCGGCAAGTATCAATTGACGATTGGCAAGAAGAAATTCGAATGCCACTTGTCAATGAACGCCTTCCGCATGTTGTGTGAGAAGGAAAGCCTGACCTTGGAGCAGTTGCAGGTTGCAATGGCTTCCAATCCCGTCCTCTACCTTCCGGGGATCTTGTACTACGGAGTGGTTAACCACCACCACTTCAACAACAAACCCACGGACGACCTCCAATCGTATGATTACTTCTCTGCTCACATCCTCGATGACGCAGAGAAACTGCCCACCTATGTCGGTTGGGTGACAACTGTCTTCAACGGAGAGGACAAGACAGAGGAGGAGGAGGGAAAGGAGTAAGCGATCACAACTCGCCAACTACCTGGCAGGAGCTGTATGTAGAGGGACTCTCGTGCGGTCTCCTGCCGGAACAGTTTTGGTCGCTGACCTTCTTTGAATTCATTTGTTACTCGCGGTCAATCCGCGAGGCAGATTCGCGTGCTTGGTGGCATACAGCAAGCCTAATGTCTCTTCACGCCAACCTGAATCGAGACAGCAAAAAACGCCCTAACCCTTACAAGCCATCGGATTTCCACCCCTATGGGGAAGACAAAAACAAAGCAAAGTTTGTTCGCCCGGATAAGGAGCGAGTAGGAGAACTTGCTGCTGACTGGGCCACAAGGCTTTCGTCAAGAAAAGATGGCAGAGAAAGTCAGTAAACTATCCGTCATACTGTCGTTGGACAGCACCAAGTTCGAGATGGCACTTGGTGAGACGCAGAAGAAGATGAAGAATGTAGGTCGTCAACTGTCCCAAACGGGGCAGGACATGACCTTCGCTTTGTCTCTTCCACTTGCCCTGATTGGCAAGCAAATCACAAGCACCGCTACCGACTTTGAGTATCAGATGGCTCGTGTGTCCGCCATTAGCGGAGCCACAGGCAATCAGTTCTCCAAGCTTCAAGGCAATGCGGAGCGACTTGGCGCAGCGACAATCTTCACTGCGCGGGAGGTCGGTCAGCTTTCCGAGGAGTTTGCCAAGCTCGGATTCACCGCTGACGAAATCACACAAGTCACGGAGAGCACCTTGTCCCTAGCCCAGGTGACCGGAGCTTCACTGCCGCGAGCCGCTGAGGTTTCAGGTGCTGCGCTTCGCACGTTTGGACTTGATGCCTCTAAGGTTGGCGAGGTTAATGACGTGGTAGCTGTAGCTATTAGTAAGTCTGCCTTGGACTTCGAGTCTTTCGCCGAAACCATGAAGTACGCAGGATCGCAAGCGGCGATCAGTGGCGTAAGCATGGAGGAGCTCGGAGCTGCCATGGGTGTCCTCGCCAACACGGGTGTTAAAGGCTCGATCGCAGGTACTCGTCTGCGGATGATTTTCGCCAAGCTCGCTCAGGAAGGAGGCAACGTACACGACAACTTCATTGAGCTGATCAACAGCAACCTGACTATGACCGAGGCGATTGATCGCTTTGGGGTTCGGGCTGCCACCGCTATTCCCGTACTGCAACAGAACCGAGACGAGTTCTTTAAGCTTGAGCGGCAGATGAGGTTGTCGTCCGGCACTCTTGCAATCATGCAGGAGACCATGGACGACACGTCATTTGCTATGCAACGCAAATTGAAGTCGGCACTTGAGGACGTGAGTATTCAGATGGGTAAAGCACTGCTCCCCATGGTCAATGCTGTTGCTCAAGCCTTCATCTACCTTGCCAACGGCTTTGCCTCACTGAGTCCGTTAGTTCATGGTGCAGTCGTAGCCTTTGGCGCACTTGTAGCCGCAGTCGGTCCTCTGTTGCTTGCTATGGGCAAGTTGATGCAAATCATACCCGGATTG
>Ga0070754_10003338_pt1 | contig 11385 bp, 9 predicted proteins | sample VirMetDEL_Sep_01_FD_75181 | JGI IMG/M metagenome (GOLD analysis project Ga0070754, IMG submission 75181) | Aqueous microbial communities from the Delaware River and Bay under freshwater to marine salinity gradient to study organic matter... | ecosystem: Environmental > Aquatic > Marine > Coastal... | reverse complement strand
GTCGGTGTGGTTGCGGTAGATCTCGTTGTCGGCGATCAGGTTGTTCACGCTGTTACGGTCGATCACCAGGCCCGAAAGCTTGTTGTCGTAGCTGCGGTTGTTGAAGATGAAGCTGTCGTTCACCTCACGGGAAATGATGATGCCGTGCTTCTTCTTGGTGCCGTAGACGGTGTTGTCCGCGATGATCAGGCCGTGGGAACGGTCATGGGGGTCAATGCCGTAGACGATGTTGTCTTTGTAGGTATTGCCCTTGATCACGAAGCCCTTGGTCTCGTAGCAGTAGAAGCCGTACCACATGTCCGAGAACTCGGAATCGATGATCCAGCCGGTCGGCTCGGGGCGCTTGAGCACCTTGGCCATGTTCGGCGTGTACTGGGAAATACTCACCCCGTACGACTTACTGTTGGCATAGCCGAAACTGGCCATCTTTGTCTTGGAGACGTAAGTCTCGGTGCCGCCCCAGGCCAGCAGGAACGGGCGGAATTCCTTGGGCGACTTGAACAGCGCCGGGCCATTGGCCTTTTCGCTCCAACCGGTGATCTTGGTGTCACGCACGAACAGCTGACCGTCGTTGATCAGGAACGAACCACCCTCCTGGGACAGGCGCAGCTCCTGGGTGTTTTTATCGATGTCCAGGATGCCCTTGCGCCCGACCACGATCGGCAACTGGCCAGGAACACGCCCGGCGAAGTTTCGCTGAAGTACTGCTTGGGCACTTTGCCCAGCAGGTCCTTGAGGTTCATGTAGCCGTCGTCGACAAAGATCGCCTGGGGAATGCCGTGCTGGCGCACCACCCATTCGGCCATCTTGTTGTCGCCGCCGATAAAGTCCTTGAGGGCGTCTTCCTGCATCATGCGGCGGATGCTGATCTTGCCGGGCTTGGTGCGTACGATCTTCTTTTCCATCGCTGCGGCGGTATAACCCGACAGGTCAGGCAGGGCTGGCTTGGCCATTTCCAGCGGCGCGGTCGGCGGGCTGGAAATGGTGTAGGTCTTGGCCTGTTGCAGTTCCTTGGCGATGGTCGGCGCCTTGGCCGCCGTATCGGCAAACGCTGTGGCACTGGCCATCAGCATTGCCGCGACGAGTAGGCTTTGAGCATTCATTGCGCAGGCTCCCATCAGAATTTCCAGATCACGTCGACAAACGCGCGATGCATGTACGAGTCGACCTGGCTGCCATAGGCATCACCTGGCTTGAACACACCGGCACGGAACCGCACCAGGGCTGATGGCTCGTCAACCGACTGGCTGAGCGCGGCCGGCAGCAGGCCGGTCTTGAAGTACTTGGTGACGACAAGGTCCATCTCCTGGCCCAGGTCTTTCTTGCCGTCTTCAAGGGGCAGGGAAGTGCTGGACAGGATCGCGCCGGTGACGTCATCGGTGTTGTTCTGCACGGCGTCGATGCCGTTGCTGCCGACTGGCTTGTTGCCGTCGACGCGCCAGAACTTGTGGTACACCAGGCTGGCGTCGTAGTCCTCACGCAGCTGCCAGGAACCGAACAGGCTCATGGACTGCATGTTGTTCATCTCGCCACGAAACGCTTCGCCGAAACGGTGCACGCGGGACTGGGTACCGGTCCAGTTCGAACGGTTGCTTTGCAGGCCGTTCTGCTCGTACTCGGCACTGGCGCGGGCATAGGCCGCACCCACTTGCCATTGCGGGTCCAGACGCAGGCGGATACCCAGGTCGGTCGCCCAGCCACTCACGTCATCGCTGCGCTTGGCCTCTGTCGGGCGGGTGCCGTCGGCGTTCAAGGCATTGACCGAGTCGCGGTCGCCTTTCATGCCGGTGATGCTGGCCCAGTAGTTGACGGTGTTGGTGTTGCGCCAGTTGTAGGCGTCGCTGTTGGCTTCGATGCCGAGCCAGGTCAGGTCGCCGTTCTCGCGCTTGTCCAGGGAGTCGGTGGCGACGCCCGGTTCCGGGTAGTCGAGCTTGCCGTTGTCATGGGTGTGGTGGCCACGCAGGCCGATCCACTGGCCTGGCGTCCACTGGTAGGACGCGTCGGCGTAGAGGTGCTGACGGTCCTTATCCTTGGGCGACAGTTCCTTGAGGTCGGTACGGTATTCGCTGAAACGTTCGGCGACGCCGACGTTGGCCTTGAGCAGGGTGGTGTCGAAGGTCCAGTTCAGCGCTTCGATGTTGGTGTCGCGCCATTGGCCGTCGTCGTTGCGCAGGCGTTGGCGACCAAGTTTGAGGATCTCGCCGGGGTAGGGCGTGAAGCCGCTGTAGCCGACCCAGAACTCGCGCATGGCCAGGTAGTTTTTCTTGGTCTTGCGGTCGTTGTTGGTGGTTTGCTGGTTTTCGTCATCCGCCGACTGTTGCAGGGTGTCGGTCTCGATGATGTCGCTCGAAGCAACCGCCTGGCCCATGGCGTAGGCGCTCCAGTTGCCGCTTTCGCCGTAGATCCACGGGCGCAGGTCGAGGCCGATGCCGTTGACGTCGCCGCCTTTCTGGGTGCCGAGGTCGCGGTCATCTTCGGACTGGCCGGTGACTTTGACTTCCAGGCCGAAATTCTTGGCTTCGGTCAGCGCGGCCAGGGTCGGGCACGACCACAGCAGGGCGAAGGTCAGGCCGATGCCGGCCTGCACGAATGGATTGAGCTTCATAGGGATTCCTCGCCGTCTTCTTCTTCCAGGGCGTGCAGTTGCAGCGTGCTCTGGGCCAGGGTGCCGCGGGCGGCCAGTTCCTGTTGCACCAAGCGTTGGCCCTGGGCGCGTTGTTCCGGTGTAAGCGGGGCTTCGAGCTGCGTGGCCAAGTCGTTGGCCTCTGGCGTGCCCTGGGCTTTGGCCAATTGGCTGAAGACATAGGCATTCAATGGGTCGGGCTTGGTGCCCTTGCCTTGGGAAAACAATTGGGCGATGGCGAAGTCGGCGCTGTTCTGGCCGTTGCGCGCAGCGGTCAGCAGGTGGTCCAGGGCTTTTTGCGAATAGACCTGGCCCAGGTAACCACGGGGTAGATCTGACCGAGGTAGTAGTCGGCAGCCACTTCGCGGCCCACGGCTTTCTGGAAGTGCGCTTCAGCCGCCTTGGCGTCCGCCGGCACCCACTTGCCTTCGTAGTAGAGCTTGCCCAGCAACAGCTCGGCGCGCGGCTGGTCGGCGGCGCGGCCGTTGTCCAGGTATTTCATCATCTGGTCGACGTCGCCCAGTTCGGGGAAGTCGTAGAGCAGTTGCGCCAGGCTGACCCAGGAAGCGGGGTAGCCGGGGGCGATTTTTTCCAGTAGGGCCTGGGCGGTTTTCTCGTCGGTCTTGCCCAGCGTGGCGTCGCCCAATACGCGGGCGACGCTGTCGACGCGTTGGGCGGTGACGGTGCCGCGGCTGTAGCCGGCTTCCATCTGCTTGAGCAGTTCGGCCTGTTTTTCCGGCTGGGCTTTTTTCTGGTAGACCGTGGCCAGCTCGACATAGCAGATATCGGTGCTGTTCAGCGCGGCCTTGCAGATGCGCTCCACATCATCCAGATGCTGGTCGTAGGTGTCCTGGGTGCGATACAGCAGGACCTGGGCCAGGCCGGCTTCCGGGTAACCGGCGGCCTGCCACTTGCTGATCTGCTGCTGGGCATTCACGTTGGGGAAGCTGTGGGGGTATTGCAGGTACAGCATCGCCAGCGGGATCAGGGTGTTGCCTTCGCCATTGGCAAAGGCTTTTTTCAGCAGGCCTTCGGCTTCATGGTGCTCGGCTTCGGTGGAGCCTGGCTTGGCCACCAGCAGGCGACCGAGGCGGGCCTGGGCACGCGGCGAGGTATCCGCCGCGGCACGGTAAGTGGCCTCGGCCTGTTTGATTTGCGCCGGATCGCGGGTGCCTACCTGGATATCGGCCAGGCCCACCTGGGCCTCGCTGTAACCCAGTTCTGCCAGTTGCTGGTAATTCTGCTGCGCGGTGACGGTGTCGCCACGCTTGAGCGCTTCATTGGCCAGGCGTTGGTCGGGCAGGCCGGCGCAACCGGCGAGGGCGATGGCCAGCGCCAGGGGCACCGGCAGGGTTCGAAGGGCGCTCATGATTAAAGACCCGCAGCCATGGCTTTATCGATCAGCCAGTTCAGGGATGGGCCACGGTCGCTGGTCACTTCCACCGGGCGGCCGGCGTAGGCGCTGTCCAGCGGGGCGTCAGGCTTGATCTGTACGCGGATGTCGGAGGACAGGTCGGCGCTGTTCAGGCTGGTGCTGCTGACGATGGTGCCGGTGCGGGTCTGTTCTTCGTCGGCCACCTGGAAGCTCACCGGGGTGCCTGGGCGCACGTCACCGAACTGGCGATAGGTAAAGCGAGCTTCGACGTTAGCCTGGCTGCCGCGTGGCACCAGTTGGAAGATCACGTCGCCTTTGCTGGCGTACTGGCCGTCGGCGACCAGTTGCTGGGCGACCACGCAATCGCATGGCGAGGTGAGGGTGCCGGTCATTTGCTTGCCGAACAGCTCTTCGACCTTGGCTGGCTGCAGCTGGTCTTCGTCCAGGTGGCCCTTGAGCACATCCAGCATGCTGGTGCTGAAGGTCGCCAGTGGCGCACCTTTGGCCGCCACCGCGTCACCTTTGAGCAGGCTTTGCACGGTGCCGTCGCGGGGCATGGTCACGTTCATGCCGGGCACGCTGACCAGGCCCGCCTGGGCGTGGCTGACGAAGTACATGCCGTACACCGATTTGAACACGAAGCCGAAGGCTGCCAGGCCGACGAGGAAGATCGCCAGGCTGAACGTCACGGCGCGCAGGCGACCGAAGGCGCTCATGTTGCTGCCGCTGTCCTTGACCTTGCGCGCCTTGGTGAAGTTGTCGCGTTGCAGGGTCGCCAGCACGTCACCCATGGTCACGATGTCGCCGGACAGGTGCGAGGTGATCAGGTGGCGCAGGGTGGAAATATCCTGGGCGTCGAGGTTCTGGAACTGGCAACCGGTGCGGCCGGTCTGGCGGTCGTAGGAGCGGATCTGCAGCTCCACATCCATGGCCAGGCCGAGGTTATCGATGACGAACTGCAGGCGACCCTTGTGCACTTCACCCACGGTCAACGGCTGGGTGGCGGTGAACGCCAGGCCGCCGGCGGACAGGTCGATCACCCGCGCTTCGGTCTGGGTGCGGTCAGTGTTGAAGAAGCGCAGCTTGGCCGGGATTTTGACCCGGGCATGTTGACGCTGGGCTTAGGACTCGTGGACAACGTTGGCATTTACTTGGCTGTTCATGACGGTGTAATTCCTTGGTTAATTCAGACTTGGCAGGGTCAGACCATCATCAGCAACACGGCAACGAAGATGCTGCCGGCGGAGAAGGTCATGGTCCGAGACGACCAGGTGTTGAACCAACGTTGAAAGCTGGCCAAATCGCGGGTCAGTTTGGTGTCCTGGCGGGTCCAGGACTGTTGATCAAGGCGGAAGAACACGTAGATCTTCACCAACGCGCCCATGATCTGGTTGTAATAGAGAATCGCCGGGTAAGCCGGGCCGATCTTGTGGCCGGAGCACGACAGCAGCAGGGTCAGGATCAGGCGGGTGATGCCGATCCACAGCAGGTACGCGAGGATGAACGCGCCGCCGTACTTGAAGGTGGCGATGATTGCCACGGTCAGGCCGAGCAGGGAGGTCCACATCGACACACGCTGGTCGAACAACACGATGCTGGTGAACAGGCCCAGCCGACGCACACCCAGGCCCAGGGCTCGGGAGTTCTGGCGCAGGTTGTTGCCGTACCAGCGGAACATCAGCTTGCGGCTGGCTTTGATAAAGCTCTTTTCCGGCGGGTGTTCCACGGTGTGGATCGCGGCGTCCGGCACGTAGAAGGTGTCGTAGCCCAGGCGCATCAGGCTGAACCAGCTGGACTTGTCGTCACCGGTGAGGAACTTGAAGCGGCCCAGGCGCCAGTGCTGCAGCGAGTCGCTTTCCACGTCGGCGATAAAGCCCGGGTCCGTCACGACGTTGGCGCGGAACACCGACATACGGCCGGTCATGGTCAGCACGCGCTTGGACAGGGCCATGGAGCACATGTTGATGTGGCGCTGGGCGAAGCGCAGTTTGTGCCACTCGCTCATGATGTAGCCGCCGCGCACTTCACAGAATTCGTTGGTGGTCAGGCCGCCGACGTTGCCGAACAGCTGGAACCACGGCACGGTCTTGCGCACCACGCCTTCGGCGAGCACGGTGTCGCCATCGATCACGGCAACCACGGCGCGGTCGTCCGGCAGGTGGCGAGAGATGGCGCGGAAACCGAAGGCCAGGCCGTCGCGCTTGCCGGTACCGGCGATACGCACGAAGTCGAGCTTGACGTGATCCGGCGGGTTCATGCGTTCCCAGAGGCTCTTGACCAGCAGCTCATCGGACATTTCCACCAGCGAGCAGACCACGGTGGTGGGGAAGCCGCATTCGATGGCCTCGCGAATCACCGAGCTGTAGACCTGCGCGGTGGTCAGCGCATCGATACGGAAGCTGGTGACCATCAGGAACACGTGGGACGGATCGGCAGCCTTTCCCAGCTTGCGCACTTTACGGCGCAGGTGCGGGTAGACCACGTACAGGAACAGCATGCCGCGAAAGAAATGCGTAGCACCCATCGAGTAGCGCCAGATACCGACAGCGCCAATCAGGAAAATAAAATTCTTCGACTCGGAGTCGAACGTACTCGCCGGCAACAGCAGGGCGAGACCCATCAGCAGGCTCAGAAAGAACAGCCAGCCGGCGGATTGGAGCAGTACGTGTTTTAACTTGGACATAAGCGTCATCCGAAGGTGAAGAAGGCTTCGAGCTGCAAGCGCTGGGGATTGGTACGCCTGCAGCTCGAAACTTACCGTTGCTGTTACCAGCAAATGCCTTCGGTACGGCCTGTCGTACTGGTGGCCTTGGACATGAAGCCCACCAGGTCGATCACTTGCTTGCCGTGCGGTGCGTTCTGCGCCAGGGCGCGGAACTTCTCGTCGCGGTTACCGAGGATGATCACGTCGGAGTTGTTGATCACATCATCGAAGTCCGAGTTGAGCAGCGACGACACGTGGGGGATCTTGCCTTCGATGTAGTCCTTGTTCGCACCGTGGACACGGGCGTACTCGACGTTGCTGTCGTAGATGCTCAGGTCGTAGCCCTTGCCGATCAGCATTTCCGCCAGCTCGACCAGTGGGCTTTCGCGCAGGTCGTCGGTACCGGCCTTGAAGCTCAGGCCCAGCAGGGCGACTTTGCGTTTGTCGTGGCCGGCGACGATGTCGAAGGCGTTCTGCACCTGGGACTCGTTGCTGCGTATCAGCGAGTTGAGCAGCGGCGCTTCCACGTCCAGGGAGCTGGCGCGATAGGTCAGGGCGCGCACGTCTTTAGGCAGGCAGGAGCCGCCGAACGCGAAGCCTGGGCGCATGTAGTACTGGGACAGGTTGAGGGTCTTGTCCTGGCAGACCACTTCCATCACTTCGCGACCGTCGACGCCGACCGCCTTGGCGATGTTGCCGATCTCGTTGGCGAAGGTGACCTTGGTGGCGTGCCACACGTTGCAGGTGTACTTGATCATCTCGGCAACGGCGATGTCCTTGCGGATGATCGGTGCGTCGAGTTCTTCGTACAGCGACTGCAGGACATCGCCGGAGGCTTTGTCGAACTCGCCGATAACGGTCATCGGTGGCAGGTCGTAGTCGGCGATGGCGGTGGATTCGCGCAGGAATTCCGGGTTGACCGCAACACCGAAGTCGACGCCGGCTTTCTTGCCGGAGCAGTCTTCGAGGATTGGGATCACCACGTTGGCGACGGTGCCCGGCAACACGGTGCTGCGTACCACGATGGTGTGGCGGGTGGTCTTGTCACGCAGGACAAAACCGATCTCGCGGCATACCGATTCGATGTAGTTGAGTTCCAGGTCGCCGTTCTTCTTGCTCGGCGTACCGACGCAAATCATCGACAGGTCAGTATCACGGATGGCGTCGGCGAAGTTGGTGGTGCCGCGCAGTCGACCGTTTGCGATGCCCTGGCTCAACAGTTCGCCCAGACCCGGCTCGACGATCGGCGATTTGCCGGCGTTGATCAGGTCGATCTTTTCCTTGGAGATGTCTACGCCGACCACTTCGTGGCCACGGGCAGACAGGCAACCGGCACACACTGCGCCAACGTAACCCAAACCAAATATGCTGATGCGCATCGCAATTACCTCTGTATTTAAATCATGCCATTAGATGGCCGGAGTTCATGTTTGCAAACGTCACAAATGCCGCGAAAGTTGGGCGAATAGACGCCGACTTGCCGCGTACAGGCATGTTGAATAACGAGTGACTAACTATTGCACTCAAGTTGTGCGCAACTTGGCCTTGTTATTGGGGCCTGCCCTGAAATGCAGCCAGCCTTCCTGGGAGAAGGGCCTGGCGCCAGTGCCGCAGGGCATTGATAGAGGCTATAAGCCTTTACATATCAATGCCTTGGGTTGTCTCACTGACCCATTAGGGTAAGCACAGCCTTGGCCTTATAGTTCGTGGCAATGGATCCTTATCGCCGCTCTCAACTAATCGGTTGGTAATGTGACCACTGAGTCAAAGTTGAATATGACAACTTCGCTACTTCCGTTGGTCCGCCTTGTAAGTCATCTCCTACAGAAACAGAGAATTTCGTTACCGGTGGTATGAGCGGCGCTTCAGGACGAAGTTCCTGGCCGCTCATCCTGTTTCCCGAAATTTCTTGAAATATAGGTAAAGATGGCACTGGTACTATATTGATAGCACTTGCTATCTGGGCCAGTAGTTACGGGTAGTTGGCGCGAAGGGATAGTTTTGTGCCACTAGTGTTTTAAAAAAGTGGTGCCACTACGAAAAAAAATCGGAAAAGTCGAGTGAAAGAAATGTTAGGGATGTGTCGTGATATTTTTTGACGTCAAATAAATGACGATTCTTGGTGTGAAGCGCGGATAAAAATGTGGGAGGAGGCTTGCCCCCGATGGCAGTGCATCAGTCGATAGATTCGTGACTGAACCACCGCAATCGGGGCAAGCCCCTCCCACATTTGGATTTCATTGTCTGAAAGAGGCTGGTACGGCCTTATTCCGGTGCGTGATCGCGCAGGAACACCAGATTGTCCGGCTTGGACTGCTCCGCATTGAAGCGGTAACCCTGCACATCGAACTGCTTGAGCCTGGCCGGATCGTTGATGCGCTCTTCGATCACGAAGCGGCTCATCATGCCCCGGGCCTTTTTCGCGTAGAAGCTGATGATCTTGTACTGGCCGTTCTTCAGGTCCTTGAACTTGGTGTTGATGATCCGAGCGTTCAGGGCCGTGCGCTTGACCGCCGAGAAGTACTCGTTGGAGGCCAGGTTGAGCAGCACGTCGTCGCCTTGTTCGGCCAGGGCTTCGTTCAGCCATTCGCTGATGCGCGTGCCCCAGAAGGCGTACAGGTCCTTGCCACGGGCGTTGGCGAGTTTGGTGCCCATCTCCAGGCGGTACGGCATCATCAGGTCCAGGGGGCGCAGCAGGCCGTACAGGCCCGAGAGCATGCGCAGGTGGTCCTGGGCGTAGCTGAAGTCGGCATCGCTGAAGGTCTCGGCGTTCAGGCCGGTGTACACGTCGCCCTTGAACGCCAGCAAGGCCTGCTTGGCATTCTCGGGGGTGAAGGCCGGGGTCCAGCTGCCGAAGCGGGCAGCATTGAGGCCGCCGATCTTGTCGGACACGTGCATCAATTCGCTGATCTGCGCCGGGCTCAGTTCGCGCAGTTGCTCGATCAGCACCTGGGAATGGTCCAGGTACTGTGGCTGGGTAAAGCGCTGGGTCACCGCTGGGGTCTCGAAATCGAGGGTCTTGGCGGGGGAAATCACCATCAGCATGAAGTCGTCTCCTGTAAATCGTGCGGGGATTCTAGGGGGTTGGGCGTTTTGACTCCACCTATGATGGCGATAGGCGCGATCCGCTATGATGGCCGGTGACTCTGGAGAGGGAGACCCCTGCGTGCGAATAGCGCTTTTATTGTCGGCGTGCCTGCTGTGCCTGAATGCCCAGGCGGCGCCGGTGGATGTAGCCAGCCTGGACCGTGGCACCTGGCCGGAAAAACTCAGCAGTCCCGCCCTGTTCGACGTGGCTTCGCGTGCGGAAATCCTGATGTTCGCCCACAGCCTGCTGGCCAGTGAATCCCAGGATGAAACCGCACTCAAGCAGCGCCTGGGCTTGAAGATCATCAACCTGGCCGCCATCGACGATCTGCGTCGCGAGCTTTGGCAGCGCCTGCTGGAGAACTACACGTTCGCCCAGCAGAGCTGCGAAGTCGACGCCTCGTTCTGCTACCTGGTGGAGAACATGGACGACCTGCGCGAGCAGGCCGGCAAGCTGGCGATCTGCGAAGACTCCTTCTATATAGGCTGGGCCGCCCCCAGCCATGCTTTCCACGAGCGTTATCTGAACGAACTGCTGCGCAAGGCCGCGCTGTTTCCGCAGATCAGCAGCGAAGTCGCGCGCTTTGGCGACCATGAACGCAATGGCGATGAGTTCAACGACCGCCTGTTCCTGCTGACCTTCGACGGCGGTCCGGCACCGGTCAGCGGCAACACCGACTGGCTCGCCGACTACCTGCGCAAGCAGAAGATGAACGCCACCTTCTTTGTCCTCGGCAGCAGCCTGCAAAACTGTGTGGAGCGCAGTTATGCCGCTGAGGTGGAGGCGTTGTACCAGGGACAGTGCGTCGGTACCGAGGGCTGGCAGTACCGTTCCCACAGCTATTGGGTGGACTGGCAGAGTTCCATCACCCGCAGCGCGCAGTTGGTGCAGAACCTGATGCCGGAAAACTACGTACCGCTGTTCCGCCCGCCTTACGGGCAGCGGCGCGCGGACAGCCAGGGGTTCTTCCAGTCCCAGGGCTTGCAGGTGGCGTTATGGGACATCGATTCCCAGGACGAGCCGGGCAAGCTCAAGGCCGATGAGTCGGCGCAACGGGTGCTGACGTTGATGCTGTTGTGGCGCAAAGGCGTGATTGTGTTTCACGACACCCAGGATAAGGCGCGGGTGGCATTGCCGATGTTGCTGCAGGCAACGGCGCAGAGTGGGCTGGGTTGGCAGGACTGCCGGGAGGCGTTTCGTTAAAAGGATGAAGTGCCCGGCCCTGTTGGGTTGGAGGCATTTTGGCGCTGATTTTGTGCGACATTTCGATGCAGGCGGACTTCCGACTTTAACGGTGCATCGGGCACTCGGCTAGTGCTATTCGTCATCCTGAAAAATAAACTTCAAAAAAGCGTCAAAGTACTTTTTCCTGTCATGGGTTTTGCGGTATTACGAAGTCAGATCGCCGAAACCTGCAACACAGGTGGCGTCTTCCAAGACTCCTCATGTGGGCACTGCGCTTGACGTCACTCAGGTGCAGTCGGTGGTCGAATCGAGGCGCAGCACTGTTGTGGTATTGCGTCGACTGGCTCCCACAAAGGTGACCGAGTATGGATGATCATGGACGTAACCCTTCTTCCGACCAGCCAATCCTT
>Ga0070754_10003336_pt1 | contig 11389 bp, 17 predicted proteins | sample VirMetDEL_Sep_01_FD_75181 | JGI IMG/M metagenome (GOLD analysis project Ga0070754, IMG submission 75181) | Aqueous microbial communities from the Delaware River and Bay under freshwater to marine salinity gradient to study organic matter... | ecosystem: Environmental > Aquatic > Marine >... | reverse complement strand
GTCAGGTTCAGTGCAAAGGGCGCCAGGGTTCGATCACGGCATCAAGATTGAGTTCGTCACAGAAATCCAGGAACTGCTCTCGCAGCCAGCTAAGCTGCGTTCTCGCGGGTATGGCAATGGTCAGCGTGAGGTTGATCATCGCTGTCCCGGTATGCTGCGCCAGGTAGGTAAAGCTTTGCAGGTCTTCAATGTCAATGCTGAGCTGCTGGAAGAAAGTGCAGAGTTCGCCGACCAGCTCCGGTCGTTGCGCTGCAGTGACAAAGACATTGTAGGGCAGGGCCTGCGGGCGCTCCTCAATGCTCTGGCTGCGGCTCATCGACAGCACAAAGTGTTCGCGCTTGGCAAGCGGCGGCAACAGGGTTTCGAGTCTGGCCAGCGCGTCCCAATTGCCACTGACCTGAAGCAACAGCACTGCGCAGGTGCCATGTCGGCTCATGCGGCTGTTGACTATGCTGCAGCGCTGTTCCGTGCACAGACGGGTCAGCATGCTGGCTAGCGCCGTCGTTTCCTGACCCATCACGTTGATGACCAGATACTGATCGCGTTGACTGGGGGTGCTGGACATGATGATCCTCAAAAAAAGGGGTAACGAGTGCCGGTTGGCACACGAAAACGCAGCGGCTATTGTCACAGCCTGCTCCCGGCGGTTCAACTGCCAGTTTTAGCGGCCAACAGGTGCTATTTGAGTGTGGGCGTCCCTTGTGCTGGCTGCACGGCGAAAGTACCATTGTCGTTTAATGTTTCAAGTGGAGCAGTTGCATGATTTCAGGCAGCCTGGTGGCGCTGGTAACACCGATGGATTCCCGTGGGAATCTGGATTGGGAGGCACTTGAGCGCCTGATTGACTTCCATCTGGAAAATGGCACCGATGGCATTGTCGCCGTGGGCACCTCGGGTGAGTCCGCCACCCTGGATATGGGTGAGCACAAGGAAGCCATTCGCCGCGTGGTACAGCAGGTTGCTGGCCGTATTCCGGTTATTGCCGGTACCGGTGCCAACTCCACCCGCGAAGCGGTCGAGCTGACTGAAGCTGCGCGCAGCGTCGGAGCCGATGCGGCGCTATTGGTAACGCCTTACTACAACAAGCCAACGCAAGAAGGTTTGTATCTGCATTACAAGCATATCGCTGAAACCGTCGCCATTCCGCAGATTCTGTACAACGTTCCAGGCCGTACCGCATGCGATATGTTGCCGGAAACCGTTGAGCGTCTGGCGGATATCAGCAATATCGTCGGTATCAAAGAGGCTACGGGTGACCTGCAGCGCGCAGCGGAAGTGATCCAGCGCGTAGGCGACCGCATGGCAGTCTATTCTGGTGACGATGCTACCGCCGCAGAACTTATCCTGTTGGGCGGCAAAGGCAATATTTCGGTCACTGCCAACGTTGCACCGCGCGCCATGCACGAGCTGTGTGCGGCCGCCTTGCGTGGTGATCATGATGCAGCACGCAGCATGAACGATGCCTTGATGCCGCTGCATAAAACACTGTTTATCGAGTCCAACCCCATTCCGGTGAAGTGGGCGCTGTTGGAAATGGGGCTGATCGCCGACGGTATTCGTTTGCCGCTAACCCCGCTTAGCTCACGTTGTCACGATACGGTTCATGAAGCCCTGCGTCAGTGCGGCTTGCTTTGATCAAACCGGAAACCTGTTTACCAAGGAAACGTTTATGAAGCCTGTGCTTAGCGCACTGACTATAGGTGTACTGGCCAGCCTCAGCGGCTGTGGTTATCTGATGGGCGATGAAGGTTATTTCCGCGATCGCGGCAGTGACTACCAGGACGCGCAAGTGCAACCACGCATGACGGTGCCAGCGGATCTGCAGAGCAAGCCGATTGGTGACTTGTTGCCAGTTCCAGGGCAGATTTCTGCCACAGGGGTTTCCGCGAAGGATTATGAAACCCCACGCCCTCAGCCCATGCTGGCGAGCGCTGATACTGCCGCCTTTTCCTTGCAGCAGGATGGTCGCGATCGCTGGTTGTTGGCGCAATTGCCGGCGACTGACGTATGGCCTTTGCTAGAGCGTTTCTGGGCAGATTATCAAGTGCCAATGGCGCAGCATGACCGCGCGCTGAGCCAGTTTTCGACTGACTGGATGGATTTCTCCAAGGGAGCCTACAGTCCACTGGTTCGTCGCTTGCTGCCAACGCTGGAAGAAGGGCGTCGTATCGATGGCGAAGAGCAGCGTTTTCGCATACGTCTTGAGCCCGGCGTCAATGCCGGTTCCAGCGAAGTGCGAGTCATTCATCAAAGCCGCGATATCGGCGATGATGACAGCGAGTGGCCAAGCCGGTCCGATATTTCCGGCTTCGAGCGCGGCCTGTTGGCCGAGCTGGAAACCTACCTCAACCAGAGCATAGCCAATCGCAACAGTGGCCAGGGCTCCAGTCTTGCCAACATCGGTCCGATCCAGACCTCCCTTGAGCAGGACGGCGCAGGCAACAGCGTGCTGGCGATGAGCACTGACTTTAATCGTGCCTGGGTTGAAGTCGGTGACTCTCTCTCGCGTGCCGATGTGTTGGTAACCGACTTTAACCGCAGCTCCGGTGTGTACTACGTCGACCTGGATCAGACGCGTAGCGACAAGGAAGAACCTGGTTTCTTCTCTGGCTGGTTTGGCGGCGACGACGAAGACGAGAAAGACGAGAGCGCGGCGGCGAGCCAGATCCAGGTACGCCTGACGCCAGTCTCTAATCGTATTGAAGTGACAGTAGACGCTGGCATCGAAAAGGCCGCTGATGGCACTGTCGCCCGCGACTTGCTGCAGAAGATCCGGGATAACCTGAACGAAGGGTCCTGAGCTAGTGCGCTACTGTTCCCTTGGTAGTGGTAGTAAGGGTAACGGTACGCTGATCGAGCAGGGCAACACCCGGCTGCTGGTAGATTGCGGCTTCAGTCTGCGCTCCACCGAGCAGCGCCTGCGTCAGGCAGGTATCGGTGGTGATCAGCTGACGGCGGTACTGGTGACGCACGAGCACTCTGATCATATTCAGGGTGTGGCAAAGCTGGCACGTCGTTTCGATCTGCCCGTCTACCTGACGCCCGGCACGGGTTACGCCTTGCGTCAGGAAGGCCTGGATTTGCGCTGGATTGATCTGCACAGCCCGCTGTTGATAGGCGACCTGGAAGTAAGCCCGGTCGCGGTGCCCAATGATGCGCGCGAGCCTTGTCAGTTTGTGTTTGATAATGGCCGCGAGCGTTTAGGAGTGCTGACTGACACTGGCAGCATTACACCCTGGATCGTAGAGCAATACGCCAGGCTGGATGCGCTTTTTCTGGAAGCCAACTATGACCCGCATATGCTGGCGTATGGTCCCTATCCTGGCTTTCTTAAGGCGCGAGTTGGCGGAGAGCTGGGGCATTTGAGTAATCAGCAGGCTGCCAGCCTGCTGGGCATGATTGATCTGGAGCAGTTGCAGCACATTGCCATTGCCCACATCAGTGAAAAGAACAACCGGCCAGAACTGGCGCGTGACGCATTAAATGATGCGTTAGCGGGTTGGTCTGGCGAATTGCTGCTGGCAGAGCAGAATCAGGGCCTGCCCTGGCAGACTATTTCGGGATTATCCCATCACCATTGCGCGCAAAGCGGGAGCCGATAATGGAAAAACGTACTGAACTGTATCGCGGTAAGGCCAAATCGGTTTACACCACAGATGATCCGGACCGGCTGATCCTGCTGTTCCGTAACGACACCTCCGCCTTTGATGGGAAAAAGATCGAACAGCTCGATCGTAAAGGCATGGTTAACAACCGCTTTAATGCCTTCATCATGCAAAAACTGCAGGACGCCGGTATTCCTACCCAGTTCGACAGCCTGGTGTCTGATACTGAATGCCTGGTCAAAAAGCTCGACATGATTCCAGTCGAATGCGTAGTGCGAAACTACGCGGCCGGTAGCCTGGTCAAGCGCCTGGGTGTTGAAGAAGGCATGGCGCTAACGCCGCCGACCTTTGAGTTGTTTCTGAAAGACGACGGCAAGGGCGACCCCTTCATTAATCAGTCGCACGTCGTCACCTTCGGCTGGGCCACCGCCGAGCAGCTCACGCGCATGCAAGAGCTGACACTGCAGGTCAACGATGTACTTAAAGCCATGTTTGATGACGCTGGCCTGATGCTGGTCGACTTCAAATTGGAGTTTGGTCTGTTCAAGGGTGAGATTGTACTGGGCGACGAATTCAGCCCAGACGGCTGCCGCCTATGGGACAAGGAAACCCGCAAGAAAATGGACAAGGACCGCTTCCGTCAGGGCCTGGGCGGCGTGATCGAAGCCTACGAAGAAGTCGCCAAGCGTCTGGGCGTCGAACTGCCCTGAACGCGCCGGCAGCTTCCGTCAAACAGGCGAAAGCTGCTACCATACGCACCGACTTGGAGAGTTGCCGGAGTGGTCGAACGGGACGGATTCGAAATCCGTTGAACTGGCAACAGTTCCCAGGGTTCGAATCCCTGACTCTCCGCCAGAATCAATGACTTACGCCTCGCCTAACCAGCGGGGCGTTTTCATTTGGGGGACTCAGGGGGGAATGGTGGTGCACTCGCTCCCCAAAATGGCGTTGGCGCGCTCCCCCATGGCGGCGTAATATTCCCCAATGGCATACATCGAAAAACGGGGCGAAGCCTGGCGGGCGCAGATCCGAAAAAAGGGCTACCGCACAATTTCAGCAATCTTTGACACCAAGGCCGAAGCCCAGCGATGGGCAACCGAGATCGAGGGCGATATGTCGCGTGCACGCTTTGTGGATACCCGCGAAGCAGAGCAGACGACTGTGGCTGAAGCGCTGGAGCGTTACCGGCGTGAAGTGACTGTAGATAAGAAGGGGGCAAGGCAGGAGGGGATCAGGATTGATCGTTGGAAAGAGGACCCGCTGGCCAGCAAGACACTGGCCACTCTGCGGTCATCCGATCTGGCAGCCTGGCGCGATGCCAAGCTGAAGGAATGGGCACCAAGTACTGTGCGGCTGAATCTTGCGATCATCAGCCACCTTTACACCATTGCGATGAAAGAGTGGGGCATTGAAGGGTTAAGCAATCCATGCAAGGCATTGCGCCTGCCGAAAACGAACAATGCACGCGACCGGCGCCCGACTACTGCAGAGATTGAGCTGATCAAGCAACACGCGCCGACCTTTCACCGAGAACTGGCAACAGTCATCGATCTTGCCGTTGAAACGGCTATGCGTCGTTCTGAGTTGGTTTCGCTGAGACGGGATCAAATACGCGGAAAGTATGTGCAGTTGGAAGACACAAAGAACGGCGAGCGGCGGACTGTACCGCTGTCATCAAAGGCTCGCGACTTGCTAGCCGCTTTGCCGCCTCGCATTGACGGCAGGGTGTTTGTTATCTCCCCCCACCTGGTCAGCAACTATTTCCCTAAGTGCTGCGCCGCTGCAGGCATTGAAGGGCTGACGTTCCACGACCTGCGCCACGAGGCCACCAGCCGCCTGTTTGAACGCGGCTTTAATATGATGGAAGTGGCGAGTATTACGGGACATAAATCTTTGAGCCAGCTCAAGCGCTACACCCATCTATGCCCCACTGATCTGGCCGACCGGCTAGGATAATCACGATACCTGCTTTAGCTTTGGCGGCTCCTGCCGCTTGCGGCCGCTCTTCGACGGTCTATGTTTTCCTTCCTCACATTCTGCCAGAAAGCGCCGCACGCTCGCTGTACGCCAGCAGTGCCGCACGCCTTGCTTGAAGCTCGGCGGTAGCCAGTACGCCCCATCACGAATAGCTGATCTAATAGATGATTCCGACCTGCCCAGCATTCGGGCCAGTTCAGGAATATGGATTATTTCTTGTTCCATCTGTCATGCCTCCCGGCTCAGTTCTTCACCAGGCGCAATCCGCGCCCTTCGTTGACAATGTTGATGCGGCTAACATCCATGCGCGGACTGTCGAGCACGCGCATTATCAGAATTGACAGCTGCTCAAGTAACTCTGCCGGCATCTGGTTGTAGTGAACGCAGTGCAGGGTTCTGAGGATGTCGTATGCGTCTTTGTCTGGTACGAGGCATAGCATTTTGATGATGTTGTCGATCGTGCAGATGTCGAAATAGCTCTGAGTCAGCATCTTTTGCAGCGCTGCTGTTGCTGCCATGACTTTGATGTCGGACATTGCTATGCCTCCCGGCGTGTAGGGTGGTGCCAAAGTGGGATGGAGTTAGGGCTTACGGGTATCGCGGTTACTGAACTCTTCCAGGACTCGAAAGGCTTCCATCGCGCGCGGGTCGATGCTCTGACCTCTAACGTGCCGCATCTCATAGTTAATGCACGCCAGAACAACCGCCTCCCGCATTTCTGATGGAGAAAACCGTGCGCGCTCAATAAAGCTTTCAAGCATGGTTACAAGCTGGTGGTATTCCGGATCGTTCATGTACTTTTCGCGTGGCGTTGGCATAGAATTACTTCTCCCTCCCGCAATGCGGGATGTAGTGTTTGGTGGGTGAGTGGGGTTATTGCGGTTCGGCTTCGATCTTATGCCGACAATCCGGCACGGCCATGTTTACTCTGATGCTGCGATAGTCCGGCACAACGCCGCGGTCCCATTGCGTGAACGCTAGGTAGCGCTTGCATGTATCGCGCTGTTTGCACCACTTGCCATCCGGCATGAGGTCGAAACGACCGGCGCAGCGGGCTATGTCGAAAGGGATGGTTTTCACTTCTCACCCTCCTTGCCCTGCTGGGCTAGGGCTGCTACATATTGTGAGTCAGGAAACTGCATCCATGCCGCTATACGGTATGCAGAGTAGTAGGTTTCGTCTGCTGTTCTGTAATCGTAGGAATGCTCTTCTGGTAGCTCTTTCAGCACTACGCGCTGCCCATTATCCAGCTTAGCAATGAACCACTCTGAGCCGTATGGATGACGAGGGCACCCTTCGTGCCAGACCCCTTCGGGTATAAAGCATCTCGCCTTTTCGGCCTCCAGCTCCGCTATCCGCGCCTTGTCTGCTGCGCGGGAGGTGGTGACAGCATCTCGTTGCTCACGAGCTTTAACCTTCATGTCGTACTGCTGGTCACGGTCTTCTCGTAGGGTTGACATTGCCGCTTCGTGGTCGGTGAGGCGGATAAGTGGTTCTACGCTAGTTCTGCATCCGCGCTGCCCCCAATGCACGGCTAGAGCATTTGCGCTCTGGCTATTTCGATCAAGGTGGAAGTGGTCTTGCCTGTGATTGTCGTGTGCGCCGACGATTTCAAAACCACGCACCTCCGGCTTATCAGTCATGATGCAGTTCTTGCAGATCACTCGCCGCTTGTGCCCATAGAAACTCGACCGGCATTGCGAACAAACACATTCGTACTGGTTTTCACCGTCTGCGTAATCTTCGGGGTAATCACCCGGCTTATCAGTCACGGCTTTGCTTCCTTTGTGCCCGCTTACTGAAAGCATTGCAGCCATGGCAGCGGTCATGCCTGTGAATGAGGGGCAGTCGGGTGCGTGATGCTCGCCCCGCTCTTTATTGCCAGCAGGACAATTGCATGGATTGAACAGGCTCATGCTCAACCCTCCCTATGGAAGGTGGCGAGGGCTGACCACGCCTCGTTGGCCCAATCCTTTGCTTCATGGTACAGGCCAGAGTCCACTGGCTGATTCAGGCCGAGCCGGTCAATTCTTGAGGCAGCAAGCTTCAGCGCTTCAGCAAGCGAATCAATCAACCCATTAACATCCGGCGCGGCAGGGGCTGGCGAGAATACCGGACACGTATCCCACTCAGGTGAATTCGACCGGGCAATGTGCGTAGGGCTTCCCGGTACAAGCGGGTTGTGATCGAACCACGATGTCTCGCCGATCTCGCGGCAGAGTATCGCCACTGGCTCCGCCCGCTCAACAGGGGCAGGGGCTGGCGAGGGCTGGTGGGTGGTGTATAGCTTTGTGCCGACTGGCGGCTTGTTCCACGGGTCTATCCACGCCATTTCTATGACAACGACGTTCGGGATCACCTCTGCTACAGGCGCGTGCTCCACCCGCTCAGCAGGCGCAGAGCAATTGCATGCATGCTTCCCGTAAACGCCTGGGTAGCTACCCTTGCCGAGGCATCGCGGGCAAACACTCGGCACCGCTTGCTGTCGGCCCGCCTTCTCAGCCTCAAGCGCTGCAACCTTGGCGCGCAAGCTCTGCACTAGCAGATCTGCATCACCGCCGCTCAGTTCTGTGTTAGTCATGATGAAAGTCTCCATGAAGCTCGCGGCGCTTAGATGCCGCCCATTGTTTTGCATCGTCCAGGTCAGGGAAATACTTTTTGTGGTGCTTGCCTTCTTTGCACACTGAGGCAACGTATGCCCCGGCACTGGTCGGCGATACGTTTTTGACGCCAAGCTTGTTGTGTGGCTGCGGCCTGGTATTCATGCCGTTTTGAGAGCGAGAGCATTCGCGCAGGTTTGCCCACCGGTTATCTTTTTTGTTTAAGTTGATGTGATCAATGCAGTCGGCCGGCCACTCTCCCGTCATGTATGCCCATATGACTCTATGAACGGCATAGTGCCGTCCGCATGAGCGAACGCGGAGATACCCTCTGCTGTCCGGATATCCGGCGACACTTCCCGCTGGAGCCCTGTCGTTTACCTTGATTCGCCATAAGAGGATTCCAGTCGCTGGGTCATAGTCAAATCGCCGCCTAATCTCTTTTGGCGTTAGCTCTTTAATCAAGTGCGCCGCCCTCGCTATCAATGCCCACAAGCTCTACGCCTGGAACCACAGGCTCAAGCTCATACGCTGCGTCGTTGAAATCATGGTTCGTCGCACGCCACAGCGCAGCGAACTCGCTCTTTGTCATCCACTGGTCTACTCGGATATGAATGCGCGGCTCTGGTGGCCGGGCTGTTAGTTGTGGGGTCATGCTGCTGATACCTCTTGGCTGGAGGCGGCCCAAGGGTCGTTGGCTGCAGCGATCGCCGCCATCGTTCCGGGGCTGACGCTGTTACCGCACATGTGGACCTGCTCTGACTTGGTAAAGCGACGGCCGTCGTGGCCGTGCTCGATGATGTAGCTCTCTGGAAAGCCTTGGGCGCGGTACAGCTCGCGGGGCTTGAGCATGCGCAGTCGAATATCAACGATGACGAATGGGTCGCCGCCGATCCAGACCGTTACCAGAGCCAAGCGGTCCTTGGTGGTGACCGTATCCAAAGGACGGGTTGGGTCGCGAGACTCGCCCTTGCCGTAGTAGTTGATCAGGAACGCAGCGCAGCGGAGGGCGCCCGCTTCAACCTCTGGCGATAGAACGCACTCAACCAGGGCTGACTTGCCACCACCACCAGCGGTAACCGTGGGTGCGGGCTCGTCTACTGCCTGGCCTACGCTGTTGCCGAACTGGCGTGACAGAAAGGCAGTAACCAGACCATGGTGCTGACCGCCTGCGCGAACGGTACGCAGCGGGTCATCAATCGCCCGGGCGTCACAGTTCTGGCTTAGTTGCACCAGGTTGGCCGCGACCAACTGCTGCTGACTGCCCTTGTTGGTAACCGTGCTGACCGGGGAGCCGGCAGGGCGGCTTTGCATGGTGTTGAAGCCGCCGTTTGCTTGGGCGAGGAAAGCGGTTGCAACGCCCATGGCATGTGCCGCTCCTGCTGGCCGCTTGCTGTTACCTCCCGACGTGACCGTTGGTAATGGCTGATCAACAGGGGCGCCGGCAGAGTTGAACCGGAACTTCACGAGCGTCGGCACTGCCACGGCGAATGATCCACCGCGCGGCCATGCTGTAACTGTGTTCAGCGGCTTATCGGCGGGGTGAATTGTTTCGTTCGACCAGTTGGCGATAGGAACAATGAAAGGCTGCTTGCGCTCGATAACTTCACGCAAGATGCCCTTGGCTATGCGTCGGTGCGTTGCATCTGCCAGCGGCTTTTGTCGATCAAAGATCGATTTGCCAAGGTCTGACCAGTCAATGCATTCCGCTGCTGTGCGCCACTTCCTCTGGCCTTTTGCTGGCTTCTCTGCATGGGTTTCAATTGGCCGTGCCGGTGCAATTCCGTCGCAGCGCGCAACCAGGTAAAGACGTTCGCGGATAGTTGGGTCGCCATAGTTGCAGTTCTTTAGCACCCAATGGTCAACCTGATAGCCGAGGCCTTCCAGTGTGTGCAGGAACTTGCGCCAAGTGGTGCCGCGGCGCTTTGGATCCGGAACCAGGTACTGCTCTTCACGCGGTACCCGTTCACCTTTATCTGCCACCGTGCCGTCCAGCTTCATTACGCGGCCAGTAACCTTGCAGCGCTTGGCAATCAGCGGACCCCATGAACGGATCTGCTTCACGTTCTCCAAGCTGAAAACGCGAACTGGGGTACCGACACTGCGGAGTCGACCGAGCCACTTGATAACAACCCATGACAAATCGCGTATTTCTTTTTTGCGCGGCTGGCCGCCAGCTGCTTGGCTGTGGTGCGTGCAATCAGGGCTGGCGTGCATCCAGCCGACCTTGCGACCGTTTACTGCCTCAGCTGGATCAACCGCCCACACGTCGCTCTGATAATGAGCGGTTGTAGGGTGGTTGGCCTCATGCATGCTGATGGCGCGTGGGTTGTGGTTAATCGCAATGGCTACCGTGCGACCCAGGCCAATCTCCAGCCCGGTGCTGGCACCGCCACCACCTGCAAACAGATCAATAATGATCTCGTTATCCTGTGCGCTGAACGGCAGGCAATACTGTGTCTTGAAGTCCAGCGGGGCTGGCTTCTTGAGTGAAGTCATGGGGGATTACCTCGGTTATGCGGTGGCCAGCGGCAGTACCAGCTGGTGCTCTGCGGGCTCTTCGTGCATCAGATATGCTGCAAGCTCGTCAGATGTAAGGTCTGTGGTGTCGATCCAGTCCTGATAGAACGCTTCTTTTTCAATCGGGCGTATCCAGCGTGATTGCGTCCTGTCAGGGCTGGTGTAGAAACGGTGAGTCTTGAGCAGGGTCATTGATACCTCTGGCCAAAGTAATGTCATAATTCAGCTGCGGCATGAAGCCGAAACAAGGAGTGGTGCGTTATGAATTCTCAAGAACGGCAAGAAATAGAGCGTCTCTCGGCTGAATTTCAATCGAAAATCGATGCGGTGGATAAGCAATTGAAAGATGATCCGGATCTTGGCGCTGAGGGTGCTTATGAGAAGTACTGGGAGCTACAAAACGCAGCAGCGTCAGCCGCGGTTGAATGGCAGCAGTACTGCTCGTCTATTAAGCCCTGACGCCATTAGGCGACAGTAGCTTCCTGCTCCCAGCAACCAACGGCATCGAACACACGCGCGGCCTGCTCTTCGGTCAGCGACTCACCGGTAGGGCTGGCTATCCATCCGTAGCCGATAACGTGGGCGGGGTTGCAGGTGGCTATCAGTGCTTCGTGGTGCTGGGTGATGGCGTCATTGATCTGCTCTGACCGGTACCGGCCTTGAGGCTCTATCTCTTGGGCTTTGATG